>WBZO01004937.1_pt1 | contig 13962 bp, 12 predicted proteins | sample 5204261 | NCBI WGS metagenome assembly WBZO01 (sample SAMN12412400, study PRJNA552823) | activated sludge metagenome | isolation source: activated sludge from anammox sidestream of wastewater treatment plant... | place: USA: North Carolina | collected 2017-09
GATGAACGGCGGGCATATCATTCTGGCCGACGAACCGACCGGTGCACTCGATTCCAGAAGCGGCGCCGAAGTAATGGAACTGCTCCGTGAACTGGCCAGCGCTGGCCATACCGTCATTCTCATTACTCATGACCGTGATGTGGCTGCACAGGCCCAGCGGGTAGTCGAAATCCGCGATGGCCGGATCGTGGCGGATAATACGATTGAAATCGACAGACATCAGGATGAACAGGAAGCATTTCTTCATACCCGATTATCGTCGTTAGACATTGCCCGAGCACGTGAGGATAGTGGTACCCCGTTCTGGCAGGGGTTGCATGAAACGATCCGGGCTGCCTGGCGCGTCATGTGGATTCACCGGGTACGCACCAGTCTTACACTGCTGGGGATCGTCATCGGGGTGGCTTCTGTCATCGTCATGCTGGCCATTGGTGAAGGGACCAAACAGCAGGTGATCGATCAGATGGGATCGATGGGGACGACCATTATGTATATGAGCAGTGATGTCCCGTCCACAGGTGGGCCGGTAGGGGTGATCACTGAAGAAGATCTGGATGAGGTGGCGCATTTGCCAGAAATCAGCCGGGTCATGCCGGTGATCGGTGATCCGATTCTGGTAAGGCATCAGAATGTAGATAAACAGATCTATGTATTTGCCAGTCCTTATATCATGCCGATGGTTCATCACTGGCGTGTGGCGCAAGGGCGTTTTTTTACTGAAACAGAGGATCGTGAACTGGCTCCCGTGGTCGTTCTCGGCCATAAAATCTATCGCAGCTTTTTTCCGCATCTGTCGAATCCGGTGGGGCAGTATCTGCTGATTGGTACCTCCCCGTTCGAAGTGATCGGAGTCATGGCTGAACGCGGTGCAGAATCCGGCTCCCAGAATTATGACGATATGGTATTCATTCCTTATCGGGCCGGCCGCGCGCGCGTCTACCAGGCACAGGAGCAGCCTGATTACATCGTCATGGAAGCAGCTTCGATGGATCAGGTACAGGAAGCTGAAGAAGCGGTCAGGGCGCTACTGCTGGAGCGCCATGGGCGCGAGGATTTCAATATCGGTAATGCGGCCGCCAGATTGAAGACGCAACTGGAAACACGCGATACCATGACCAGGATGCTGGGGCTGGTTGCAGCGGTATCGCTGCTGGTCGGGGGGATTGGTGTGATGAACGTCATGCTGATGACCGTCCGGGAACGCACGCGCGAGATCGGCATCCGGATGGCGACCGGTGCGCGGGAATACGACATCCTCAGCCAGTTTCTGATCGAAGCGATGCTGGTGACGATCACAGGAGGGACGGTGGGCGTGATACTTGGGTTGACAGCAGGCGCATTGCTTGTTTTCTGGGAGATACCGGTCGTTTTTTCATTTGGTGTGATGATCGGCGCATTTGCCTGTGCAGTGATCACCGGGCTGATATTCGGCTATATGCCGGCCCGGACGGCAGCACGGCTGGATCCAGTCGTGGCATTGTCTTCGGAGTGAGTCGCTACACATCCGATTGCACGCCTGGCACACCGCCTGGCTGCGTGCTTCTCATTGCAGAGAATAACCATGCGCCTCATCTCGCCTTACCGGGCAGCACATCAGAGCACACTTGAGCGCACTCAACTGCGGTTTCCAGGATCAATCGGATTGTTTCTTTTCCGGCAGATCCTTATGACTGGTTCTGGCCAGTTCTTCCAGCTCCTCCTTATTCATCGATTCATACATCTCAATAGATGCACCTTTGAGGTCTGATTTCTTGATTTCACCGCGTTTGGCCGATAGAGCCTGCAGCTTTCTGCTGCGATTTGGATTGTGCGGGCATTTGTTATGACTCCTTTGTGTTATTAATCTTAAAAGATAAGTGGGGTATTAGAGATGCTTCCCAAAAATCTCATTAATAACCTGCTGATATAAAGTGCTCCTGCAGTTTGCTATGAAGATGTTTTATCCGCGAATCCTACTGTTGCCCCTGCGCCGCGATATACCGGGCCAGCGGCTCGATCAGATGTTCGGGAATACGACGCGCGATAACGGGCATGGTCGCATTCGATTTTCTTGCGTCGACGATATTGTCATCGCCGCGCCACTGGCGAAGGCGCCCGGCGAGATACTCAGGTTTCTGTCCAGCGAGGATCGGATAGTGAGGACGCTTTCCGGGCGCATGACAGCTGGAGCAGGCAGGCAGATTGACTTCCGGCAAACCATTCCTGACTATTTGTGCGGCCCACTTATCTGCCGTGGCGGGATCAACAGCAGCAGTAATCGCAGCAATATTGGGTATCGGGTCCTCGTTGGCTGCTTCCATCCGATCATCTGACAAACCAGGTAAGCTCGCATAATGATCAGCCAGCGCACGCATAATGGCAGGATCGATTCGTGCTGCAGCCATGCTCATTACCCCGCTTGCACGGATACCGGATGCAAAAGCATTGAGTGCCGCCAGCAAATATTCGGGCTTTTGCCCCGCCAGTACCGGAATGTCCCCCTGGTCGCGGCCATTATCAGCATGACAACGCTGACAATCGGATAATGTTTCTTTGAATTGCAGCGGCCCTCCATCGGCAATATGCTCCGAACCATAAGCAAATTCTCGATACTCTTCTGCTGTCATGTCCGGTAATCGCCGCACAAACGCTGCCATACGGCGGATTTCATCGTCGCGCCCGAGTGCTGGCCACGCCGGCATCGGTGTGAATTTCACACCATGTTTTATGATCCAGAAAAGCTGCTGATCGCTCCATGTATTTACAGTCTCAGCAAGATCAGGTGGAGCAGGTGTCGATGCCTGCATGACTGGCAAGGGTGGCTTACCTGGGGCGCCGTGACACAGGGCACAGGTGGCAGCATAGTGACCGGCAGCCGAGACCAGGTTCGTCTGGTCAATTGCGGGCTCATCGACAGTCAGCGCAGCCTGGGTACGAACCGAGTTACGCATCGCCCAATGCAGAAACCAGTCAGTAATGGCCCAATGCCCGGTCGATGCGCCAATATTGATGACTCCCGACCAGGCAATTGCCAGACTGACGGCAGATAGAGCCCCAGCTGCAGTAAGTGCCCGTTTCCATGTAATCTTCAGAATCATAGGATTGCTGTCCCGGATACAGAGTGATCACTGTGCAGCAACCGGAAGAGTAGCACAAGACCACCGAACAGATAGCTGCATCCCCCAATGAGGAGCATGACAATACCGCCGAGTTGCTGATCAGCCAGTGACGACAATGTCATACCAAATCCTGTGAAACCATGGGTGGCAAATAGCGTACGTGGTGCCAACGTAATGAGGGCACCGAGTAGCGTCATGTGCATTGTCGTCAGCAGCAGCGCGATGATGCCAGCAGCACTGCGCGCAGTCCTGCCGATGTGATGAGAGCCCATTCCAAGGCAGGCGCTCCACAGCAACAGCCCCGCAGCGGCGAACATTATCTGCTCAAACGCGAGACCTGCAGCACTTCCGGCAGCGAATGCCCGTGCTGCCGGCACATGCCATCCCCACACGACCAGCAGCTCAACCAAGGACATCGGCAAGGGTGAAACGAGCCGTGGCCAACGTACTGCCGGATCGAAGCGAGTACCGGCAATACCGCTTGCCAGCAAGGGAGCTGCGATCGCGATTGCTGCCATATGTGCCACCATATGCGAAGTCATCGTATGTCCCGTCGCTGCAATTCCCCAAGCCACGACAAGTACTGAAAGTCCCGTCATACACAAGGTATATCTCATCGGCAATCCTCGAAGATAAAAGCCGGAATCGCGGTAAATACAATTGCAACAAAGCCGAGGCATGCGAGCAACAGTGTCGCTACTGCAAGGAAATGCGCACGATCTTCGTTCGTACTTCTCTCATGCAGCAACAGATCATCTTTGATATGCAATTGAGTCCACGCAATACAGCCCAGGACAGTAACCAGCAGCAGCGCTACGACAGTCGCAACCCCTATCGCGAGCTGTGCATCGTTGAGTGTCATGAAGGGCCCATTCTTGGCACAGTGGATAGCCGTAAAGATATAGCAGAACAGAAAATGCAGCCCCCATATCATAAGTGGCGAGATCAGAGCCCATAAACTCGAATTCACCTGCAGCACACTGCTCTCAAGCTTAATATTCATATCAGCCTCGGAAAGTAGCCGATCACAATGCACGTGATCAGTGCACTTAATACAAGGAAATGGTGGTACACGACGATGTTTCGCACGTCGCCATCGTAAACTGAAGTCATTCGTCCGGTTAAACTGCGCGCTAATGCATATAGCTGCATGACGATGCCCAGTACCGCATGCGCAGCTATCCAGATAGCAAGCACCCAAACGATTGCCGGATAAACGTGCCGTGCTGGATCAAGTTCTGCCAGCCACGGCCCTGCGAGCATTGCCAGCGCTCCTGCGCCGGTTACGACAGTCGCGATCGAGAGTGCTGTACGCGCCCGCCTGATCTGGCCGCGCGCATTACTCTCGCGCGCAGTGATGGTCGCTGCCCAACCGGCAGCAATCAGCACGAGTGCCAGTGTTGGCCAGAATGTCCCCGGCCCTGCAAGACCGGGTTGCGCGGCCGGCGGAAATTCCGTATGGACGGTCCAATAGAAAAAATAGCCAAAAATCAGACTTAAAAATGCTGTTGCATCCGCGATCATCGTAATGAACATTGCCCACCAGCCGGATGACGCAGGCCCCGAAGAGTAAAGCGGTAATATGATGCCGCAGCCTGCCGGTTTTTCTGTCTTTTCGGGAATGATTCCGGTGCCTGTCCAGAGCCACCATAGAATGACGGCGAGTGCGGCCAGTCCGCTCACGAATGCCGCGGTATACAAATGAAATGTCGTCAGTATGAAAACGCTGCCGAGCGTAATCGCGGCAAGCATCGGTTTGACACTTGGCCCGCCCACTCTGGCGATCTGCTGTGGTTCAGCATCGAGCACACTGCTGATCATCAGTTCGCGTCGGCCTTCTTCTGCATCGGGCAGAAAGTAACGACCTTCATCTACGTTCTGCACAAAACCCGATTCATCCCAGAGTGGATAGCGACTCCCGACCTGTGGTACACAGCGTACCCCCCAGTTTTCCATTGCCGGGCCGGACAACCACTCAAGCGTGCCGGCTTTCCACGGATTGCGTTCGCCAAGCGGGCGGCGTGGCGAAAGGCACAGGTCCAGAACCACAACGGCAACCCCAAGGGCAAAGAGATAAGCACCTGCCGTCGACAGCAGATTCAAAATGTTGAGGCCGATCTCGTCCGGATAGGTATAAACGCGACGTGGCATGCCCATCAGGCCCGAAATATGCATCGGAAAAAAGCCGACATTGAAACCGATGAACATGAGCCAGAATGCAATCCGGCCGAGCCGGTCGGATAGTTTCTTGCCGGTATACAAAGGCCAGTAATAATAAAGACCGCCGAACAGGGGAATCACCGAGCCGCCGATCAATACATAGTGCAAATGTGCAACGATAAAATAGGTATCGTGTGCCTGCCAGTCAAATGGTGCGATCGCGACCATTACGCCGGTCAGTCCCCCGATCACGAAAATCGCGAGTGCGCCGGCGCCGTAGAGCAAGGGGGTCGACCAGATGACGCGACCCGCCCATAAGGTTGCGATGAACGCAAAGATCTGTACTGCCGTCGGGATTGCCACTGCTTCCGAAGCAGCGGAGAAAAAGCCCAGGCTGATATTCGGCAGACCCGTCGCGAACATGTGGTGCACCCACAATCCGAAGCTCAAAAAACCCGTACCGACCGCTGCCAGCACGATCCATGGATAGCCAAACAGATGTCGCTGCGCGAAAGTTGGCACGATCATCGCAAAGATCGCGATCGATGGCAGAAAAATAATGTAAACCTCAGGATGGCCAAAGATCCAGAAAAGATGCTGCCACAACAGAGGATCGCCACCGCGCGCTGCGTCGAAGAAAGGCCAGTCGAGCAATCGTTCAAGTTCGAACAGAATGTCACCGGCGATCAGAGGCGGAAATGCAAACAGAATCATCGCTGCAACGACGAGGATATACCACGCATAAAGCGGCATCAGGTTCAACCGCATACCGGGTGGGCGACATTTCAAAACGCCTACGATGAGCTCGATCGCCGCGGCGATCGACGCTACCTCGATGAAAGAGAGGCCCAGCATCCAGATATCTGCGCCGATACCGGACAGTGACGGATCCGTAGTCAGTGGCGGATACATAAACCAGCCGCCATCGGGAGCGGCATTGAAGAAAATCGAGCCGGCGACAAATATGCCACCGATCAGGAAGCTCCAATAGCCAAAGGCTGACAGCCGTGGAAACGGCAAATCGCGCGCGCCAAGCAGTTGCGGCAGGATCAGGATGGATACGGCTTCAAACATCGGCACGGCGAACAGGAACATCATCATCGAGCCGTGTAGCGTAAACAATTGATTAAATGTCGATGCAGAGACAAGATCATTATTGGGAACAGCGAGCTGAGCACGGATAATCAGCGCGAGCACTCCGGCGAACAGCATCATGCCGAGGGCGGTTAGCGTATACCAGACACCGACCGCGCTGTTGTTGACATCCGTCCAGCGGAAGAAGAGGCCCCGGGGAGGCGCCCAGGCTCTGCGTAATCGCTCTTCCTGCGCTGCCCGGAGGGCAGGATCGTTTTGATTGGAACGGGTGGCGGTCGGGGAGGACATTTACTTGAGTTCCATAAGATAAGTAGCGATTGCGTCCGCATCCTCGGTCGGCATACTTTCGAAAGCGGGCATCAAGGCGCCAGGCTTGGCGATGGCAGGGTTGCGGATAAAATTTTTAATTGTACTGACAGTCATCGGCAACGCGCCGGCGGCAAGCGAAAGACGAGATCCGAAGTGAGTCAGATCCGGACCAATCGAGCTTATCGTGAAATGTCCACGTACCGCATGGCAGCCGTTACAGCCATAATCCTCGAATAATTGATGTCCGGGGCCACTTACTGCAGCGGCATGACCGGCAACATTGGCAAGCCACTGATCGAAATCGGCAGGCTGCATTGCGATCACATCAAACGCCATGCGTGCATGGCTCAGGCCGCAGAATTCCGCACAGACACCGCGATAAGTACCCGCCTTCGTGGCATGTACGACAAGCTTATTGCGGCGGCCAGGAATCATATCTACTTTACCCGCCAGTCCTGGTATCCAGAAACTGTGGAGAACATCGGAGCTTGTCAAAGTAAAGCTAACAGTGCGGCCAACCGGAATACGAATTTCGTTCGCAGTCTCAGTTGCCTGCCCATCTGGTAGCAGATAGCGAACACGCCACCAGAACTGCTTGCCATCTACCGCTATCTCAAGGTCGTCAGCTCCGACAGGCAGCGTCTTCATCATCGGTAATGATGCTGCTAATAGCCCTGCCAGCAACACCGTTGGGCCAATGGCACCGAGCCATAAAATGACCCGTGTGCCACTTGCGTGATCCAGTCGTCCTGGCGGCGCACGTACAGCATGTATAGCAAGCCAGCCTACACCAACCGTAATTAATACACCGGCAACAACCATTACTACGATTAATTTCCGGGTTGCTTCAGCTTCAACACCAAAAGTTGAGAACGTGGATTGCACACCGGCGCAGCCGCCGAGTAGCGATGCTGTGATTATCCCTATCGTCAGGCGTAGTAGCGTGGCATTGTGAACGCCAGATTTCAGGGAGAACTTGTGCGGGAACAGATGCAAAGGTACGATAAATTTCATTTGAAACAGGGTGACGTACTGCACCTCTTGTCGATGGTTTCCAGAGTCTGCAGCACCCTTAATGCTGATGCATAACGGTAATATCCCGCACAATCGTTTTAGGGCAGAGAAAGCTTGATAAGAGGAGGATGTAGAGATCATGGATGATAAAAATTAGTAAACTATTGTTAAATAATAATCCTCATGTATGACGCTCACATCTTATATTTCTGAGAGATTCTTTCTGTAATCTATTTGTTTTTCTGCTCTTTATAGCTCAATCCTTCCGAAATATTTCCAGCATGCAACGCTATTCTTTATCCGATAATGCAAACAAAATTTAGTTCAGCCTATATTCATTTTTATGATTTTCTTTGCGGCGCGACATTTGCGTTATAACCGATATTCCCTCATATTTGAGTAGCAGCGCGATTTAGAATCCAATATCCACGGAAGGGGAGATTGGATGTGAAGAATCGATACATCGAAGAAAGATCCCGGTTTTTTGCAAAAAGCTGAAAGTGGCGTGCCGTTGCTATGGGCTCTCAGAAGGCACCAAAACGAGATGACACGATACAGTTGGTGAAGTAATTCTACGATGTCAACAGAATACACGTATTTGTCCTGTCTGATTGCTGTCACGCTATGTTCCGGACGGACTCCGGATTCAGGATTACATTGCAGGCCAATCATACATCTTATAGAATGCGAATTATTATCACTAACATCGATTTGATCGAAAGGCAGGAAATGACTGCACCAGTTGTTAAACTGGAACCACAACAGCAGGTTCATGATTTGTACAGCAATCATCATAGCTGGCTGCAGAAGTGGCTGTATCGCAGACTGGGTAATACTTTCGATGCGGCAGATATTGCTCAGGATGTATTCATGCGAGTACTTACCCGCCGGCAACCCTCCCAGATACACGAACCACGGGCATATCTGTCTTCCATCGCCCGTGGCCTGGTCGTCGATCACTGGCGTCGGCGCGAGCTGGAGCAGGTCTGGCTGGAGATACTGGCAGTTCTGCCTGAGCCCGAAACGCCTGCTCCTGAAAGCCGCCTGATTTTTCTGGAAACGCTGGTCGAGATAGACCGGGTGCTCGATTCACTCAAACCGGCAGTACGCACCGCCTTTCTGCTGGCACAGATCGATGGGCTGACCTGTTCGCAGATCGCAAAACATCTGGGCGTATCCCGAGCGACTGTCGAGCGCTATATTGCCAAGGCACTGCGCCAGTGTTACGCATTGCATTTCGAAGCATGACCGGATGACACGCCCGTCCGTCGATCAGGAAAATCTGCCGCAAACTGTTCCTCTTCCTGAAAATATTATCGAGGCTGCCATCACCTGGTCGATCAGACTCGATTATAACGACCCCGCCCCTGAAACCCGTCAATCCTTCGATCAGTGGCTGCACGCCGATCCGTTGCATAGGCTTGCCTGGCAACGGGTAGATTCTCTGAATAATTTCAGGAATGACTGCAGGAGTCTTCCTTCCAGACTGGCATTCGATACACTGCGGGAAGTGGACAGCAGACGCCAGTCACGCAAACTGAGCCGCAGAAATGCGATGAAACTGCTGTCTCTGGCGGGTATTACCATCGCAACCGGCTGGATCATGCGTGAGCATACTCCCTGGCAGCGTCTGCTGGCGGATGCCAGTACCGTCACGGGTGAACAGCGTGTACTCCATCTGACCGATGGTACGGTTGTCGTGCTCAATACCGACAGTGCGGTCAGCTTTGATCTGACGGAAGCGCAGCGGCTCATCGTCTTGCGGCGAGGTGAGATGCATATCACTACCGGCCCCGATAGCGAAGTATCGGCCCGAATTGGCAGGAAGCGTCCGTTCCGGGTACGTACACCATTTGGTGAACTGCAGGCACTCGGTACCCGTTTTGTCGTACGGCTGGATGAGCAGTATGCCCGTATCAGTGTGCAGGAAGGCGCGGTGGAATTGCATCCATCTGCCGGTGGTTCGTCAGCCATCGTGCAGGCGGGTGAGAACCGCCGACTGACCGGAAACAGCATCCTGCCTGCAGCAGACCGGTATTTCGAGGAAGATGGCTGGGTCAGTGGTGTCATTGCCGGTAAAAATATCCGGCTGGCCGATCTGGTAGCTGAGCTGTCACGCTATCGTCCGGGTTACATCGTTTGTGACGAACGTGTGGCCGATCTGCCGATATCGGGTATTTTTCATGTGAAAGATACGGATAAGGCACTGCAATTTCTTGCACAGACGCAGCCGGTCAGCGTGATGTATCGCACACGTTTCTGGGTGATAGTGGGTCCGAAGAGCTTATATCGTTAACAAAGATAGGAGTGCGGTAGGATGCGGTGCATCGCTATCCTTGCGAAATGGTACGCTGAAGCAATCCAGTGGTTTGATCGTTTTGTTGCAAACCATAGACACAATGAATAATACGGGTTAGGCTATGCACATATTATTATGCGCATGGAGGGAGATATCAATGCCAACGATACAGTCTGTCCGTCGTACCCGATCTGGCCGACCTGGCAAACGTGCAATCAATCTGAGCTTGAGTGCTGATGTACTGGAAGCTGCCAGGCAACTGGATATCAATATTTCTCAGGTCTGCGATACTTACCTGCGTGAGGTGGTGCGTCATGAGCAAGAACGCCGCTGGCGTGAAGAACATGCGGATTTTATTACTGCCTATAATGCCACTATCGAAGCTGAGAATCTGCCACTGGACGAGTGGAGAAGTTTTTAGGGAGCCTCTAAAAAATATTAGCGAGGCAGTCAATTCAAGGCAAAAATCGGCAAGAAAGCGGAGTTTATCGTAATAAATGAGCATTTTGAGCCGATTTTTAACGCAGAAATGACAACGCAGGTAGTTTTTTGGAGGTTCCCTTGTGGCACGTTTCGATGTTTATGTTAACCCGGGTAGTCACGCCGCTACGACACCTTATCTGCTGGATATCCAGAGCGATCTGCTTGATGTGCTGGATAGCTGCATGGTCATTCCATTGCGTAGCCTTGAGCACTTCCCCAAAGTTAAATTACCCGGCAGGCTGACTCCGGTTGTAACGATCAAAGGCCAGGATTTTCTGCTGGAGACTCCAAAAATGGGGGCTATCCCCCGGCGATTACTCACAATGCCCGTGCTGTCGTTACGAGATATGCAACCCGAGATTACCAGTGCACTCGATTTTTTGTTTCACGGATATTAAGGAACCTCTGCACGAATCCTCCATGAGCCGCATTGCAGGCAAAATCGTGATGATCGCAAGAAGCGCGACGAAGGTCGTAGCTATTCTACGATGCCGAGGAGCGCGACACAGCGAGCGCATGATTTTGCCACAACCCTTTAGGGCACTGGTTTTTCAGACGGACTGCAGCGTTGAGTTCGTTGTGAAGGGAGCAGCCATTCACTGCCTCACTCGCCTTGCATTCCATCCGCAAAACACAGTGTGCGACCATGTGGGATTCGTGCAGAGGTTCCTTAATGCGTGAGACGGCGCAGCACAGGAAATCAAGGTATTGTGATTCTCGAAAATAGTTCTTGAAGCTCTATTCTTGATTGCATACCATCTCAACGAGTTTTGATAAAAAAGGATGCCCATGAGACCGTCTGTTGTGCTTGACATGAAACGAAGCGCAGTGCGTGAAGCGGTAAGCCGCTTCCGCACCGCGAACCCGCGTGTCTTTGGTTCGGTGCTGCATGGCAGCGACCTCGATCTGCTGGTCGATGCGCTGCCTGGTGCGACACTGTTCGATCTGGGTGGTCTGCAAGTCGAGCTGGAATCACTGCTCGGCCTCCACGTTGATTTGCTGACGCCCGGCGACCTGCCGCCAAAGTTCCGGGCCAAGGTACTCGCGGAGGCGCGACCGATATGAGCGAAAGCCGCCTGCTCGATTACCTCGACCACATACAGCAGGCCGCAACCGACGCATGCAGCTTCGTAGAGGGCCTGGCCAAAGAGGATTTCCTTGAGACAAGCCATGTTGATTGGCTTATACGTGAATCTCGACGCAAGATCAGAACCTGGAGCTGCAACGCGAAGCCTTGACCAGGGCCGGATGTAAAAAGATCTTCGAGGACAAGGTGAGTGGCACGTCGCAGGGGAGGCCGCAAACCCAAGATGACCGACAGTAAGATCGAGTCGACAATGAAGCTGCTGGCCAACGGCGTTCCGCCCAGGGACGTGGCCAAGAACTTTGGCGTGTCCATTCCTACGCTTTATCGCTGGATTCCTGCCTCAGTGCAGCCTTAGCATACGATTTTTTCCGTTTTATAGTGCAACAGGATACGGTGAGGTACGAACTGCATCGCTGTCCTGGTGATAAGTAAGGGAACCTCTGAAAAACGTTAGCAAGGCAGTCAGTTCAAGGCAAAAGTCGGTGAAGAAGCGGAGTTTATACGTAATAAATGAGCATTCTGAGCCGACTTTTAACGCAGAAATGGCAACACAGATAGTTTTGCAGAGGTTCCTAAATGGTTCGTAAGCTCATTCGTTGAGTAAAAACAGGAGAAGCGTCAGAAAAATTTTTCGGAAAAGGTGAGGGGATTTCGATTCTCGATCGACCTATCAGGTGGGAGCCTTGTTTGTTGATCATTAACCTACTTACCGAAAATAATATGACTATCTTTCATCCTCGTATCATCACTCGTTGTTTTACATCCATTTCTGGTTTGATCCGGCTGTTGCGTACTGCGGTACTGTGCAGCGTGATACCGGGTTTTCTTGTCTTGAGTGGTACCAGCTTTATACAGCCTGTACAGGCACAAGATAATGCAGCGGCGTTGGCTGAAACCGATACCAGGATGTTTGATATTCCTGCCGGCCCGCTGGATAGCGCACTGGATCGCTTCGCCCGCACTGCAGGCGTGAATCTGACCTATGATCCTGCACTGATCAGCAACAGGGTGACCAGGGGGCTGAGTGGTCGCCATGATGTTTCAGCGGGGCTCATGTTGCTGCTGGCCGGCAACGGTATAGAGGTCATCAGGCAATCGGGCGGGGGGTATACCCTGCATAAAATACCGGCCACGGGGAATCCGGCTGCTGATGGAAAGGCGGTGCTGCCTACGCTGATCGTAAAAGCAGATTCCCCGAAACAAGGCACAGCAGAAGAAGGTTATCGGGTCAGTAATATTAGCGGGATAGGTTTGTGGGGAGAACGCAGCCTGCGCGATACGCCGTATTCGATGAGTGTCGTTCCTTCTGATCTTATCGAGAATGTTAATGCCCAGAACATGGGGCAGATCTTTAAAATGAACCCCCTGACTCAAGAACCGATTATCCAGAACCTCACCGGTATACCTTTTGTCGTCATACGTGGGTTTCAAACACTTAATTCTATTTATGATGGTATACCCATGGCTGGCGCAAATGGTTTTGCTGTGTCAGTCATTGAGACCGATCGAGTCGAAATTCTCAGCGGAACATCAGGTTTTCTCTATGGTGGTAGCAGAGTGGGTGGGGCAATAAATTACGTGACTAAAAGCTCAACTAATGTCCCACTCAGAAGACTGACATTCGGTAATTATGGTGGGACCCAATTTTATGGTCATGCCGATATTGGTGGAAAATTTGATGACCGCGGCCGTTTCGGTTACCGGGCAAATCTGCTCTATCAGGGAGGGGATACTGCCATCGGCGAACCGGTAAACCAGAAAGTAGCTAACATCGTGCTGGATGGCCACCTCACCGATACCCTCTATGCTGATGTTAAATATACCTATAACGACTACAGGAAAGAGGCAACACAACCCGTCTTTTATATGACGGAAAGGGCCTCTATCGACACGAGTAAGCGCTACTCCCCAAAATGGGCGTCCAATGACGTGGAAAGTCACAAAGCTTACACCAGCCTGCGCTGGGATCCGAGTAAGTATTTCACGCTCAGAAGTGCTTTCTTCTATCAGGATACTCGTAATAGAGCAAATCAGATGAGTTTAGATGAACAGGTCGACAGGACTTTTATTCCTCGGATGTCAAGTGGTAATGGCTGGTCAAAGTATGAAAATTATGGAGGCTATATCTACCTGGATACCCGCTTTTCAACTTTGGCTGTCGACCATAAGTTGACACTTGGCTATTCCACCGCTGTTCTCGATCAAGTTTTAACCGATGCTTCTCCTTCCTGGTCTGGTACAACAAATCTCCAGCTGAGCGAACTTAAAAACATAGCTGAGCCGGCCTGGGGGTAATCCTCCCGAAAAAAGAACGGTCTTAAAGGTAGAATTTTCTAACAACAGTATTTAGGGAATTTTGCATGAAGATCTCGCGCTTTACCGATAGTGAAATTATTGCCATCCTCAAGCAGGCCGAA
>WBZO01004939.1_pt1 | contig 13956 bp, 9 predicted proteins | sample 5204261 | NCBI WGS metagenome assembly WBZO01 (sample SAMN12412400, study PRJNA552823) | activated sludge metagenome | isolation source: activated sludge from anammox sidestream of wastewater treatment plant... | place: USA: North Carolina | collected 2017-09
AACTCACCTCGACCCACACGGTGCGGGTCCCGGTCGACGCCGACCCGCCGGTGGTCACCATCCAGACCCCCACCGGGAGCACCATCTTCCAGGCGCTCGACGAGCGCACCATCCGTGCCACCAGTTCCGACAGTGGCACCGGCATCGCGCGACGCACGCTGCTGCGACGACGGGCCCCACAGAGCGAGCCCATGTCCTGTGACGACGTCACGTGGCGCGACGATGGCTCTGCTCGCACGGTCACGGGCAGCGGCCCGTGGACCTCCGGCGCGCTGCGCTCGGGGTACTGCTATCGCTGGTACGTGACCGCCCACGATGGGGCCGGCAATGCCACGACCGCCCGGAGCGCGGTCGTCTGGACCGACGTCTCGGCCCCGCAGGCGCCCGCGATCGAGGTGAGCGGCGATGGGGTGGCTCGCGGCTCCACGGTCTGGTTCCGACCCGGGGGCCCCGGACGCATCACCCTGGGGGCCACCTCGTCCGACCCGCACTCGGGCCTCAACGAGGCAGTGATCGGGAGCCTGAGCGGCGGAGGCTGGAGCACCACGTCCTCGAGCACGCTCATCGCACAGCAGGCGACAAGCGTCACCGTCTCGCGAGCCTTCGCGTTCACTTCGGCCGCGGGCCCCGCATCGGTCACCATCCGGGCCACCAACGGCGTCGACAGGAGCCGTCGGTCGACCGTCGCGTTCCGACCCGATGCCAGCGCGCCATCCCTGAGCGTGACCACTCCCACGATGCTGACGTGGCTCGGCTCACCGGAGACGCGCATCCGGTACGAGGCCTCGGACTCGGGGGCCGGCCTCGCGGGAGTCAGCGCGCGACGTCAGCGCACGGACCTGCGATCGGAGGCCGAGGGCTGCGCAACCTCGTGGCAGTCGGATGGCTCCCAGGTCCCCGTCGGGTCGCGATCGTTCAGCGTGGACGACCTCGAGCGCGGGTACTGCTATCGCTGGGTCATCACGGCCACCGATCGCCTCGGCCATGCCCGCACAAGGACCACGGCAGCGGTCGCCATCGACCCCACCCGGCCGGTCGTCGACCAGGTCCGGGTCACGCTCGACCGCTCGACGGTCCGGACCAGTGGGTCGGTCCCGGTGCGCATCAGTTGGCGGCTCCGGACGGAACCGCGGGGGGACACGTCGTTCGACCTCGCTCGGTCCACCGATGGCGGTGACACCTGGGGCGCCATCGACCATCCGAGAGGGACCCACCGGTCCCAGGACACCACGCTCGCGAATGGCTCGCCGACCACGATCTCGGTCCGCGGCCGGTCCACGACGGGCGAGACCTCCAGCTGGGCAGTCAGCCGTCGGATCACCGCGCGGCTCATCCAGGAGGATGCGAGCGGCGTGACCACATCACGCGGCTGGCGGCGCGTGAGCTGGTCCAGCGCCTCGGGTGGCCATCGACTGGTCTCCTCGAGGAAGGGAGCCAAGGTGACCTATCGGTTCGATGGCGAGGCGATCGGCCTGGTGGCCGCCCGTGGCCGTGACCTTGGCACCGCCACGATCCGCATCGACGGCAAGGTGGCGGCCAGCCTCGACCTCCACCGGTCGCCGACAGGGGTTCGGCAGGTGGTCTGGACCCGCGCCCTCGGGGACGGCCGGCACACCATCTCGGTCGAGGTACGGTCGGGCACCGTGGTTGTGGACGGGTTCGTGGTCATGCGGAGCGCCACCGGCGACGATCGCTAGAGCAGCGAGCGACGGCCCACCGGGTGGCGGTCAGCCTCTCGCAGTACGGCCCACCCGAGACGGGGGCTCGCCCCGATCAGCCGACCGCGCCGGCGCACCCGACGCGCTAGCAGCCTGCCCAGAACCAGGGCGGAACGGCGAGGCACAGGAGCCGATCGCCCGGCTCACCGGAGGCCGAGACCCCGTTCGGGCCCTCTGACGCTCCAGGTCGCCCCAAAGGAGGGCGGAATGGCGCGGCACGTGCGCCACGCGGACGCGTGCCCGACGCCCCGGGCGCGATCTGTGCCCCTCCCTGGTCCGACCGCCCGCATTCCGGGCGGACGCGCGCGCCCCAGGTGGCACGGACGCAGGCCGGCACGCGTCGCGCTGGGCGCGGGCCGTCCGCAGGGGACGGGCGGGGTGTTCCAGAGTCGATGTGGATGACGGCTCGGGACGGGCCGAATGGCACAGGACGCGGATCTCTCTGGGTGCACCATTCGGGTGTCATGACCAGCGTCATCAAGGCCATCGGCCTCACACGGGGCTATGGCGCCCGACGGGGCATCGTCGATGTCAGCCTCGAGGTCACCGAGGGGGAGGTGTTCGGCTTTCTGGGACCCAACGGGGCGGGCAAGACGACTGCCATCCGGACGCTTCTCGGGCTCCTCCGTCCGACCAGCGGCCGCGCCACTGTGTTCGGTCTGGACGTCTGGAGCGAGGCTCCTCGTGTCCACGAGCGTCTGGCATACCTGCCGAGCGAGCCGGGCTATCTGCCGGAGTTGACGGCCGCCCAGCAGCTCGACCACATCTGCCGGCTCCGGGGACTCGAGCCCGGCGCGTGGCGGGCGTGTGCGGAGCGCTTCGAGCTTGACGCATCGATCCCCATCAGGAAGCTCTCACGAGGCAATCGCCAGAAGGTCGGCGTGGTCCAAGCCTTCATGGGCGAGGCCCCGCTGCTCGTCCTCGATGAGCCCACGAGCGGGCTCGATCCGCTCATGCAGCGCGAGTTCCTGAGCGCCCTGAGCGAGACGCGACAGGCCGGGCGGACGGTGTTCCTCTCATCCCACAACCTGCCGGAGGTCGAGCGGAGCTGTGACCGTGTGGCCATCATTCGGGACGGGCGGCTGGTGGAGACGACCTCCATCCGGACGCTGCTCGCGGGACACTGGCGCTCGGTTGACCTGGTGCTCGAGCGAGCACCGACACCAGGCATGTTTGACATGCCGGGCGTCCGTGTCGTCTCCCAGAGCGCCCGCGACGTCCATCTCATGGTCCGCGGCGAACCTGGGCCCCTGCTGCGCCTGCTCGCCAAGCTGGACGTGGAAGACGTGTCCATCACCACCCCCGAGCTCGAGGATGTGTTCCTGCGCCTGTACGGGGCCGGCTCCGACGAGGGCCCTGTCGTCTCTCCGGGGTCAGCGCCATGATCCGAGCCGTGCTCCGGATCGAGCTGCGTCGATCCCGCGGCCTGCTGGCGTGGCTGATGGTCATCAGCGCTGCCTACGCCGGCTTCATCACGGTCTTCTACACCAACGTGGTCGACCATGCGCAGGAGTTCGAGCGGCTCCTGAAGGTCTATCCGCGCGAGCTCCTGCTCGCGTTCGGCCTCGAGGGCAGCCTGGCTGCCCCGGGCGTGTTCCTGGGGAGCTACATCTACGGCTTCGTGTGGCCGATCGTGGCCGGGCTCGCTGGCATCGCGCTGGGGACACGCATCGCCTTGGACGCCGAACGTGGCTTCCTCGACGTGTCCCTTGTGACCCGCGTGCCTCGGGTGGGCTATCTCGCGGCCGTGATCGCCATCCAGGCACTGGTGCTGGCGGTGCTCGTCGCGACGTTGGCGTGCTCCATCACCCTCAGCGACCTGCTCATCGCGCCTGACCTCCCGACGTGGCGCATCGTGCTGGCCTCGCTGCCGACCATCTCCTTCGGAGCGGCCATCGCCGGTCCCGCCACCTTCCTCGCGGTGTGGCTCCTCGACCGAGGGAGGGCAGCGGGCATCGCCGCGGGGTTCCTGATCCTGATGTATCTCCTGAAGGTGGTCGCGGCGCTGGCGCCCGACCTAGGGGGTCTGGGCGTGGTCTCGCTGTTCCAATACCTCGACGTCGGGCCCGTCATCGACACGGGCGCCTCCCCGGTGCCCGACTCCCTCATCCTGACCCTCGTGGGGATCACGGGCTGGGTCGCCGCCGTGGCGCGGTTCCGAGGCCGGGACCTGGTCACATAGGCATAGGGAGGGGCCAGCAAGCGGACCCACCCGAGCACTCGAGACCGCGCTTCTGCCCTGACGCTCCGAGCCGCCCGGTATCAGGGCCTGTGGGCGAGGCACGAGCCACCGGGGTGTCGATGGCCGGACCCACGCGAGTACCCGAGACCGCGCTTGGGGCCCCTGACGCTCCGAGCCGCCCGGTATCAGGGCGTGTAGGCGAGCCGCATGCGCCAGGAGGTCGCGTGCGCGGCGTCCCGGCCGTGGGACGCGCGGCTCCTGCGCCCGAACGCCCGAATCCCGGGTGGCGCGGCGCACCTGGGCCGGCACGCGGCCGACCGGCACCGGGCGTCCTGGGCGGAGGCGAGACTCGCGACTACCCCTTGGGGCCGAAGGTCATGCCCAGGTGGGTCTCCATCCAGCGCCGCAGCTGCTGGTAGACCATGGGCGCCCCGATGAGCGGCGCCAGGTCCACCTCCCAGTCGGCCGGATGGAGCAGGAACGGTCGAGTCTGGGCCCCGCCCAGACCCCCATGCGCCCCGATGAGCTCCTCGAACGCGGCGATCTCGCCGGTCTCGGGATCGTAGGTGCTGATGACCACCAGGTCGCCCACGTGCTCGATCGCATCGATGCGCCGAACCGCCGCCACCGCATGCTCGCCATAGACCGCAAGGGGGTCCTCGCCGTCGATGCGGCCCTCGTCGAGGTGGTTGATGCCGTGCCTGCCCACCGCCAGTAGGCCGCGCTCACGGGACCGGACGAGGAGGACCCCGATGCCCGGGTGGTTGGCGAGCGCCTCCACGAGGTCCGGGTACAGCTCGCCGATGTCCTCGAGGGTCATCCGCTCGTCGCTCGCGTTGAAATAGATGAGCGCGAGGTTGCCACCCGCGACCACGATGAGGTCCGCCGGTGCCGCGCCCTCGCCCGCGGTCGCGGCAGCGCCGGTGCCGGTGTGTTGAGTCGGCCCGGCGGCGCCCTGCGGGGTGACCTCCAATTGGTCGGGGCCCACGTGCACCGTGCCGTCCTCGAGTCGCTTCCGGGTCGCGGCCCGCGCGATGACGCCCGTCACGCCCTTGGCCCGGGTGACCTCGGTCAGGAACGCGTTCAGTTGGCCCCAGTCCTCCACCTGGCTGGTCGCCGCGGCGACGGATGCCTCGCCCCCCATGAGCGAGCGAACGACATCCTGGAGCGAGGTGCCGTATCGCTGGAGGAACGTCTCACCGAGGCTCTGGCCGTGGTCCGCGAGGATCACGAAGCGATAGGGCCGAGCGGCATCCTGGGCCGCCTTGGCGAGCGTGCGCAACTCGCGATCGACCCCGTCGAGGGCATCGAGCGACTCCGGTCGCTCAGGGCCACTGTGATGCGCGATCTCGTCATAGTCGGTGTAGTCCATGTAGATCACGGACGTGCCGCGCAGCATCTCCTGGATGACCAGGGACGTGCCCAGGGCGCGCAGCGCCACGTTGGTCGCGGCACGCACCCACGGGTACGGGAACCCGCGATGCATCCGGGGCACGATGCCCGCCCGTGCCTGACGACGGGACTGGATGTTCTCCTTGACGACCTCCGCCAGGTAGCGCGCGAGCATGGTGACCCAGTTGTACGGACTGACGAAGAACCACGCGAAGGCCTGGCTCTGGCCCAGGCCGCGCTCCTTGACCTTGATGGTGGACATCACCAAGAAGGCGCGCTCGGCGTCGCCAGTGAAGATGTTGCTGATGCTCGCCCCACCGGGACTCAGCAGCCCCTGGCCGTTCGAGATCCTGCCCTCGATGACGGTGGCGTCCTCCGGATGGTTGGCGACGAGCAGGCGTCGCTCCTTCTTCTCCCACCAGCGGAAGTTCGGGATGCCGTCGTTGTTGCCGTGGAGGATGCCCGCCTGGCTTGCGGGAGTGGTGCTCGGCAGCAGAGCGTCCCAATGGGCCAGGCGGTGTGTCCCCTGGCGGATCCAGCTGGACATCACCGGGACCCTGCCGGCACGCACCGCATGGGCTGCGACATCGTGGGACAGGCCGTCGATCTGGATGATGACCAAGCCTGGCTCGTCGCTGCGCTCGACATCGGCGCCGCGCGCCACGAGGGCCCGGACCAGGGCCCCGTAGTAGGACTCGTCCTCGCCGAGGCCGATGGCCGTGCTCATGGCGGCGACCAGGAACCCGAACACGAGCGACACGAGCAGCAGGCCCAGGATCCCGGCGGACACGTCGACGCCCGGGATCAAGGGGTCGAGGAGCCAGATCGCGACCGCCTGGATGACGAGGGTCAGGACCGCCAGCAGGACCAGGGACCGGCCCGCAACCAAGGCCAGGAGGACCGGCCGGATGAGCAGGTTGAATGCCGCCAGGAGCAGCACAGCGGCGAGCCCCGCCCAGACGTCGCGGACCTGGAGCTGTGGCAGCAGCCATGCCGTGAGCAGGAACGCGACAACGCTGATGATGAGTGACAGCGCCGCCCGCCTGATGAGCGCACGACGTCCCAGCCGCCATCGGAACAGGAGCGTGACCTGGGTCCGATACAGGTCGACCAGGAACCGCACGATCTTCACCAGGTCCTCCCTGACGCTCGGACGAGCCCGAGTGAGCGTGCGTCACGGGCGGGTCGTCGCATGGTCCGGGAGACTATAGACTCGCGCCCGGTTCCGGCATGACCCGATTCGGGTGACTCGCCGTCACGGATCGATCGCCGCGTCTCGGCTCGATTGCCGCGCCCGCTCGTCACGTGTCTGCGGCCGCTCAGCCCCCGGTCCGGGGGTTCACCGGGCGATCGTGACGGTAGACCTCCCAGTGCACATGCGGTCCGGTGGAATTGCCGGTGGAGCCCATGTAGCCGATGACCTGGCCTCGGCGGACCAGGCGACCCGCACGCACCAGTCGTCGCGGCTGGAGGTGGAAGTAGCCCGAGGTATAGCCACCGCCGTGCCCGATGATGACCATGTACGCCGGGTCGCTGTCGTAGGGGTTCCAGCCCACGAACGCCACGACGCCGTCGTCCGAGGCACGGACCGGGGTGCCTGACGCGTTCGCGATGTCGATGCCGTCGTGGAAATGGCCGCACGACCCCCGGCGAGGCTCGAGGTAGAACCCAGTGCAGCCGAACTCCTGGGTGACGACGCCCGCGGCGGGCCACCCGAACCGCCCGTTGGTGGCGGCGGAACTGCCGCCACCGTGCCGCCGCGCGGCGGCCCGACGACGCGCCTCGGCTCGGCGCTGGGCCTCCCGCACCAGCCCCTTGATGCGTCGGTCCAGTCTCCGCTGGGCCTGGGCGTGCTCGCGTGCGATGGCCGCAGCCTGGCGCCGGTTGCGGGCGATGCGACGCGCCCTGGCCAGTTGTCGCGCCTTGAGCGCCCTGACCTTGCGCTCCAGCCGCTGGGCCTTGGCCTTCGCGGCGGTCAACTCGGTGCGTCGCTCGCGCAGCTCCTGGGCCGCCTCGTCGGACGCACGCCGCAGCTGGTCGGTGCGATGCCGAGTCGCGGCCTGGAGGGCGCGCATCGCGTCCAGCGCCTGTTGGTCCCCCTCGATCAGGCGCGCCTCCTCGGCGTCCTGCTCGGCGTATGCCTGGTACGCGTCCGCGTTGGTCAGGACGTCCGCGAAGGAGTCGCCCTCGAGGACCTGCTGCAGGATGCTCGTCTGGCGGGTCCGCTGGGCGTCCGCGAGGCGACGCCCGAAGGCCAGACGCCGTGCGTCGAGGTCCTCCGCCCCCTGGGCGATCTCCTGGTCGAGGAGCGCCAGGGTCACGTCGAGCTGTCGCAACTCCTCGCGGAGGGTCTCGCCACGGCGTCGCTGGCGCTCGAGCGCCGCCGTGGCCCGGGTGATGTCCCGGCGCAGGGCACGCAGGTCATCCCCGATGCCGTCGAGCTGCTCGTTGGTGTCCGCGAGCGCGCTCCGGACGGAGGCGGCGTCGCCATCGAGGTCCGCGATGATCCGGTCCTGGCGTGCCATCGCATCACGCAGGGATGCCTGACGGTCGCGCGCGGCCGCGAGTCGGCCGGACAGGGCATCTGAGCCCTGGATGGGCTCGGGAAGCGCCGTGCCGACGATGAGCAGGCCGAGCAGGAGCACGATGAGGACGCCGGGGCGTCGCCGGGCACGCTCGCGCGAGTGGGGGGCGGCGTCAGGCACGACGGCGCGGCGTTGCTTCCATCGAGCGGCAGGTCCTCCCTCGCTCTCGATATGGCTCCGTCCGCTGGGGGCACCACCGCGGCAGGATCTGTGGACGTGCAAGCATAGACCACATGTCGAATCCGACCCGCCGAGCCCGTGCCTCATGCCGACGCCCGTCCGGTCGCGACGGAGGCTCCGATGCCACGGCCGCGCATGGCGGCAGGCCGAGTCAGTTGGTTCTGCGATGGCTCGGCCCGGGTGACGAGCCACTGGTCCAGCGCGCTGGCCACCTGTTCGATGCGCCACCACGCGAGGCGTGGGCCCGCCGCTTCCTCGCCGACCCTGGCCATCACCTGTGCCTGGCGCTGGTCGGCGACGAGCCCGCCGGGTTTGTGACGGGCGTGGAGATGACGCACCCCGACAAGGGCACCGAGATGTTCCTGTACGAGCTCGGGGTGGACGAGGCGTTCCGGGGCCTGGGCATCGGCGTCGGCTTGGTGCGCGCGGTCTCGACCCTGGCGCGGGAGCGTGGCTGCACCGGCATGTGGGTGCTCACCGAGCGGGACAACGTCGCCGCGATGGCCACCTATCGATCGGCCGCCGCGGACGAGGAGTCCGACCATGTGATGATCACCTGGCGGTTCGACGCCTCCACAGGCTGACGCCGGCCGGCCGCCGACCCGGGTCGGATGGCGGAGCGTGCCGCCGAGAGGGCCGTCTGCCGGCCACGGGCGTCGGGCCAGCGGGCCCGGGATACCTGACACAAGATGTCGGGTGACATCCCCTCACATCGAGTTCCGTGGCCGCGGCCGAGACCGGCGCGCCACCACTGCACGAGGTGCATCGAGATGGTCCAGGGCTCAGGCACTCGGGATGACCCATGGCTGCTGCGGACGCCACCGGGGACGTCCGAGTTCGAGGCATGGCGAGACGACGCCGTTGACCCACCGGCGCTCGTGGTCCAGGTGGGGACGACCCAGCTCCGCTACCAACTGCGCTGTATCGATGACCTGCATGCCATGCTGCGCGCGCGTGGGGACTGGATGGCGCTGGGGAGCGCGGACGAGCAGAAGGACGCCAAGCCGGACACCGTGGAGGCGTGGGGCAGGTCCCCCGACAATCCCGTGGGTGGCTGGTACGGCCTCAAGAAGGGCCTGAGGGGCCGCTTCGGCATGTACCTGCCACCGGTCCTCGAGGCGCTCGGTCTCGCTGAGGTGGAGCACCAGCCGCGTGACAATCGGATGCGCGCGCGCTGACCTGTCGCCCTAGCATGGGGCCGATGCCCACCCGACGATCGGGGTCCATCAGGGCAGGACGGGGCACGACACGGACGGGACGGGGGACGCATGGCCACGAGCGCACCGGTGGCACGCCAGCATGGCAATGCCTACGAGATCTTCATCCTCGTCGTCACGGTCCTCTCGCTCGGGGTCATGGCCGCGATGCTGCTGCCCCTTGACGATGAGACGCTCGTCGCGCTGAGCTTCTGGGACAACATCATCTGCTTCGTCTTCCTGGCCGACTTCCTGTACAACCTCACGGGGTCCCACCCACGACGCCACTACTTCGTGAGCCAGCGCGGCTGGCTGGACCTGCTGGGATCGATCCCCTCGCTCGGGATCTTCCGGCTCACGGCCCTGCTGCGGCTGGCGCGCCTCAGCCGCCTCGCGCGGATCGTGCGCCTCCTGAGTGGCCAGCACAAGAAGGAGCTGATCCGTGACGTCGTGACCAACCGGGGGCAGTACGCGCTGTTCATCACCATGCTCCTCGCGCTGGTCGTGCTGTCCGTGTGCAGCGTGGTCGTCCTCCAGTTCGAGAGCCGCGATCCCAACGCCAACATCACCACCGGTGGGGATGCGTTGTGGTGGGCGATGGTCACGATCACGACCGTGGGCTATGGCGACTTCTACCCGGTCACCACCCTCGGGCGCTTCGTCGGGGCGTTCGTGATGTTCTCGGGCATCGGCATCATCGGCGCCCTCGCGAGCATCCTCGCGAGCCTGCTCGTCACGTCGAGCGCGCCCACTGATACCGAGGCGGCAGACCCGGCCGCCCCGGCAGCCACCCCTGACCTCCCCGGAGGCTCTCCCCGAGCGGCGGCGGGTGCGACCGGACCCGGCTCCATGGAGGCCGAGCTGACCGCCACCCGCGACGAGCTCGCGCGGACGCACGCCCTTGTGGAGGACACGCGCGCCGAGCTGGCGGCGATGCGTGGCCTGCTCGAGTCGATGGCCACGGCCCGACCAGCCGATCGCGGGGCCACGGGGCCCTGAGTCCCGGGTATCATCCGGGTGGGCGTGCGGGTCACGGGGCCGCGCGGCCCCGCGGATGCGCCTGGGCCATCCGACATCCGGGTCACGCCCGATAGCCGAGCGCGCTCGAGACCTCCCCGGCGGCCCTGACCACGATGGTGGCCGCACGCTGCTCCTTCGCCCCGCTGGTCCGATTGTCAGGCCACCCGAACACCAGGTCCCCGATGACCCGGCCCGTCGCGTCACGGATCGGGGCGGACACCCCCACGGCACCCGGGAACCGCTCGCCGTGGCTGATCACGTAGCCGGCATCGCGTGCCTCCGCGAGCGCACTCCGGATGGCCGGGACCGCGGCCCGATCAGCCACCCCTGCCAGGACCGCCTCCTGCTCGAGCAGTGGCAGGAATGCCAGAATCCCTTTGCCGCTCGCACCGACGTGGAGGTCGCTCCACCTGCGGAGCGGCCCCCAGATGTACCGAATGGGGTGGCTCGACTCGACCGCGTCCACCGCCCAGAACCGATGGCCCGCGGGGTCGTGGAGCGTGAGCACGAGCGTCTCCTCCAGTTCGCGCGCGGCCCGCTCCATGACCGGTCGAGCCACCCGCCGGACGTCGATGCGGTCCGCTAGCAGGACCGCCGTGCGGGCGAGGGCGGGCCCCACGCGGTACCGACCTCGGGACGGCGCGGGGGTCAGGAGCCCGAGACGCCCCATCTCGTGCAGCACCCGGTGCACCGCGCTCCGGGGAATCCCGGTGAACGTGGAGAGGTCACGCACGCCCCACTCGTCCTGGGCACCGAATGCCTCGAGGACCGCGAGCCAGCGCGCCATGGGCGATTCGCCCCCGGCAGGTCTTGCCTCCGCCAGCACCATCCGCCTATCATAACCGCCGACTGGGACAGATGTCCCACATATCGGGACATCCGCACAGCACCGGTGTGTTCGAGGCACATTGTGACGACCATCGCGCAGCCGCCCCGCAAGCTCCGACGAGGCGCCTCCCTGGCCGCCGTCGGGCCGGGGCTGGACGAGAACGCGATGCGCTCGATCGAGCGGCGGGTCCTGTGGCTCGCGGTCCGCATGATCCACGAGGCCAACCTGGTGCGCCCCAACCTCGACGGCCTCAAGGTGGGCGGTCATCAGGCGTCCTGCGCATCGATGGTCTCCATCCTGACCGCGCTGTACCTGCGCTGGCTCCGGCCGGATGACATGGTCGCCATCAAGCCGCACGCGAGCCCGGTGTATCACGCCCTCCGATACCTCCTGGGCGACCTGGATGTGGCGTGGCTGCCCCGCCTGCGCGCGTACGGCGGGCTCCAGTCGTACCCATCTCGCACCAAGGACCCAGACACCGTCGACTTCTCGACCGGCTCGGTGGGCCTGGGGGCGGTCGCCCCGATGTTCGCGGCTTTCGCCGACCGATACCTCCGCACCCATCTCCGAGCCCAGGCGAGCGCGTGGCCGGACCGTCGGTTCGTGGCGACGGTCGGTGACGCGGAGCTCGATGAGGGCAACGTCTGGGAGGCGGTCCTCGAGGAGCCCCTGGGGGGCATGGGCAACATGACCGTCCTCGTCGACCTCAATCGCCAGAGCCTGGACCGTGTCGTGCCGGGCATCCGCATCCGACGGCTGGAGGCGATGTTCGCGGCCGCCGGCTGGCAGGTCCTGGCGGCCAAGTACGGCCATCGGCTGGAGGCCGTGTTCGCAGGCCCCGGCGGGCCGGCGCTACGACGGCGCATCGACGACATGCCCAACGAGGCCTACCAGGCGCTCATCCGTCGACCAGGCCCTGAGATCAGGGCTCGCTTGGTGGACGAGGCGGAGGCATCCGATCGGGATGACCTCGTGCGTGCCCTCGCGCCCACCGCGGATGATGCGCTCCCGCGACTGCTGTCCGACCTCGGCGGCCACGACATCGGGTCGCTCGTGCGCGTGCTCGAGGAGGCGGACTCCGACCGGGAGCGACCGAGTGTCGTCTTCGCGTACACCATCAAGGGCTGGATGCTGCCCTTCGCGGGCGACCCGCTCAACCACTCGGCGCTGCTCACCACCGAGCAGGTCACCGCGCTCGCGACCGAGCTGGGCGCCGACCCCCACGATCCCTGGGCGGGCTTCGCGGCCGAGAGCCCCGAGGGACGCCTGCTCGATGAGCGGGGGCGCTACCTGCGGGGGCGTGTCACCCCATCCGGACCACGCACCACCATACGACCGCCCTCGGACCTCAAGGTGCGTGTCGCCACCCGGACCTCGACCCAGCAGGTGCTGGGTGATGCGCTCGCCGCCCTGGCACGGGTCGAGGGCGTCGGCCCACACATCGTCACGGCCTCGCCCGACGTGTCGGTATCCACGAGCCTGGGGGGGTGGATCAACCGGGTGGGCGTGTTCTCGCCGGTCGAGACCGCCGTGGTGGATGACACCCCGGGGCTCCTGCGCTGGCAGCCCGGGCCGGCCGGCCAGCACATCGAGCTCGGCATCAGCGAGATGGACCTGTTCATGTGGCTCTCGCAGGCAGGTCTCACCGACGAGCTGTTCGGTGAGCCGCTGGTCCCCATCGGCACGGTCTACGACCCGTTCATCGGGCGAGGTCTCGACGCGCTGGTCCATGCGCTGTACATCGGGTCGCGCTTCATCGTCGTGGGCACGCCGTCGGGAGTGACGCTCGCGCCTGAGGGTGGGGCGCATCAGTCGGGCGTGACCCCGTCGCTGGGCATCGAGCTGCCAGGCCTCCGGACATGGGAGCCCGCGTTCGGCCAGGAGGTCCCCTGGTGCCTCCTCGAGGCGATCCGGGGCGTGGCGGACCGCTCCCAGGACGGGTTCTCCACGTATCTTCGGCTGACCACGCGCGCGATCGACCAGGGGCTCGCGGCACCGGCACGGGCCAGGCTGGGCGAGTCGGAGTACCGACGCCAGGCCCTCGCGGGCGGCTATCGGCTGCTCGAGGCCGACGAGGTCGCGGCCGAGCTGGGCATGACCCTGCCGCAGGGCGCACCCATGGTCACGCTGGTCGCCATGGGCGCGGTCGTGCCCGAGGCCGTGGCGGCAACCCGGGTCCTCGTCCGCGAGGAGGTCGGAGCGAGTCTCGTCGTGGTCACGTCGGCCGAGCGCCTCCATGCCGAGCTCGCCGGACGTCGCCTCGCCTCGCTCCGCTCCGGTGGCGACGTCTCCCTGCCGCACCTGTCGCTGCTGTTCCCCGCGGCGACCCGTCGCCAGCCCATGGTGACGGTGCTCGACGGCGCGTCGCACACGCTCGACTTCCTGGGCGCCGCGTTCGGCGCACCGGTGGTGCCCCTGGGCATGGACCGGTTCGGCCAGTCGGGGATCATCGGCGACCTGTACCGCCATGCCGGCATCGACGCGCCGCACATCGTGGAGGCCGGCATCCTCGCCATGGAGCTGGCCTGACCAGCGCGGATGTGCGGCCCGCCCCGACGCGTCGTTGACAGGCAGCGCATGATCGATCCGTGGCGGGAGCCGAAGGAGGCGGTGGGCCTCGCGCGGATACGGACGACGCTCGCGGGGACGCCGACGAGGGCCGGCGACGGTCGCCCGGTCGTCCGGCCCCGTTCCAGGGGACCGCGCGGCTGGGCTGGAGCATCATCGTGGGCGCAGGCGTGGTGGTGGCGCTCGTCGGGGGCGTCCTGGCGCTCGTGGACCGGGCCAGCCCCGCCCCGACGGTCGCGCCGTTGCCCACGACTCCCAACATCAGCGTCGACGTGTCGACGGCGTC
>WBZO01004940.1_pt1 | contig 13955 bp, 6 predicted proteins | sample 5204261 | NCBI WGS metagenome assembly WBZO01 (sample SAMN12412400, study PRJNA552823) | activated sludge metagenome | isolation source: activated sludge from anammox sidestream of wastewater treatment plant... | place: USA: North Carolina | collected 2017-09
GGCGATCTCGACCGCCTGGGCCAGGGCCTTCTCGAGGTTCGCCCGCATCGCCGCGCGCGTAAGGGCCGGGTCCACCGTGCCGGAGAGCGTGATCCCCTTGCGAATGCCCGCGGTCCGGGCGAACGCGATCATCCGGCGGACCTGGTCGAGGTAGCGGCCGTGGTCGGTTGCCTTGACCGGGGAACCGCCGATGGACCCGTCCCAGGCGTGCAACGCGAAATCGCTCACGCTCACGCCGTGGGCCGCGGCCGCCTCGCGCAGCGCGGCCGGGTCCTTGGCCCACTCGGCGCGGACCGACGAGCCGTCCCAGGTCCCTTCGGGATGCCAGAACTCGGCGCACTCGAAACCGGCCTCGCGGATTCCCGCGATCCGCTCGGCGACCGGCCGGTCAAGGAAGACCGTTTCCAGACAGACTCCCAGCGTAATCATCTATGCTCCTCCCTCGCGTTCGCATTCTGCTTCAAAGCCACTTCGGCGCCAGGGGGTCCTCGGTGCAATAGGCCGAGAGGACCTTGTTGATCCCCGCGGCGATGTCGCGGCAATCGTCGTCGTTGTACCAGGGATCGAGCCACACCATGATGTTGCGGTCGAACAAGTCGGTGGCCACGGGGCAGTCCTCTGGCCGGTAGTCGATCCGCCCGCCCCGGTCGCGATACACGGGGCAGCCGAAGGGGCAGTCGACGTCGGTAGGGCTGCCCTGGAGCGTCACCGGGAACATGTGGCGGGCGACGTGCCAGTCGGGCGGGGCGTCCGGGCCGCGCACCCCGCACTCGGCCGGCCAGATGAACTCCCCGCACCCGATCCCCTCCGCGTTCAGGGCCGCGGCGATCTTGCGCCCCAGCTCGACCGTTCGCGGGAAGAAGCGGATGTTGTAGCCCACGCCTCCTTGCGGATCGTTGAGCGTTTGCGGCCGAATCTCCCGAAATGTCGTCAGCCGAGTGAGGATGGCCCGCTTCACCGCGTTGTAGCGCGAGACCAGCTCCGGCATCTTGCGCAACTGCACCACGTCGACCGCCGCCTCCAACTCAGACATGCGGTAGTTGGTGCCGCAGAAGAGTTCCCCGGGATGGCGCGGCGGGGCGAACCGGTCAGGACGCCACAGGCCGCCGCACTCGGCCAGTTGGCAAGCCCGCTCGAACAGGCCGGAATCGTTCGTCAGGAGCAGCCCCCCTTCGCCGCCGCCCACGACCTTGTAGGCCGAGATGCTGAAACACCCCAGGTCGCCCCACGTGCCGGCGTAGCGTCCCTTGTACATCGCCCCCGGCGACTGGGCGCAGTCCTCGATCACCTTCAGGCCGCGCCGCCGGGCCACGTCGACGATCGGCCGCAGGTCCGGCACGCCGCCCATGACGCACGTTGGGGCGACGGCCACGGTGCGGGGAGTGATCCGGGCCTCGATCTTCTTCGGGTCCAAGTGGAGCGACTCGTCCACGTCGCAGAACACGGGCACCCCTTTGGCCATCACCACGGCGGCGGCCGTGGCGAAGAAGCCGATGGCCGGCACGATCACCTCGGTGCCCGGCCCCACGCCCGCCGCCACGAACGCGCTGTGCAGGGCCCCGGTGCCGGAGCTCAAGGCCAGGGCGTGCTTGACGCCGAAGATGTCCCGGGCAAGCCGCTCGAAGGTCTCGCCCTTGGGTGGCGTGGGACGGGCCGTGGCATAGCGCGACAACGTCGGACCGCGCCCCAGGTCCACCGTCTCCACGATCGCCCGAATCCTCTCCACCACCTCCGCCGCAAAGCCGAACCGCTCGGCGATCGAGAGGAACTCCTCGACGCCGATCTTGGGCTGGTGCTTGCCCCGCTGTCCGGCAAAGGCCTTCGGGCCGCCGTCGATGGCCAGGGCGGGCGTTGCCGACGAAGTCGCAATTGACATGACGCTTTCTCCTTTCAGAAGGAGGCAATGATTTCCGCGAGTTTCGCCCGGGTGTTCTCGGGAAGTCCTTGGGCCGGCAGGCCGGCGTACTTCCGCACCTGATCGCGGGCGAGTTGATAGGTGTCCTTGGCGCCTTGGCCTTCCCAAGTCCCGCGCGGGCCGCACACGGTGAGCCGCGGCCGCACGTACTCGCCGCTCCGCAGCCACTGTAGCGTGTGGTCCAGGGTCAGGTAGTTCTCGCCGCGCGGGCCGACCTGCTGGATCAGGTCGGCCGCGATGGTCTCGGGGGTCACGGCCAGGCCGGCCACGATCCGCCGCGACATGGCCGAAATGGCCTCGTCCATGAGCAGTTGCTCGTGGCTGCACGTCATGCCCGTGGCGAACATCCCGCAATTGACGATCAGGTCGTTGCCGGCCGCGATGGCGCAGAACTGGCTGAAGGTCTTCTCCCAGGCGTTCTGCTCGTCGTGGGCATGGTTGTCGGAGTTGGGGGCCGTCGTGTGGCAAGGGAGGCGATAGAAGCGGGCCAACTGGGCCCCGGCGATGCGGCAGATCGTGGTCTCCGTGGAGCCCACCAGGGCCGCGGCCGAGCGCATGTCGAAGGTGGTCCACGAATTGGCGTACAGGTATTTTGCGCCGGGCCGGAGCAACTGGATCATGGCCAGGCCCGAGAGGGCCTCGGCGTTGTTCATCGTCACCAGCCCGGCCAGAGTGTAAGGGGCGGTGAAGCCGGCGATGGGCTCGGGCAGGATGGCCAGCGGCACGCCCGTCGGCACCGTGTCCATGATGGCGCCGAGCACGCCGTCTTCCCAGAAAAGCGGGCTGGTGGACGAGAGCTGGCTGATGCCATAGACTTGGTTCGCCAGGTCGCCGCCGAAGGCCGCCCGCACCAGCTCGATGCACGCCCGGTTCGTGCGGCCGTTGTCGGTGGAGAAGAACACGGGCTTGGTGCTGTTTTCGATCACCGCGCGCACGCCGTAGAGCAGGGTCGCCTTGGGGTCCGGCACGTCCTGGGGCATGACGGGAATGCCGATCGCGTCGATGCATTCCAGTTCCTGGCAGATGCGGGCGAAGAGTTCCACGTCGGCCACGGTCGAGGGGCGAGTCTGGCCCGTCTCGCTGTCGACCCAAAACACCGCATTGTGCCCGGCCGCGATCTTCGAGCGCCCGTCGCCCAGCACGAATGCCGGGCGCCCGTCGCGGTCGAAGACCTCAAACTGCGGCGGGGTGCTGGCCAGGGCGTCCTCGAGGCACTGGCGCGAAAAGCGCACGGTCCCCTGGTGCGCGTCCACGTCGAGGCCCTTCTCTTTGAGAAAGGCCAGCATGGGGGCGTGGTGCATCTTCACGCCGCAGCAGGCCAGGATGTCGAGCGTGGCCTCGTGGATCGCGCGGATTTCCTGGTCCGAGAGGACCGCGAGTTTCGTAAGTTCCATGGTCCCGTCCGTCACCAGAAGTAGTAATACACGAGAGCGAAGATCACCGCCGTGGCCGCCCACCACAACCACAAGCTCGCATACCACCGCACGGCGCCCCCCGTGCCGAGCATCGACCGGTCCCATAGGCATTGGATGACCGTCGACCGCCGCGTTAAGGGAACCCCCATCCCAAGCGCCATGACCGCGGCCAGGAGCAGGGCGATGGCCGCCGGGCTCTCGACCGCGATCCACACGATGATGGCGCAGAGCGGCGCGGCCAGCCCGATGCCGTCACCCAGGCGACGGGAATCGGTCAACGTGCCTATCAACACCCACGACACGAGCGCCACGGCCCCGGCCAGCACCAGCGGGTTCTCCAGGTTGGGCGGAAGCACGTGGACCCCCGCGTCGGCCAGCACCGACTTCGCGAGCGTGAACGGCACCGTAAGGATGGCCAGCCAGAGACAGGCATACGCCCCGCGCCGGCCGGCGCTCTTCCACAGGGCGCCGGCCAGAAACACGACCACCACCGGGGCCGCCATCGGGGCCCAGATGTCCTGGGCGTAGCGGAACAGGCTCTCCCACTTCATCACGACCGGGGCGAACAGGGCCCCGATCAACAGCGCGATCGCCCCTGACCACCGCCCCACGCGAACCAGCCGCTCCTCGGACCATCCGCGGCCCACGCCCCGCCCCACGATGTCCAGGGTCACGATCGTCGAGGTCGAGTTCACCAGCCCGGAGATCGTGGACATGATCGCCCCCACGATGGCCGCGGCGACCAGGCCCTTCATGCCGTCGGGCACGAAGGCCGCCACCAGCGTCGGATAGGCGGCGTTGTGGTCGTCCAGATGGGGGTTGACGACGTAATAGACCATGGCCGGGAAGCAGGTGGCCAGCGGCATGAGGATCTGGAGCCCGCCGGCCAGCAGCACGCCCATCTTGGCGTGCCACTCGTCGCGCGCGGCCAGGCAACGCTGGTTGATGTACTGGTTGGTGGCGTAGTACCAGGTGTTCGTCGACAGGGCGAGGATCACAAAGCCGGTCCACGGGACCTCGGGGTGGTCGGCCGGCGTAAAGAGGTGCGCGCGCTGGCCGCTCGCCAGGACCCCGCGGAAGTCCCAGCCGATGTGGGCCATGCCGGCGAAGAAAATGTAAATCCCCCCGCCCAGCAGCAAGAGACACTGGATCGAGCTGGTCCAGGCCACGGCCGCCAGCCCGCCGTAGACCGTGTACAAGCCCGTAATCGCCGCGATCAGCCACACCGCCCAGAGCCGGTCGATGCCCCACATCTGCTCCAGGGCGAACCCGCCCGTGTAGAACACCAACGCGAAATTCACAAACACGTAGCTGGCCACGGAAAGATAAGCGTAGACCGAGCGGGCGTGGGGACCGAAGCGGCCTTCCAGGTACTCGGGCATGGTCGTGATGCCGCCCCGCACATAGAGCGGCACGAAGATCCAAAGCAGGATCGACAGCGAAGGGAACACCAGCCATTCCCAGTTCACTACCGGCATACCCAGCTTGTAGGCATAGCCCATCTCGCCCACAAACTGCTCGGAGCTGATCCCCGCGGCGATGATCGAGAACCCGATGGCGTACCAGGGCAACCGGTTGCCGCCGCGGAAGTAGCCGCTTACCGACTTCTTCTGACGCCGCCCGCTCCAGAACCCGACCGCCATCACCGCGGCGAGGGTGCCGAGAAAAAAGACCAGGTCGAAGCGGTTGTACATGGCAGACCTGCGCTACTGCGGCGTCCAGCCCCAATCCATGCGTTTGGCGTATTCGTCGGCGATCTCGCGCATCCTGCGATACACCTCCTGCGGTTCGTGGCGGACGGCCACCGTCACGTGCGGCACCACGATCACGTCGGGCGCCATGAGTTCCATGATCTCGCGGAACGCGCCGATCGCCTCCTCCGGGTCCGCGGGGAAGTTGGTCAAGTACACGAAGGCCCGCTTGCGGAGCACGCGCTTGATCCGCGGCAGGTCGCGCTTGCTGTAAGGGTAGCTCAGGTCGAGCGACCGCGGGGCGGGCCGGTGGCTCAAGTACCCCTCCAGGCACGGGTTCGGCCCGCAGTTGTGCAGTCCCCCGCCGCCGTAGCGACTGAACACGAGGTCGTGCCAAGGACGGCTGAACCGCTCGTAGCTGGCCGGCGAGATGTTGGCGCTGATGTCGTCGGAGACGTGCCCCTTGCAGCCCTCGGGAAACCAGTAGTCGGGGAAGTCTGTCGTGGTGATGCAGTCCTCGCCGCCGGCCGCGTCGATCTGCAGGGCGATGGCCGCGAGAAAGAGCTGTTGGATCTTTCCCAACAGGCACTCCAGCGCCTCGGGGGCCTCGTACATGGCGGTGTAGAGGCCCTCGCCGCCCAAGAGGTCCATGGCCACGTTGAGCCCGCCCGCCATGTCCAACAGCGACACGCTCACCAGCCCTTCGCCCGCCTCGGCGAACTGGCGCACGCGCCGCGTTCCCTCGGCGAGCTGGCCGGCGTCGGCCGGGGGGACTTCGAGGCCGAAGGCCTCCTCGACGCGCTCGAGTGGCGGCCTCTTGACCCCGCAGGTCTGGTTGGGGTCGTTGCCCCAATACAACTCGGCGCCGAAGGCCGTGGCCAGACACGAGCAGCCCACGTCGGGGCGCACGGCCGGCACCATGTCGCCCTCGGGCACGTGGCGCCACGTGAGCCCCGCTACCGTGATCGCCTCCTCCCACTGTCTGTCGGCGTCGAGGAGCTGCTCGCGGACCGTCCAGCGGGGTTTCGGGTTCTCCACGGCGACGTACACCGGCACGTGGTCCAGCGGCTTTCCGGCCCACAGGTCGCGCACGAGCTGCTTGCGGCGCTCGATTTCGTCCCGGTCAAACCCGAAGCGGCGCAGAGCAGGGGCTCGCGATGGGGCGTCGGAGATGCTCATGTCGGCTCGGGCGGGGGGCGGTCGGGCGTGCGTGGACTTCTCTGCTCAGTATAATCGCCGGAGGCCGAAGCCGGGACCGGGCGGACCGTCCCAATGGTGCCGTTTTGCGCCATTCTTGTGCTGTTTTGCGCTACTTGAGCCGGTCCTTGCCCGCCGCCTCGAGCAGATAGACCCCGCCGGCCCGCGTGGCGAAGCGGATCAAGGCGCCGTTTCCCTGCGCGAGCGTCTGATCGCCCTCGCGCACCACCCAACCGCCGGACCACGGGTTTGCCAGCACGCACTCCCGCCCCCATAGGCTTTGGACTTCGACGATCCGGACGTCTCCGCCGTCCAATTCCGCCGTGACCATGGACCCGCCTTCCGCCCGGAGGCGGAAGACCCCGGACCAGTCCCGGGCCACTGCCGGCGCGACGCGGAGCACTCCGCCGTGGCTTTGCAGCAGGACCTCGTTCAGGGCGGCCGCGCTCAGCCCGCCCGCGTCGAGGAACGGGGCGGCCGAGAGCCCGCCGGGAAACACCCGCGAGTCGTTGCTCGTCCAACCGCCGTAGCGATAGCGCTGGAACCGCTCCGCGTGCTGGGCCAGGAGCCGGCACGCCTCGTCGCCCAGGCCGAGCCGAGCGGCCCAAAGCGCGTCCATCGACCAGCCGTGCTCCAGCGGGCAAATCCGCCGCTCAAAGGTCCGGCAGGCCAGTGCGCGGTCGGGCGATCCGATCCCGCTCAGGCCAAAGGGGAACACGCGGTACAGCGCCGGGTTCTCGGCGTTGGACCGCGCGTGGGACGTGCCTTGCGCGGCGGCTGGCGCGTACACGTCCACGTCGGTAACGATCCGGCCGTCCGCGCCCCACAGCCCTCGCGCCGGCTCTGGCAGCGCCGCCAGGACCGCCGCGCACCGCTCGCGCAGTTCTGCATCCAGTCCGTATCGCTCGGAGAGCCGGACGAACTCGGGAAACACGGCCTGGATGCCGGCCATCGTGTCGGCCGGGTCGCGGACCATCCACCAGGTTTCCAGGGCGTTGGCCGGGTCGAGGTGATACCGGCCGTCGGCCTCTTTGCGCATGATCCCGGAGAGGAACTCGCATACGCCGCGGATCGCCGGATACGCCTCTTGCCGCAGGAACTCCTCGTCGCCGCTATAGCGATAGTAGAGCAGGTAGTGCTCGCACACCTCCAGGCCCGACGTGAAGAGGAAGCCGATGTATGGGTTGTAAAGGTCAAACCGCGCGTAGGGGGTTTTGTCCTTGCTGGGGCGGCGGAAGTTGCTCCCCACCGCTCCGCGCCCGTCGTCCTTGAGCACGAAGTCCTCGGCGTGGCCCCACGGCAGGACCGTCTCGGGGATCCACAGCCCGGGCAGGTCCCACATCCTTCGGGTCTGCTCGGTCAGATAGGGCGCCATCGCCGAGTAGTGACGCGTGAGCCCGCGGGCCATGTCGAGGCGGTTCGCGGCGTAGAGCGGCTGGTAGGTGAAGCGGATCTCCTGGACCCACTCCGCCAGCCCCCAGTGGCGCTCGTCCCCGCGCATCAAGCCCGGCCCGCCATCCCACTTGGCCGGATAGGGCCCGCGGTTGACGCAGCCAAGCGTGTATAGGTGTACGTGATAGGCGGCGCAAAGCCGGTCGGCGCTTCGGTCGGGGCTGGTCATGCGGAGCACGGACCGGCCCCAGTAGTCGCGCCACCACGCCTCGTGCTCGGCCTTCAGTGTATTGATGCCGGCGCGGGCGGACTGGTCGAGCTCGCGCCGGGCCTCGGCCAAAGGGTCGCCCCGGGGCGTCACCGCAGCCGCGATGAGCAGCCAGTATCGTTCCGGCCGCTTTTCGGGAAGCAGGAAGGTGGCCGTCGATTCCGCCGCCGTACAGCTTGCCGGCGCTAAAGCGGGACTGGCCACGACCACCGCGGTCCCCCGCCCCAAGAGCGGATCGCGGTCCGGGCCGAAGAAGTCCTGCATCCCCGTGTTGGCCAGGTGCGGCCGGGCCGGACGCTCGTGGACCTCCCGGGCATACACGGTCCCTCCTCCAGCCCCTGCCCGCATCGTTGCCCGCCATTCGGACAACTCGACCCTCGCCGCGCCAAGTGCTGTGCCGGGGTCGATCACCTCGACGACGAGGACCTTGCGGGCCGGATGGCCCCAGACCTCGACGCGCGGGGCGTCCTGCCCGTCGCCCAGCTCGAAAGCGATCCGGCCGTGATACAGGTCCATTCGCTGGCGGAATCGGCGCGATGCCGCCTCGGGTCCGCGGGCGCCGAAGTCGATGCGCACGTGCCCCGGGCTTGTGTTGTTGAAGAACCGCGAGCCTGGCAGGGCGTCCGGCGGCGCCTGAAAGCCCCAGCAATCCGACTTGCTCAGGTGCAGGCGCAGAGTGCCGTCCCACCGCACCATCGCCGAGAAGTCGCCCCCGCCGGTGGGCATGGCCTCCCAAGGCTCGGCCGAGGGCGTCGTGTAAACCACGTCGTTCGCGGCGACCACTTGCGCCGGGTCGATCCGCCAGCGGCGATCCTGCCGGTCATAGCCAGGCTCGTCCGCCGCGGTGGCGCTGGCCAGTACGGCGGGGACCAAGAGCAATAGTGTCGACGCGGCCAGTTTCATTGCCCCTTGCCCCCATGAATGCCTGCCGCCCCGGCGCGGAAACGAGCTTGGGCACTACTGCGTCTGGTTCGGCTCCACCTTGGGCTTGGTCTCGACCTTCGTGGCGGGGCCGTCGAAGGGGATCGACCAGTCGACTTCCGCTCCTGTGAACTCGATCTCCTGCATCCACAGCCCGCCGCCGACGTTGGTCAGCCGGGCCGAGGCGGCGTTCAACGGGAACTCGAAGTGCGGCTGGTATCCCGAAGGGACGTAGAAGAACGCCTTCCCCTCCAGTCCCGGCGCACGCGCGTATCGCCCCGCGAGGACAAGGGTCTTCTCGTCCCACGCGAGCTTCTTCACTTCGTGCCAGCCGCCGAGCACGTGCATGTTGGTGCCCACCAACTGCGGCCGGCCCGCCACGCGGCGGAGCAGGACGATCCGGCTGGTCTGCGGCTGCATGGCCACGGTCAGGCGGTCCTGGACGATCCCCAGCAGCTTCTCTTCCCAGAACTCGAAGGCGACCGCGGCCGTGCCCGGGGCCAGCCCGAGCCGCGACAGTTCGATCGTCCGCTCCTCGGGCCGGTCCTCGAAGTTGAACAGCCCCACGGCGTCCCACTCGTCGGCCGGGGTCTTGCAGTGGAGGCGCCAGATCGAGGGGATCTGCCGCTGGAGCAGGTCCAGTGGCTTCATGGCTGGCACGCCCGGCGGCAGGGCCTGCTGCATCATGCGGATCCGCGACAGGGGCAAATACTGGAACTCGTCGCTGAACGAGATGCTGCACCCGGCCAGGGCCATCAGGGCCAGGCGCATCCGCACCTCTTCGACCGGGGCCTGCATGCGCACGCTCATGTCGCACACCTCGCGGTGGTACAGCCGGTCGTTGATCCAGTAGCCGGCGGCCAGCGACCGGGCGTTGGTGCGCAATACGTCGATCCGCCCGCCCAGGCCCGCGTCGAGCGTGTCGTTTCCGCCGTAGGCGCTATCGGCCAGACCGATCGACAGCAAGGGCGGCGTCTGGCAGTAGCGGATCCATGCCTCCTGGCCAGCCCCTTCGCGGATCGCCTCCATGGCCCGGCGCAGCACGCCCCAGCCGCGCGTCACCGCCGGGTCGTGCTGCGCGAAATGCTCTCCGCCGCACGCGGCGATGAAGTCGATCTTGTAATAGCTCACGCCTTCGGCCGAGAGCCGGGCGAAGGTGTCGCGGATGAACCTGGCCCCGCCCGGGTGCGAGGCGTCCAACTCGTAGCAGTTCGGGTTGGGTTTCCAGTACCAGCGCCAGTTGACGGCGGGCTTGCCGTCGGCGCCCTTGAGCAGCCAGTCGGCATGTTCGCGGTAGGTCTGGCTCGTCTCGGCCACGTCGGTGGGCGAGATCCACACGCCCAGCCGCAGCCCGTGACGGGTCTTGAGTTCTTGGGCCAACCACTTCAGGCCGTGAGGAAACCGCTCGTTGACCACCCAGTCGCCAGTGATGTCGCCCCGCTGCCAGCCGTGGTCGAGCTGCATGATCTCCAGGCCCAGGGGCTTGAAGTGCTTCGCCGCCACGGCCGCATTGGCCAGCACCAGGTCTTCGGTCATGGCCATGCGATGGGCGTACCAACTGCACCACAGCGAGTTGGGCCCCTTGCGCACCGGGAGCCGGCTCATCGCGGCCGCCGCGTCGGCATAGCGCTCCAAGGCCTCGTACACGTCGCGGTGGGCCGACACGCACGCGGCATCCAGTTCCAGCGTGGCCCCGGCCGGGAGCGTTCGCCCTAGATAGCGGAGGCTTGCCGTCAGGCCCGTGCCGCCTTCCGCGCCCTTGAACCGGCCCTGCACGTCGGGCCGGGCCTCCAGGGCGGTCAGGTAGCCCAACACCAGCGCCGTGCCCGGGTCGTCGTGGGCCATGACCAGCACGCCCGTTCCCGAGTAGTCGCGCCCCTCGTCCCCCGGCTCGCCGGGAAGCGGGACCGGGTGGCAGATCAGTTCCGAGAGCCCCTGGACCAGCACGGCCCCCGGGGCCCGCATGGTCTGGCCCGCATACCACCAGGCGCCGTCGGTGCCGCCGAGATCGACCATCCGGGCCGTGCCGAGGGCAACCTCGCGGTCGGTGCGATTGGTGATCCGGCCCGAGACGACCACCGCCGGTTTCCCGTCGTAGATCCTCAGCACCCGCTCGACCTCGACGCCTTTGCCCCATCGCTGGCGCACGGCGACGCCGGGGCCCAACTTGTCGGCTACGGGCGCGATGTCCGCCTGGACCGCCTCCGGGCGGAGTTCCTTGCCGTCCACTTCGACGACGAATCGCGCCCCGCGGACGGCGGCCTCGACGTCGCCCAGCCAGGTCGCCTCCCACGCGCCGCTCGTTTCGTCGAGGCGCACGGCCACGCGGTTGTTGAACATCCGGACGCCCTTATCCTGCCGCGCGGCGGTGGCCTTCTCGGTCGGCTTGGCCTCCTGGGCCGCCTTGCGGGCCGCTTCGATGTCGGCAAAGCGGGCCGGCCACACGGCCGCCACCTTCTGGATCCTTGCGCCGAACCGCGCCAGGTGCAGCGCCAGTCGCTGGATCGTCTCGGCCAGCGCAAGCCGGGCCGGCTCCTCCAGCGAGTCCCAGCGGTCGAAACGTCCGGCGAGCTCCTTGACCTCGGCCTCCAATGCCTCGGATTGCCGGGCCACGGGCGCCAGCGACGGAGACCTGGCCGCCGCGAGCGCCGCCCCGGCCTTCTTCATCTGCCCGATCCCCGCGAGGCACGCCTCGACCCGTTGTTGCGTGTCGGCCTTGAGCTCGGCGGGCGAGAGCGGCCGGCCGAGGACCACGATCTCATAGATGTCGGTGTGCGTGCTCGGTCCGCCGGAGCGCGTCACCACCAGCCGCACCTTGGACGTCTTGACCGGATCGAGCTTGACCAGCCACGAGGCGCTCCGGGCGTTCTTGACCGTGGCCACGGTGGCGAACTCGCCGCCCGCCCCGCGGGCCGCCTGCACCTGGGCGTCCACCACGCCGTCGTTGCCCGGGGGTTCGCCGAACAGGGCCAGGCCCGTCACCTCCTGGGTCCCCAGCAGTTCCAGGGTGATCCACTGCGGCGACTTCTCGCTGGGCTCGTCCGCGCCGACCCACTTCGTGTGGCGGTCGCCGTCCACGGCCAGGATCGGGGCGTAAGGGCCATCCGTCCCTAGGAACGTCGAGGAGGCGGTGGCCCCGGCAACGGCCAGCGGCCTCATGCCCGCGGGCGTCCAGTCTCGTGGAATGTCCTGCACGGGGCCTTGCCCGTGCAGACCCTGGGCCAGCAGCAGACAAAGGGCCCATCCCAAGATGCATTGCTTCGACATGATGATGGCTCCGGTGCGAGGTGTCGGCCGCCCCCAGTATAGTTGCCGCGATGGGCGGCGGGGACGGGCGACTTCGACCGGGCAGTGCTGTTTTGCGCCAATCGTGTGCTGTTTTGCGCCGAGGGAAAGTGGCAGGCACGCTCCGCGTGCCGTCCGCCCTGACGGACGGTTCCGGGGTTTCCATGAGCGGACGGCACGCGGAACGTGCCTGCTGCCTTTCGCCACAGAGACTCAATAGCCCATGTTCTTGAGCTGCGCGTCGAAATCGGCGGGCAGGTCGGCCGGGGGTTTTTCCAGGTCTTGCGCCGCGTAGAGGAGCATGTTCCGCAAGAGCCGCTCGGCCACCGGATTGGGCCCCAAGTTCTCGCGGACCCGCAGTGTGTTGAGCACGAAGCGGCCCGCCCCCAGCCTGTACACCGCCACGGTCAGTCCCGAGGCATAGCCGCACGAGACGTTGTTGGCCCCGGCCACCGCCTCGGGCGGCAATTCCTGGCCGGACCACACCTGGTCGGGGATGAGGTCTTGGTACACGGCGTAGTCCAGCAACCCGCCCGCCGGCAGGCCATCGAAGATCGGATGGCGCTTGGCCCAATCGTCCGACAGATAGAGCCACCGCGGGATGCCGGCGCGCGTGCCTTTCTCGCCCAAGGGGACCCAGCGGGTGGGCGACTTGTCGTCGGCCATGGTTTCGGGCGTGAGAAAGATGGCCGTGCTGCCGCGGGCGATGTCCCGGGCAAGCCCGCGGAAAGCCTCCGCGCCCCCCGGCGCCGGCGGCTTGCCCGAGACGAGGACCACTCGACGAGCAGCCCTCACTGCGGTTCCCTCTCCCTTTGGGAGAGGGTTAGGGTGAGGGCCGTTGGACGCGGCTTGGGTTCCAGGAGCAGCAGCCCTCACCCCCGCCCCCTCTCCCGAAGAGAGAGGGGACACGGTGCGGATGCCGTGCTCCTGAAGCCACTTGGCCAGTTGGGGGTCTTCGCCCCAGAGGACCACCTCGGCCTTGACCGGCGGCATCTCGGCCGGGTCGGCCAGGTGGAACTCGGCCTCGCCGCCGGCCGCGGCCGCGCCCCGCTCGAAGGTGGCCAGAAAGCGGTACTTGCCCGAGGGCCCGTCGATGACCGCGTCCTCGGCGAACAAGGGCATGGCGAACGGGGGCTCCGCCGCGCCTCGGCGCTCGGCGATCTTCACTTTCACCGCACGGTCGAAAACCCGAGCGCCGTTCGGCCCGACCACTTGGAGCCGGATCGGGTATTCGCCCGGGGAAAGCACGTCCTCGTTGGCCAGCACGGCCTCGAGCCGCACCCGCGCGTTGCGATAGGCCACGGCCGGCTCGGCGAAGAGGCACAGTCGCAAGGGGGCCCAGGCGTCGAACATGGCGTCGATGGTGCCCGGCTTCAGCTCGCGGAAGGTCGTGGTCAGCCCTTCGCCCGACATCCCCTGGTCCACGGTCCCGGTCAGACTGTGCCCGATCACGTTGGGGTTCGCCCGGATGGCGTTCACTCCTAAGAGCCTCTGGCCGGCCATTCTTTGCAGGCTCTGCGCGAAGAACTCTTCGGGCCGGCCAAAGGCCTCGTCCATCTTCCAGGCTGCAAAATCTTTGAGGTAGCGGTCGCGTTGGGTGCGGTAGAACTGGGCGTCCTCGACCTCGGCCTTGCCGAGCTGCTCGTAGCGGCGCACCACGCGCACCAGGTCCACGCCGCTGCCGATGCCGTACTCCGAGAGGAACAGCGGTTGCCCCCCTTCGCCCACGGTCCGCAGCGTGCGGATTGTCTGCGCCGTGTGCGGAACGCGCTGGTAGGGGTGCGAATCGGCCATCACGTCTTCCCACTGCGTGGAGCCGGGATTGCTCAGGCTGCCGATGGCCGGCGGCACACGGCCGGGGACTTGCTTCT
>WBZO01004941.1_pt1 | contig 13953 bp, 8 predicted proteins | sample 5204261 | NCBI WGS metagenome assembly WBZO01 (sample SAMN12412400, study PRJNA552823) | activated sludge metagenome | isolation source: activated sludge from anammox sidestream of wastewater treatment plant... | place: USA: North Carolina | collected 2017-09
AGAGCGGCGAGTTCTTGCGCCAGACCACGCACCAGGGCTTCAGGGGCGATTCCTGCTGGTCGCGCGGGCTCGCCTGGGCGCTCTACGGCTTCGGGAGCTGCTACGAGTACACCCGTGATCCGAGGTTCCTCGAAACCGCCCAGACGTGCGCCGACTACTTCCTCACGCACACCAACCACGACGGCGTCCCTCCCTGGGATTTTCAGGCGCCCCCCGACAGCCGCAAACTGCTCGACACGTCCGCCGCCGCGATTGCCGCCAGCGGACTGTTGCGGCTTTGCCGCATGCTGCCGGATCCGGTGAAGGGGTTCTACTATTGGTCCTGCGCCCTGCACATCCTGCGAACGCTGTGCGAGAAGCACGTCGCGAAGAAAGACCCGAAGTGGGAAGGCATCCTCAAAGGCGGCGTCTACCACGTCCATAAGGAACTGGGCGTGGGCGAGAGCGTCATGTGGGGCGAGTACTTCTTCTGTGAAGCGCTGGAAAACGCGCTGCGGCACTCGCTGGCGAATGAGAAAAAACCGGCCGAGCCCGCGACCAGGTCCTGAGGGCGGGGCCCTGAACGGCCGCGGTCGGCCCCGTCGCCGATTCCATCCCGCGTGACCTCTGCCGCATGCGGCATCGTAGACTTCAGGTATGAACTGCATCGGTGCGGCCGTGTGTCTCCTGGCCTTGGCGCCGCTGGCGGCGGCGCAGTTGACCCAGAAACAGAGAATCGCCGATCTCGAGTCTCTGGCCGCCATCTACGCCAAGAACTACGCTCCCTACGACTGGAAAAAAGCCGCGTTCGACTTCGATTGCTTCGACCTGCGTCCGTGGGTGGAGCGCGTGAAAGCGGCCGGTGACGACTACGACTATTTCGACGTGCTCATGGAGTACGTGGCGAGCCTGCGCGACGGGCACACCACCATGCTGGTTCCGGCTTCGCACAGCGCCTCGCTCGGCTTCACCGTCGACATCTACGATGGCCTGGTGCTCATCGATTCGATCAACCGCGGCTTCCTGCCGCAGGAGCGCTATGCGTTCGTGGTTGGCGACGAACTCGTCAGCGTCGACAACGTGCCCGTGGAGGAGTGGATCCGGCGCCTCCGCAAGTACTACCCGGCGGGCAACCCGCGGACGTCGCGGCGCAACGCGGCCGCGGCGATTGCGCTCCGCAATCAGTCGCGCATCCCCTGGACATGCCGGCTGGGCGAAACCGCGGAGGTCGCGATCAGAAGCGCTTCGGGTGAACTCCTGCAATACACGCTGACATGGCGGAAGTCGGGGATCCCGATCGACTTCGCCGGACCTGTGCCCGACCTCGTCCGGGCGCGCGCGGCCCGCGAATCCGGCGAACTCCCGCGCCCGGAGAACGATCTGCTCGCGCCCTGGCAGCGCCCGCTCGAGAAGTTGATGGAGGCCAGCGTGGCGCCCGCCGACCGGACCGCATTGGGCGTGGGGGCGCAGGCGCCGCAGTATGCGCTGCCGGACGGATTCGAGCAGCGGCTGGGGCGCACCGCGAGCGAAATTTTCTACTCTGGCAGGTTCATGGCGGAAGGGCTGCGGATCGGCCTCATCCGGATCCCGAGCTATAGCCCGCCTGGGCCCGCGTCGCAGGCGGTGGCGGCCTTTGAGCGCGAGATCCAATGGATGCAGGAGAACACCGACGGACTGATCGTCGACGATACGCGCAATCCCGGCGGGTCCGTGAGCTATGTCGAGGAGTTGTGCAGGCGGCTGATTCCGTATTCATTCCGCTCGATCGGCTTCGAGGTGCGGGCGACCCTGGCCTTCGTGGATCCGTTCCTCCAATCTCTGCAGCAGGCCCGGGCTGCAAACCAGCCGGAATGGGTGATCGCCGGCTACGAGGAGCGGGCCAAGCGTGTGCTGGAGGCATACGTGCAGGACCGCGGCAAGACGCCGCCCGTGTCGCTGACGAATCCGTGGATGGATCTCGAGCCCGCCAGGGACGGCAACGGGCAGGTGACCGCCTACACCAAACCGCTGATGGTCCTGGTCGACGAGTTCTCGTCCTCGGGCGGCGACATGTTTCCGGCGACGCTCCAGGATGCCGGCCGGGCGCTCGTTTTTGGCTACCGCACCAATGGCCTTGGAGGCAGCGTCGTCAATTGGCCGGACGGGCTGAATTTCAGCGAGTTCGGCACCCGCGTGACAGTGACGTTGATGATTCGCGCCGCCAACCAGAACTCAGGCGAACTGCCCGAAGTTCCCTATATTGAAAACATCGGCGTGCGGCCCGATGTTGAATACGACTGGATGACGCGCGAGAATCTCATGACGCGCGGCCGCCCGTTTGTCGAGGCGTTCACGCGCGCGATGACGGATCACATCCGCAGCCAGCAATAGGGTGCGGACGCGTTGGAACACGCCCCGGCCGCCTCATTGCACCGGCAGCGGAGGCTTCGCATTCTCCGGAATCAGGGAGCGGTAGGCGCGGCCCTGCAGCGCCTTGTCGAAATCGGCCCGCGCTTTCGCCGCCAGCGCCGGCGAGTGGAACAGGTCGGCCGCGGTGAGGGCGAGCGTCTTCGCGGCGACGACAAGGCCCTTCTGGCCGATTGACGTGCCGGCGACCGCTGTGGATTGCCAGGTGTGCAGCGGGACGCCGGGGGGAAACGTGGCCGCCAGTAGGTGGCCTGTCGGCACGTTCCAACTGACGTCGCCAACGTCGGTGGATGCCGACAGCAGATCCGGCTTAGGCGGCAGAATTCGTGCCGCGTCCTCCAGCGGAGGCAACTTCGACGACCCCAGCGTCGCGCGCACCGCCTCGGCGAAGGCGCGCTCCTCCGCGGTGTAGGCGACGCCCCCGACGCGCCGCAGGTTCGCATCGATCAGGTCGCGCAGCGTGGCGTTGGGCACGTAGTTGGCGTAGCCGGAGACCGTTTCGACGGCGACTTCAGTGCCCGTGCCGAGAGCGCCGGCCTGCGCCGCATTGCGAACGCGCTCCCAGATGGATTCGAGCGTGGCGAGATCCGGGTGGCGAACGATGACGGACATCTCGACAGCGTCGGGAACGATATTGGCCGCGCGGCCGGCCTGTGTGTAGATGTAATGCATCCGCGTCTCCTGCGGCACGTGCTCGCGGAGCAGGTTGATGGCATGGGCGAACAGTTCCGCCGCGTCCAGCGCGGAGCGGCCGGCGTCGGGAGCGGCGGCGGCATGCGCGGCGCGTCCCTTGTATCGGACTTTGACGTTGATATTGGCCAGCCACGGATTGTCGTCGGCCTGGTTGGCGTTCCAGGGGTGCCAGGCGAGGACGACTGCGGCATCCTTGAAGAGTCCGGCGCGAATCAGGTACACCTTGCCCGCTCCGCTCTCCTCCGCCGGAGTCCCGTAGTAGCGGATCGTTCCCGTGAGGCGGTTGTCCTCGAGGTGCTGCTTGACGGCGATGGCGGCGAGCGCCGAAGCCGTTCCGAACAGATTGTGGCCGCAGCCGTGCCCCGGCGCGCCTTCAACGCGCGGCCTGCGCTCGGGCGCGTCGATCTGGGACAGACCCGGCAGCGCGTCGAATTCGCCGATAATGCCGACGACGGGCGCGCCCCGCCCCCACTCGGCGATGAACGCTGTCGGCAGCGCCGCCGCCCGGTCGCGGATCGCGAATCCCGCGTCGCGGAGGGCCTCGCGGATCAGGGCCGAGCTGGCGTTTTCACGAAAGGAGAGTTCGGGGTTCTCCCAGATCCGGCGGCTCATGGCCGTCCAAAACGGCGCTTGGCGGTCGACGGAACCCAGCAGCGAGGCGCGCGCGTCTGCCGGTGTTTGCGCCAGCGCAGTCAACCCTGGGAGGCAAAGCGCCAGCACGCTCCGGGCATAGGTCATAATCAAGATTCTCGCCGAAAGCCGCATGCCCCGCTACGCCGCGATCGACATCGGGAGCAACTCGGTCCGCATGCTGGCCGCCGAGGTCGAAACCGGCGGACCGGCCTGGCGGCCGCCGCGCGTGCTCGCTGAAGACCGGCAGGTGACGCGGTTGGGAACCAGCGTCTTCCAGACCGGATCGATCGGCAAGGATGCGTTGGACCTGCTGTGCGCCGTGCTGGAGCGGCAGGTCTCGATGTTCAAGCCGCTCGATGTGCTCGCCCTGCGCGCCGTGGCGACAGCGGCGGTCCGCGACGCCTCCAACCGCGAAGAGTTCCTTGAGCGCGCCTCGAAGGTGATCGGGCGTCAGGTCGAGATCATTTCCGGCCAGGAGGAGGCGCGGCTGATCCACCTCGGCGTCGAATCCGCGTGGCCACATCCAAAGGACCGGATTCTCATCATCGACATCGGCGGCGGCAGCGCCGAGATCATCGCAGCCGACCGGGGCGCCCTCGTTGCCGCCTTCTCCAGACCGCTGGGCGCAGTGCGGCTCCATTCGGTCTTTCTCAAGCACGACCCGCCCGAACCGGCCGAACTGCGCCGCCTGAATGAATTTGTGGAAGCCAAACTGGCCATGCCCTTTCAGCGGATCGAACGCGCCGGATTCGCCAGGGTCATCGGCACTTCGGCGACCGCGGCTGCCGCCGTTTCCGCCGCCAACCGCATCCCGCGCGCCCGCCGGGAAGCGGCCGACCGCCGCAGAGCCTCCGCCGGGCAGATCCGGCGGCTGGAGAAGAGTCTGGCGGGCATGCCGCTCGAGCAGCGGCGCGCCGTGCCGGGACTTGGCCCCAGACGCGCCGAGATCATCCTTCCCGGACTGGCAGTGCTCCGCCACGTGCTGGACCATTACGCGGCGTCCTACCTGTCCTACTCGATCGCCGGCGTGCGCGACGGAATCATTCGCGATCTCGCCGACAGGGGAGCCGGCCGCGAGCGGGCGCGGATGGGCGCCGAACAACGCTCGCAGGTCGAGCAGTTCGCCAGACGCTTCGCGGTCGACCTCAAGCACGCCCGCAAGGTGGCCGAATTCTCCCGGCAACTGTTTCACGCGCTCGAATCCTGGCACCGGCTGAAGCCCGAACAGGCGCGGCTGCTGGAGGCGGCGGCCTACCTTCGCGATGTGGGCCACCTCATCAGCGATACCGGCCACCACAAGCACTCCCACTACATCGTTGCGAATGCGGACCTGGCGGGCTTCACCGGCCCGGAGAAGATCTGCGTGGCTCTGCTGTGCCGCTACCACCGCAAATCCATTCCATCGCCCCGGCATCCGGAGTTTCTCGCGCTCGCCGAGGAGGACCGGCGCGCCGTCCTGCTGCTCTTTCCGCTGCTCCGGATCGCCGACGCCATCGACCGGAGCCGCGACCAGCGCGTCGCTTCCATCCGCTGCGAACTGAGATCGGGCGGAGCGCTCCTGACCCTGGAGGCGTCTGGCGACGCCAGCCTGGAGGTCTGGGCGGTTGAGAAATGCGCCGAGGATTTCCGCACCGCCTATCAGCGCAGTCTGGCCGTGGCCGCGGTACGGTTATGAGCATCCGGCTGGCGACGCTTGATGAGCATGTCCGGCGGACCATCGCCGAACGTCTGCAACGCGTCCACGAGGAGATCTCGCGGACCATCGGGGACCCCGGAGTCGACCCCGTGCACGACCTGCGCGTCGCCATCCGGAGAGCCTCCCAGGCGCTGCGCCTGTTCGCGGAGCTGCTGCCGCCGAAAGAGGCGCGGCTGATGCGCCGGCGGTTGAGGCGGCCGCTGGATTCGGCGGGACGCGCGCGGGACCTCGACGTCGGCGCCGAACTCCTGCTGAGCGTCGGTCTGGAAGCGAATCATCCGCTGTTTTCAATGCTCGCCGCGGAGCGGCGCAAAGCGGCGCTGGCGCTGCTCGGCCGGTTGTACCTGCTGCAGTCCGAGGATGCTCCGCTCGCCTGGCTGCCTGTCCTGGATCGCATCGCGCCCGGCACTCAACCGGCGTCCGATGTCGCGCGGGCAGCCTTGCCGCCGCTCGCCGCGTTGTTCTTCGATGCGGGCAGAAAGACCATGGCGCGGACGCCATCGCCGGAGAAACTCCATTCCTTGCGGCTGGCGGCGAAGCGTTTTCGCTACACGCTGGAGCTGTGGGAGCCGTTCTATGGCCCAACATTCAAACAGCGGCTCGAGCAAGTGCGGCAGATCCAATCGATCCTCGGCCGCCGGCAGGATTGCGCGGTGATGGCCGCGCGGCTCAAGCCGCTGTGCGGATTGGACCCGGCGCTGGGCGCGGCGCTCGAGAAAGTGGAGTCCAAAGCGGCCGCCCTGGAGAGACGGTTCCATCGCTACTGGCATGCCCGGTTCGATGCCCCCGGCGAGCAGGCGCGCTGGCAGCGCTATCTCGCCCGCCGCCTGGCAGTCCGGCGAAAGGGGGCTTGAAGCACCGCCGTGAACTGCCGCCATGCCTCAGCGCGCTGATCCGGGCTTCCCTTACAATGGGCAGCCATGTGGCGGCAAGAGTACACTCCGCTGGGCGACAGCCTCGCTTTGTCCGCGTCGGCTGCGGCGCTGCCGCTGTTTGTGCTGCTCTACCTGTTGGGCGTGCGGCGGAAGCCGGCCTGGGTCGCGGGCTTGTGCGGCCTTGGCGCCGCTGCCGCGGCTGCCGTCTTCATCTATGGCATGCCCGTGAAGTTGGCTCTGAGCGCCGCGCTGATGGGCGCCTCGTTCGGCCTGTTCCCGATCTGCTGGATCCTCTTCTGGGCGATCTATCTTTACCGGCTGAGCGTGGAGACGGGCCGGTTCGAGATCGTCAAGGATTCCATCGGAGGCATCACGCAGGACCGTAGGCTGCAGGCGCTGCTGATCGCCTTCGCCTTCGGCGCTTTTGTGGAGGGCGCCGCCGGTTTTGGCGCCCCGGTGGCCGTGGCGGCGGCGATGTTGACGGGACTTGGATTCGCGCCGTTCTACTCGGCGGCGATCTGCCTGCTGGCGAACACGGCGCCCGTCGCCTTCGGCTCGATCGGGATTCCCGTGATCACGCTGGCGGGAATCACCGGGCTGCCGCTCCCCCAGTTGAGCGCTGCCGTGGGGCGCATCTGCGCTCCCGTTTCGGTGCTGGTCCCCGCTTACCTCATCCTCGTCATGGGCGGCTGGCCGGCGTTTCGCGGCGTGGCTGGCGCGACGTTGGCCGTGGGCGTCGCGTTTGCCAGCGCGCAGTTCTATGCGTCCAACTATCTGGGCCCGGAACTGACCGACATCCTGGGATCGCTGGCCGCGATCGGCGTCTCCCTGCTGATGGCCTGGTTCTGGAAGCCCGCCAACCACTTCACCTTCGACGGCGCGGCCCCTGTGCCGCAGATGCCCCCGAAACACGCCCCCAGGGACATGGCGATGGCCTGGCTTCCTTACGCCCTCCTGGTCGTCTGCGTTCTCACCTGGGGCCAGGCCGACTTCAAAGCCTGGCTCAATCTGAAGACCAGCGCGTTCGATTGGCCCTGGCTCCATAACGCGATCGAGCAGGCGCCGCCCGTCGTGGCCGCCGCCAAACCCTATGCCGCGCGGTTCACCTTCAACTGGCTCTCGGCCTCAGGCACCGCCTGCCTGGTCGCGGTCGTCCTGTCGCTGCTGATCCTGCGCGTGAAGCCGTCGGTCGCCTGGAAGGTCTACCTGACCACCAGCGCGCAATTGACCAAGCCGGTCCTGACGGTGGCTTCGGTGCTCGGCCTGGCGTTCCTCATGAACTACTCCGGCGCGACCGGGACCCTGGGCCTGGCGTTCGCGGCGACCGGCATCGCCTTTCCGTTTTTCAGCGCGCTGCTCGGATGGCTGGGCGTGTTCCTGACCGGCAGCGACACCAGCGCCAACGCGCTGTTCGGCAACCTGCAGGTCGTGACGGCGAACAAACTGGGGCTGAACCCGGTGCTGATGGCGGCCTCGAACTCGAGCGGCGGCGTAATGGGCAAGATGATCAGCCTGCAGAGCATCGCCGTCGCCGCCGCCGCGACCGGGATGAAGCCGGAGGAAGAGTCGCAATTGTTCCGTTTCACTCTGCGGCACAGCATTCTGCTGGCGAGCCTCATCGGGCTGGTGGTGCTCTTCTACGCCTATGGGATGCCGCAGTGGGCGCCGGGAGCCTAGTCCGTGCGCGGTCTCGTGCGAAAGCTGTTCGATGCGCTGCCGCCCGTGCGGCGCTTGAGACGAGCCGTTGCCGTCCGTGAAGAGGCGATCGAAGGACTCAAACGCAATCTTGCCGCGACTCTCGCGGAGCGTGATTCCTATGGCGGTCACATGCTGCGCCTGGACAACGAACGGAAGCAGTGCGCAGCGCTCTACGAGGAAGCCGAGCGGGCGCGCGGCGAGATGCAGGCTCACGCCACGAGACTGCATGCCGAACGGGAGGAATCCATCGCGGCGATTGCTGCGCTGCAGGCGGAGTTGGAAACGGCGCACCGGGAGATCGCGGCGGCAGGGCGGAAAATGGAGTCGCTGTTCGGCCAGCGAAACGTCCTCAGCCAGGAGCGGGACGAGTTGAAGTCCTATCTGCAGCGCGATCAGGCGGAGATCGCCCGGCTGCGCAGACTGGTCACGCGCGCGGGAGCCGAAGTCCCCGTGGCCTTCCCCAACGGACACTTCTACTCGCCGGTGGTCGACCCGGGCGAGCAGCGGTTACATGAGTTGCTTAGCTCCGGCCCCCGCATCGAGGCGCGGTGGCTGGAACGGGCTAACGGCCCGATGCGTGCGCTCTACGAGCGGTTGGGGCGCCATCGCGAGGCGATCGCCTTCCTCGGCAAGGCGCGGTATCGCAACCTGAACCCCTCGTTCTGGCCGGGCGACGCCTGGGTCCTGGCAGCCATGCTCCTGGAGTTCCAGCCCAGGCGCGTGATCGAGGCGGGGTGCGGACACTCCTCGTGCGTGTTAATAGACGTTAATGAAAACCTGCGCCCAAACGACCCCTTTCAACTGACCTTCATCGACCCGCACCCGGAAACTCTCTACGAGTTGCTTCCCGCGGATGACCCGTGGCGCAAGCACGTGATCGCGGGGCGGCTCCAGGAGGTTGATTCGACCCTGTTCGACACGCTCGACGCCAACGACATACTGTTTCTGGACACCTCGCACGTCGTAAAGACTGGCGGCGAGGTGGCCTATGCGCTCAATGAGTTGCTGCCAAGGTTGAAGCCGGGCGTCCTGGTGCACATCCATGACATCTTCGCGGGCTGGGAGTATCCGGCCGATTGGGTGCTGGAAGATCACCGGTCGTGGAACGAGATTTACATGGTGCGGCTGCTGGCGGAACAGGGGCAGGACTGGAGCGTGGAGATGTTCAACGACCTGTGCGCGAAGGTGTGGAGCGTGGACGAGGTGGCGGGCTCGAGCCTGTGGCTCAGGAAGCGCGGGTGAGCGCCGGCCGCCGGTTCGTCCCGGGCGGCCGACCGGTCGAGGTTAGTCAGAAGGAGGGCCGTGTCCCTTCGGGCTGAGGGGCGGGCCTGGGCTTGCGGGGGAGCTTCTCGTCGCGGTTCGCGGTGTGATAGACGAGCGCAGTGACGATAGCCGCCATCTGCTTCATATCATTGGGCTGAAGGCGATCGTAGACGTCCATGTTCGAGTGGTGCGTGCGGGTAGAGTACTCGACGGGATCCTGAATGAATTGGAAGCCGGGGAGACCGACGGCATCGAAGGACTGATGGTCCGTGCCGGACGTATTCCGGCTGGTGACGGTGGTGACGCCGAGGTCGCGGAACGGGGCCAGCCAGGCTTCAAAGATCGGCCGGCACATGTCGTTGCCTTGCAGGTAGATGCCGCGGATGCGGCCGGTGCCGTTGTCGATGTTGTAGTAGGCCGAGAACCGATCGTAGTCCTTGGTGACGTTCATCGTGGCGCGGTCGGCGAAGTGCTCCTTGACGTAGCCGCGCGAGCCGAGAAGGCCCTGCTCTTCGCCAGACCAGAGACCGAGTCTGACTGTCCGGTCGAGTCGGAGGTTCAGTTTCTTGACGATGCGAAGCACCTCCATCATGACGGCCGAACCGGCGGCGTTGTCGGTGGCTCCCGTGCCCGCGTGCCAGGAGTCGAGGTGGCCGCCGATCATGACGATTTCGTCCTTATGCCTTCCCGTGCCTGGAATCTCGGCGATGACGTTGAGTCCGTCCTCGGCCTTGTCGCCCATCTCGTTGGCGACCTCGAACTCCACCTTGACAGGGACTTTCCTTTCGAGGAGGCGGGCGATCCGGTTGTAGTGCTCCGGGGTGATGGTGACCATGGGCGGGGCTGGCGGATCCTTGGGGTCGCGGCTGCCGCCGCTGGTATTGGCCATTGTGCCGCCGTCGTTGCGATAGCCGAAGTCGATGAGCAGGGCGGCCGCTTCATCCCGCCAAAACTGTGTCAGTTTGTTTCGGAAGGCCCGCATTTGCATGAAGTTAGGCTGTGGCTGGCCCATCATCATGGCCATCGAGCGAACGCGGTCCATCTCGGGTGAGGGGGGGCGGATGAGCATGTCCGGCGCTATCTCCATGTCGGCGAGCTGTTTGTCGTCGTAGCGGGAGAGCATCGGAGTGCCGCTGGGTTGAATATCGCGCATGGCCGCGGTGAGGACGATCTTGCCCCGCAGCTTGCCCCTCCATTTCTCCATGTCGGCTTCCGTACGGATCGGAGCATAGACCGGTTCGCCGGCAACCGTCCCGCTGGTCGAGGTGGTCCAGGGCATGGCGAAGCCGATGATGGGCTGATAGCTCGGCTCCAGCAGGTGGGCGGCAAAGCGGACGTTGCGCCAGCTCTTGCCGAACGAGCCCCATTTCTCGGTCTTGGCCTCGATCCCCCATTCTTTCAAGGTCTTAACGACCCACCGGGTGGCGGCGTCGTAGCCCGGAGAAGACGTGAGGCGGGGGCCGATGGCGTCGGTGAGCCACCAGGCGTGGTCCATCACCTTTCCGTTCTGAATGGCTTCCTGCTTAATGAGATAGATGGTATTGAGGTCGACTCTTTCCTGTGCGGACGCGGTGAGCGAGCCCACCGTAAGGAGGATGTAGACGAGGCTCCGGTGAAGCATATGCTAAGGAGCTTATCAGAAGGCTGACGAACCCTATTGCCCAAACACGACATCTGACGATTAAAGGTTTGAAAGGATTGGAGCGGGCGCTCGAACAGCGATTGCCGATGCGCCGGTTTCGATAGATAATGGGGGCACGGAAAGTTGTGGCCTTGGGGTACAGCCTCCCCCGCCCCGGCCGCACGGAGCCGATTTGTGAAACGATCTTCCAGCGACGAGACACTCCGTTGCAGTTTTTGCCACAAGACGCAAGACGTTGTTGGCAAGCTGATTTCAAGCCCGAGCGAGTATCCGAGGGCATACATCTGCGACGAGTGCATCGCGGTCTGCAATTCGATTCTTGAAGACGACCGGCCCGAGAAGGGCTACGGGACGCCGCACAAGCTGCCGAAGCCGTTGGAACTGAAAGAGCACCTCGATCAATACGTGATCGGCCAGGAAGCCGTGAAGAAGAAACTGGCCGTGGCGGTCTACAACCACTACAAGCGGATCCAGATGAGCCGCCAGCACCGTGTGGGCGAGATCGAACTGGCGAAGTCCAACATCATGTTGATCGGTCCGACGGGGACGGGCAAGACGCTGCTGGCGCAGACGCTGGCGCGGATTCTGGATGTGCCGTTCGCCATCGTGGACGCGACGACGCTGACTGAAGCGGGCTATGTCGGCGAGGATGTCGAGAATATTATCCTGCGGCTGCTGCAGAACTCGGACTGGGATGTGCAGCGCTGCCAGACCGGCATCATCTACATCGACGAAATCGACAAGATCAGCCGGAAGGACGAGAACCCGTCGATCACGCGCGACGTCTCGGGCGAAGGCGTGCAGCAGGCTTTGCTGAAGATCCTGGAGGGGACGATCGCCAATGTCCCGCCGCAGGGAGGCCGGAAGCACCCGCACCAGGAGTTCACGCCGGTGGACACGACCCATATCCTGTTCATCTGCGGGGGCGCATTCGTCGGTCTGGAAAAGATCATCGGGCGCCGGGTCGGCAAGAAAATGTTGGGTTTCAGCGGCGACGAGCCTGCGCCGGATCCCCGGCGGCTGAAATCCCAGCAACGCGACATGGCGCTGCTGGAGCAGTTGCAACCGGAAGACCTGATCCGGTACGGTTTCATCCCCGAATTCATCGGACGGCTGCCGGTGGCCGGAGTCCTGGAGGACCTGGACCGGCCGGCGCTGATGGAGATCCTGACCAAGCCGAAAAACGCGATCATCAAGCAGTACCAGAAGCTGTTCGAGTTCGAGAATGTTAAACTAAGGTTTAGCGACGACGCGCTGGAGGCCATTGCCGAGCGGGCTCTCGAGCGCAAGGTGGGCGCGAGGGGTCTTCGGATGATTCTCGAAGAACTCATGCTCGATCTGATGTACTACATCCCCTCCTACAAGAAGGTGAGAGAGTTCATCGTGACCCGGGAAATGGTACAGTCGCAGAGGATCAATTGGTCGCTGCTGGAGAAGGCCGGCTAATCGCGCCGTCTGGCGTGGAAGTCCGGAGCGGCCCGAGGGGAGCCGAAGCGCAACTCTCGTCGTGGAGCGCTGAAGCCGGCGTAGGCAGGCAACTGGAGTCTTGGAGCGCGGACCGGCGCGTCATCCTACCTGAAGTGGGCATCCCAACATGAGTCAATCGAAAGAAAAAGAATTGCGGCGCTATCCGATGATGCCAATCAGGGATGTCGTCATTTTTCCCCACATGATGACGCCCTTCGTTGTCGGCCGCGAATCGAGCGTCCGGGCGCTCGAGGACGCGCTCTCCGGCGAGAAGAAGATCTTCCTGGCGACACAGCACGATGCCAGCGTCGACGAACCGCGGCCGGAGGATATTTACCAGGTCGGCACCATCGCCAACATCGTGCAGAGCGTCCGCATGCCCGACGGCAACATCAAGGTGCTGGTGGAGGGCCTGGAGCGCGGCCGCATTCTGGGGGTTGCCGAAGAAGAGGGCTTCTTCAAGGCGAGTATCCGGACCTACCCGGCCCGCGTCGAACCGGGTCCCGTGCTGGAGGCGCTGACGGCGCGCGTGACGGGGCTGTTCGAGCAGTACGTCAAGCTGAGCCAGAACGTCAATTACGAGACGATGATCGCCGCGATCCGCGTCGACGATCCCGGCAAACTGGCGGATACGATTGGCGCCAACCTGCAGTTGACGATCGAGGAGAAACAGGAACTGCTCGAGATCTTCGACCCTGTCGACCGGCTGACGCGCGTCGCCGATATGCTCGACATCGAAATCGAGAAGCTCAACGTCGACCGCTCGATCCAGGGCCGTGTGAAACGGCAGATGGAGCGGGCCCAGAAGGAGTACTACCTCAACGAAAAGATCAAGGCGATCCAGAAGGAGTTGGGGCGGGGCGAAAAGAGCGAAGTCGATGAGCTCAAGAAGCGAATCGAATCCGCCGGCATGACCCCGGACGCCAAGGAGAAGGCGATGGCCGAGTTGCGGCGCCTGGAGCAGATGCCGCCGATGTCGGCCGAGTCCACCGTGTCGCGCAACTACCTGGACTGGATGCTGGCGGTGCCGTGGAAGAAGAAGTCGAAGGAGATCCGCGATCTTCGCTTCGCCGAGGAAGTCCTGAACAACGACCACTACGGGTTGGAGAAGATCAAGGAACGGATTCTCGAGTTCCTGGCCGTGCGGCGGCTGGTAAAGAATCCGAAGGGCTCCATTCTCTGCTTTGTCGGGCCGCCGGGCGTGGGCAAGACCAGCTTGGGCATGTCCATCGCCAGGGCCACGGGGCGCAATTTCGTGCGGCTGAGCCTGGGCGGCGTGCGGGACGAGGCCGAAGTGCGCGGGCACCGGCGGACCTACATCGGAGCGCTGCCCGGCCAGATCCTCCAGATGATGAAGAAGGCCGGTACCAGGAATCCGGTGTTCATGCTCGACGAAGTCGACAAGATGTCGACCGACTTCCGGGGCGACCCATCCGCCGCGCTGCTCGAAGTGCTTGATCCTGAACAGAACTTCATGTTCATGGACCACTATCTGGACGTGGAGTACGACCTGAGCGAGGTGTTTTTCATCGCCACGGCGAACGTGCTCCATACGATCCCGCCGGCGTTGCAGGACCGGATGGAAGTGATCCGTCTCTCGG
>WBZO01004944.1_pt1 | contig 13936 bp, 13 predicted proteins | sample 5204261 | NCBI WGS metagenome assembly WBZO01 (sample SAMN12412400, study PRJNA552823) | activated sludge metagenome | isolation source: activated sludge from anammox sidestream of wastewater treatment plant... | place: USA: North Carolina | collected 2017-09
CGGCGCGGCAATAACCGAATAACCGAAAACCCGGCACCAAGCTGAACAGGGGCTACGCGAGCGGCACGATCCTCGATGCCAACAACTTGCGGTCGCGCGTGAGCAGCGGCACGTTGTGCACCAGGCTGGTCGCGGCGATGAGCTCGTCGGCTGGATCCGCGTGGATGTCGAGCCGAGTGCTGGAGCGCGTGACTTCTGCGGTGATTGGCCAGACGTGAACGGCTGCCAGGACGCGGACAACCTCTGAGTCGTCGAGATCGATCACGATCCGTCCGAGTTGCGCGAGTTTGGCGATTTCCCACAGCACGATTGCAGAGATGCTCCAGCGATCGGAGCGGAGCTTGCGTTCCTCCCGCGCGGTCAACTCGCCGCCGACCGCATGGAGAAACACGTGCGTATCAAGATTCAGCATGCCATTTGGCGTCGGTAGAAAGGATCTGACCGGTAATTTTCAACCGTCCCTCGAGAGCGCCGATCAGTGCGGCCGATTCGGCTCCGATCGGAATCAGCTTGGCCACCGGCTTGCCTCGTTTCGTGATGACAATGCCCTCCGTGCCCACGCTGTCGAGTAGCGCGAGGCATTGCTCCTTGAACTTCGCGGCAGCGATTTGCTTCATGGACACATTTTGAGACCAGATTTTTCAGTTGTCCATTTGAGGCGGACCTCTGCCTGGCCGAGATCCGGTGCGTGGCCCTGCCCCGGCGGCATCTCTGCGATCCCTAGTCAAATTGCGGGATGCCAAGGCCGCCCTGCCGCGACACGCTGGACCACCGAATCCCCGGGAGGACGGGCATGACTGCACGACTGGCGCCCTGGTCGGAGTACATCGAGCTGCTGGCACCGGCCGCCGGGCTGCGTGACATCCTGCTCGACCCGGCGAGCGAGCAACTGTGCGCGGAACTCTACCGCCAGCTCGTCATGAATCTCTCGCTCGGCTATTTCCTGTACTTCCAGTCGAGCCCCGAGCATCCAGACTGGGCGCCGTTCCTGAACTCGGTGTTCCTGCTGCAGCCGAACCCCGACGACACCTACCTGCTCGCGCCGGTTCGCGGCGACGGCACCTACCGGATCAGTGGCACGCGCGGCACCGTGAAGCTGCTCACCTTCGGCACCGGCTGCAACATGATGGGCATGTCGGCGCAGCCCGGGCGCAACTTCGACTACTTCGATGCCGACGACCTCACGCTCGGCCCGAAGGGCGAACTCGACGTGATCCTGAGTGCGGAGCGACCGACCGGCCACCGGGGCGACTGGTGGCCGCTGCATCGCGAGGCCGAGTTCATCCTCGTCCGCCAGCGCTCCTACGACTGGGGCGGCGAGCAGGATGCGCGCCTCGCGATCGAGCGGCTCGATCCGCAGCCACTCAAGCCCCACCAGACCATCGAGGACATCGACCGTCGCCTGCGTGCACTGCTCGGGGGCTTCGCGGCGCAGCTCTCGCGCCAGTGGCTCAGCTACCAGAAGAGCGCCCGCGATCGCGGCCTCGTGAATCGCCTCGAGCTGACGACGCTCGGCGGCTCGATCGCGGCCCAGTATTACTGGCAGGGCATTTTTGACGTCGCCCCGGATGAAGCGCTGGTGCTCGACACGGAGCTGCCGGCGACGCGGCCCTACTGGAACGTGCAGCTGAACGACGAGCTCTGGAATGCGATCGAGTTCGTGTATCGCCAGAGCAGCCTGAACGGTCACCAGGCACGCATCGACAATGATGGCCGCTTTCGCGCGGTCGTCGCGCACGAGGATCCGGGTGTGCCGAACTGGCTCGATCCGGCCGGCTCGCGCCAGGGCATGCTGATCGGACGCTGGTACGGCTGCAGTTCGAACCCCATTCCGACGATCACCCGTGTACCGCTCGCCGAGCTGCGCCGCCACCTGCCTGCGGACACGCCGCATGTGTCGGCCACCGAGCGCGCCGCGCGACTGCGTGCACGGCGCATCGGGGCACAGCTGAGGAGACGCTGGTGATGCAGTTCCCGGACATCGGGCAGCTCCTCGAACTGGCGTCGCAGGGCGCCGGCGGTCTCGACGATTTCGGCACGGGTTTCGAGGAGCCGCTCGGTCGCATCATCGAGGAGATCCGTCGCAGCGTGCCGGTCGGCGAGCACAACATCCAGCAGCTCACGGGTATCCTCGTCGGCATCCTCGTGAGCCGGTTGTACTCCGAGGCGGGCTGGAAGCGCCGGCCCGACTGCCTCGCGCAGCCGATCCGTGCGCCGCTCGTCGTCGTCGGCATTCCGCGCAGCGGCACCACGGCGCTGCACAAGCTCCTCTCGATGGACCCGCGCTTCCAGGGCCTCGAGCAGTGGCTCATCAACACCCCCATGCCTCGCCCGCCACGGGCCGACTGGGAGCAGGTGCCGGAATTTCGCGCCGCGGTCGAGCGGCAGAACGCTTTCCTCGAAGCCGTGCCTGCGATGCGGATCACCCACGAGGTCAACGCCGACGAAGTCGACGAATGCCTGAACCTGCTCGCGCAGAGCTTCGTCAGCCACTACTTCGCGAGCGCGATCGGCCTGCCGGATTTCGACCGCTGGCTGCGCACGCAGGATGAACGTGGGAGCTATCGCCGATACGCCGACAACCTGCGCCTCATCGGGGCGGATGCCGGCGATCAACGATGGCTCCTCAAGAACCCCGGCAGCGTCGGGCACCTCGATGCCCTGCTCGAGGTGTTTCCCGATGCCTGCATCATCCAGACGCACCGCGATCCCGTGCAGTGCGTGCCTTCGGTGTGCGGCGTGATCCACCCGGCGCGCACTTTCTTCCACGGCTGCGAGATCGATCCGCGGACGCTCGGGCCGCGCGAACGCGATCTCTGGGCCTGGTCGGTCGAGCGCGGCGAAGAGGTGCGCCGCCACCATGCCGATCGTTTCATCGACATCGACTTCCGCGCTTTCCGGCGCGAGCCGATGCGCGAGGTCGGGCGCATCTACGCGCAATTCGGACTCGACCTGGACCCTGCCGCGGAGCGCAGCATGCGCGCATGGCTCGCGGCGAACCCGCAGCACAAGCATGGCAAGCACGAATACACACCGGAGCAATACGGCGTCACGGCCGACGAACTGCGTCGGCACTTTGCGCCCTACATTGCGCGCCACGGCCTGCAGGTCCCTACCCCAGCGAGGCAGTCATGAAAGCCGCGATCTTCCAGGGAATCGGCAAACCCATGGTCGTCGAAGACCGGCCCGATCCGTCGCCCGGCCCGGGTGAAGTCGTAATCAGGGTCGGCCGCGCGGGCATCTGCGGCAGCGACCTGCACATGACGTCGGAGCCGGGCTCGTCCATCGCGGTGGGCACGATCATGGGCCACGAGTTTGCCGGAGAAATCGTCGCGCTCGGCAAGGATGTCACGCAACTGAAAATCGGCGATCGGGTTGCGCCGCTGCCCTTTGTCGGCTGCGGTCATTGCGCAGCCTGCGACGATGGCAGGCCGCATCATTGCCCGCGCGCGCGCATCGACGTCGTCACAGGGTTCTCGCAGTACTCGCGTGTCGGGGCCAACGACTGCGTCGTCCTGCCCCCCGCGCTCACGGATGAGGATGGCGCGCTCATCGAACCGATGGCCGTCGGACTGCAAGGCGTACGCAAGGCCGCACTGCAGGTCGGCTGCCGCGTGCTCGTGATGGGTGCCGGCCCGATCGGGCTCGCCTGCGCGTTCTGGGCGCGGCGCCTCGGCGCCTCGCGCGTGGCGCTGATGGCGAGCACGCGGCGTCGCGAGCGTTTCGCGCAGGCACTGGGCGCCACGCATTTCATCGCACAGGGCGAGGTGGACCAACCGGCCGCCGCCGTCAACGATGCCCTCGGCGGACCACCCGACGTCGTCTTCGAGGCCGTGGGCATCCCGGGCGCCATCGGCCAGGCGATGGAACATGTCGCGCCGCGCGGTCTCGTCGTCGGCCTCGGTTTCACGACGAAGCCCGACTCCTACGTGGGCACCGTGGCCCTGATGAAGGAACTCCGGCTCTGGTTCTCGGTGGTCTACGAGAAGCGCGACTTCCAGTACACGGCTGAGGTCATGGCAGCCGGTGAGCACGCACCCCGCGCGATGATCACCGATACGGTGTCGCTCGACGCCATGCCGGCGAAGTTCGAGAGCCTGCGTGGCCCGACAGCCGACTGCAAGGTCATGGTCGCACCCTGGGGCATTGGCTGAGGCTCGCCGCCGATGGCATACGTCCAGATCCGCTATGAATGCCGCGCGCCCGCGGGCCTCTCGCCGATGAGCCCGGAGGAGGTCTACGACACGACGCTCGAGCAGATTGCCTGGATCGACGCGCAGGGCTTTCCGGTCACGCTGAACTTCGGCGAGCATCACGGCACGGACGACGGTTACATGCCGAGCCCCCTGACGCTCGCGGCCGCCGCCGCGGCCATCACGCGTCATGTCCGCCTGCTCGTGAACGTCGTGCTGCCGTTCCGCAACCCGCTGCACGTCGCGGAGGATGCGGCGGTGCTCGATCACATCAGCAAGGGACGCGTCCAGCTGCTGCTGATGGGCGGGTTCGTGACCGAAGAATTCGCAACCTTCGGCGCCGATCCCGCCGAGCGCGGCGCATTGATGGAAGAAGGCGTGCGCGTGCTGCGCGACGCCTGGACGGGAGAGCCCTTCGAGTACCGCGGGCGCCGCTGCCGCGTCACGCCGCGCCCGCTGCAACGCCCTCACCCGCCGCTCTTCATGGGTGGCGCCACGCCCGCGGCCGCACGCCGCGCGGCACGCATCGGGGACGGGTTCATCGCCGTCTCGTCACTCAATCCGCACTATGTGGCCGAATGCGCCGCCGTCGGTCGCGCGCCGCGGTATCAGGGCGAGATGGCGTACTCCTATCTCTTCGTCTGCGAAGACCCGGACCGCACCTGGCAGCGGCTCGCCCCCTTTTGCCTCGGCGAGACGAACATGTACGCGCGCTGGCAGGCGGGCGCGAGCCAGGGCGGCATGTTCAAGCCCGCGACCGACGCGGACGCGCTGCGCGCGCTCGGGATCTACCAGCCATTGACGCCGGACGAAGTCCTCGCGCGCGCGCCGTCACTCGCGCCGAACGACGGCATCGTCCTGCATCCGCTGATCTCGGGTCTCGAGAAGGAGCTCAGCTGGGAGACGCTGCGCCTCTTCTTCCGCGAGGTCGCGCCGCGCATCGACATCCGGCATTTGTGACGCGCGGTTCAGCCCTGGACAATGCGCGGCGCACGATCGCTTGGGCCTCGCACAGCCTATCGTCTACAATCTGCGGATAAAGCCGCAGAATCCGACAAGACCTGCCAGACATATCGAACAATCGGATCTCCCGGGTGCGCGTCACTGTCAACGGTGCCGAAGCGCACATCGCTTGCTGTCTCGCGGGCGCCGGGCTCATCCAGGTGCCCGCCTACGATTTCCGCCTGCATTTCGAGTCGGATGAGCTCGCCGAGGTCTTGCCGCCATATCGCGCGGCGCCCATGACCATGACGCTGCTCTTTCCGCAGCGCCCGCGACTTTCGCGACGCGTGCAGGTCTTCGTGGAATGGCTCGAGCAGCTGCTGCTGCAGCAGGTGTGCGAGGGAGTGACAGCGTGATCGCCATCGTCGAAGCGGCACGCGCAGGGCTCCTGGCGCGCGAGACCTGGGGACGCAATCTCGTCGCGGGGCTCGTGGTCGGTGTCGTCGCGCTGCCGCTCGCGATGGCGTTCGCGATGGCCTCGGGCGTCAAGCCGGAGCAAGGCATCTACACCTCGATCATCGCGGGCCTCGCCGTATCACTCTTCGGCGGCAGCCGCATCCAGATCGCCGGGCCCACCGGCGCATTCGTGGTCATACTCGCGGCGATCGTCGCGCGCCATGGTGTCGACGGCCTGCTGCTCGCGACCCTGATGGCAGGCGTGATCCTGATCCTCTTCGGTGCCGCGAAATTCGGCGGCGTGCTGCGCTACATCCCAGACCCCGTGATCGTCGGCTTCACGGCCGGCATCGGCGTCGTGATCTGGGTCAGCCAGTGGAAGGACTTTTTCGGCCTGCCTGCGCCTGCCGGCGAACACTTTCACGAGAAGCTGGTACATCTGCTGCAGTCGTTGCCGCAACTGCATCCGGCGACGACCGGCCTTGCCGTGCTGAGCCTCCTGCTCGCGATCTACGCACCGCGCGTGCCCGGTTTGCAACGTGTCCCGGGTCCCCTCGTGGCGATGGTCGCCGCGACGATCCTGCAGGCGACCATCGGCTTCGAAGGCGTTGCGACGATCGCGAGTGCGTTCGGCGGCATCCCCCAGAGCCTGCCGCATTTCGTGTGGCCCGCCTTGTCGCTCGATCGGCTCGTGTCGCTCGTTCCTGCGGCATTCACGATTGCGATGCTCGGCGCCATCGAGTCGCTGCTGTCGGCCTCGGTCGCCGACGGCATGGCCGGCACGCGGCACGACTCGAACCAGGAGCTGATCGGTCAGGGCATCGCCAATGTGATCTCGCCGCTGTTCGGCGGCATCGCCGCGACCGGTGCGATCGCGCGCACCGCGACGAGTTTTCGCAACGGCGCGACGAACCCGCTCGCCGGCATCGTGCACTCGGTGCTGCTGCTCGCGATCCTGCTGCTCCTCGCACCACTCGCGGGTGCCGTGCCGCTCGCAGCCCTCGCGGCAATCCTGTTCCTCGTCGCGTGGAACATGAGCGAGGCAAGGCATTTCATGCGCATGGTGCGCACGGCGCCGCGCGCCGACGTCGCGATCCTGCTGATCACGTTCGTCCTGACCGTGATGGTCGACCTCGTCATCGCGGTGAACGTCGGCGTGATCCTTGCCATGCTCCTCTTCCTGCGCCGCATGTCGAATGCCGTCGAAGTGCTGCGGGTCGACGAGCGAGCGCTCGATGCGGAGCTGCGAGGCACCGGTCGCGAGACCCTGCCCCGCGGCGTGATCGTCTATTCGATCGAAGGCCCCTTCTTCTTCGGCGCCGTCGAGAGTCTCGAGCGCGTCCTCGGGCGGACGCACACCGACCCGCGCGCGATCGTGATCCGCCTCGGTCGGGTACCGTTCATGGACGCGACGGGACTGCAGGCGATCGAAGAGGCGACCCGGAATCTCGAGCGCCGCGGCGTGCGTGTGCTGTACTGCGAGGCACGCCCGAATGTGCTGCGCAAGCTCGTGCGGGTCGAGCTCGTCGGCAAGCAGGTCACGCCAGTGCGCTATTACAGCGACCTGCACGAGGCCCTGATCGCAATCGGGTAGTCGTTGTACACCTGCGACCCGGTACCGCGTTCTGTAACGCAACAGCCTTCATGATGGACCTTGCATGCGCATGCGCGGAAAACGGGCGGTACGCGTCTCATGGGCGGCCGTGCTGGGGCTCGCCCTGGCCGGGTGCGGCGGGGGCGATTCATCCCCGGCACCCCTGGCGCCACCGAGCGGGCTGTCTTACCCGACCATACCGGCACTCGTCGTCGGCGTCCCGATGGCCCCGGTCGTGCCGACCGTTTCGGGCACCGTAACGGGTTACAGCGTCTCGCCGGCGCTGCCTGCCGGTCTTGCGCTCGACAGCACGACCGGGGAAATCAGCGGCACCCCCGCGTCGCCCTCCGCCACCGCCGGCTACGTCCTGCGGGCCAGCAACAGCGCCGGGTCGGCGGTCTTCACGCTCGACATCACCGTCAACGCAGCCGGCGAGTTTCGCCTCGAGCCAGCGCCGGGCACGACGATCGGTGTTGGCCAGCAGATCGACCTCTTTGCCGCATACAAGGCGCACTCGACGGACCCCTACCCGCTGTATGTCGACTCCGCCCAAGTGACGTTCGCCTCGTCACAGCCTGGTGTCGCGCTGCCATCCGCCGGCGGTGGCGTGCGCGGACTTGCCGCGGGCAGCGCGACGATCACGGCCACGTACGGATCGTGGTCGTCGCAGATCACGATCCGTGTAGCCGGCCGATTCGTCGATCGATCGATCGCCGTGCCGGGGCAAGGCACGCGCGGGTACTCGATCTACATTCCCGACGGAGTCAGCGGCCCGCGGCCGCTGCTCCTCGCGCTGCACGGCGGCGGCGGCAACGCGCGCATCAATGCATCGATGACGCTGCTCGATGCGCTCGGCGCAGACGAGGGCATATTCATCGTCTATCCGGAAGGCAGCGGCGCCCTCCAGACCTTCAATGCGGGCCTGTGCTGCGGCTCCGCGCAGACGCAGAACGTCGATGACGTGGCTTTTGTTTCGGCACTCCTCGACGACGTCGAGGCGAACTATCCGGTCGATGTGACCAGGGTGTTCTCGTCGGGCTTCTCCAATGGCGGGATGATGTCGTACCGCCTCGCCTGCGCGCTCGCCGATCGCATCTCGGGTATCGCGGCAGTGAGCGGCGCATCCGGCCAGTTCGATCGCGACGGCAATGCGTACTATGCCTGCAATCCGTCCCGTCCCATCCCGATACTGCACCTGCACGCCACCAACGATCGCAACTACCCGTTCGACGGCGGCTTCGGCGAGGGCCTGTCGGATCGCAACTTCCTGTCGGTCGACGCGACGATCTCGGACTGGCGCACCCGCAACAATGTCGCCGCGCAGGCGACCGAGGAATCGCTGTCCGCGTCGACCGTCTGTTATCACTATGACGTGCCGCTGGATCCGGGTCTGCCGAGCGCGCCCGTGACGTTGTGCAAGTCGGATCCGGTGGATGTCTTCGATCCCGCCACCGGCATCGTGTATGGTGGCGGCCACTCGTGGCCGGGCGGCAATCGCTCGCCGGCCGCGGGCAGCGACCAACCCGCGACGGATTTCAGTGCGAACGACTATCTGTGGCGCTTCCTCGCTCGCTGAAAGGGCGAGTCGAGCGGCGCTGTCCGCAACGTGACACGAATCGTCGCGTCCGCCTCGATGCCTTCCCTCCGGCGCACATCGGCCTTGAGCGGCAGCAGATAGCACCCGCTCTTGCTGTCCGGGAAAAGTGAGGTCTTCCACACGGTACTGCCGATCCTGGCGGTCACGCGAATCGAGCCCCAGGCGCTGCGTGGCGCGTCCCTCGCCATCCGGATCTGCATCGACGCCCTGCGGGGTACGCGCGCGAAATACCATGCGGCACTTCCCTGGTAACGCCATACCCTCGCACGCACCGCGTACACGCCGTTCGACACACCAGGCTCCCGTCAAGAGCGTCGCATTATGACTACAGACATTGCATTCCCGGTACAGGACGCTACCATCGCGCCGCCCGTGACTGCACGGGCGCTTGCTCAATACTCTGGAGTACATCGATGACAGCAATCAAGACCGGCGTGCTCGCGGCCCTCGCACTGGGCGCCGCAACGAGTGCCGCTGCCGCGGACTTCAGCTATTCGACGGTCGATGCCGGCTGGGCGCGCACCGACATCGACGACCTGAACGAAAACGGCGACGGGTTTTTCCTGCGCGGCTCCGTCGGCTTCGGGACGAACTGGTTCGCCGCCGCGGGCTATCGCCAGGTTTCGTTCGACGTCGGCGGCAATGACGTCGATTTCGACCTGATCGACGTCGGCTTCGGCGGCCACATTCCGCTCACCGACCGGATGGACGGCGTGGCGCGCATCAGTTACGTCGACGTGTCGGCCGACGGTCCGTTCGGTATTTCCGCCGACGACAATGGTTATGGCGTGAGCGTCGGCATCCGTGCGCTCGCGGCGCCTCAGCTCGAATTCGAGGCCGCGCTCGACTACACCGATCTCGACGATGCAGGCGACAGCACGGGCGCCAGGCTCGGCGCCCGCTATCACTTCACGAGCGCCTGGTCCGCCGGCCTCGAAGTGCTGCTCTCCGACGATCAGACGGATGTCGGCCTCTACGGCCGTTACTCGTTCTGAGGTGCCCCATGCTGCGCACGGCGGTCATCGCGATACTTGCCCTGAGCGGTTGCGCCAACGCGGCGCCTCCGGGCCAGCCGTCGAGCACTGCTGAGGCAGAGGCCTCGCAGCTTGCGCGCGAGGCACTCGCGCGCAAGCTGCATGTCGAGGTGGGCGACATCCGGGTCGAGAGTGTCACTGCGCGTACGTGGAGCGATTCGGGCATGGGCTGCGGCGCTCCCGGCACCGTTGCCGCGACCGTGATCACCGAAGGATACGCGGTCTCGGCGACCGCGCAGGGACGCACTCACCTCGTTCATGTGTCGGGCAGGAACGTCGTCGTCTGCAGCGATGCGAAGACCTTGCGCCGCCAATCGGCGTCGGCCGCGCGCGGCATCGACGAGATGTTCGAGCGTGCGCGCGAGGACCTCGCCCGGCGGCTCGGCGTCGAGCCCGTCAGGATCCGTCTTGGCGGTGTCAAGGGACAGCAGTGGCCGGACAGCAGCCTCGGTTGCCCGCAGCAGGGCGAGACCCCTGCAGCCGGGCCGGTCGATGGCCTGCTGCTGACGTTGCGCTACGCAGGTCGCGTGTATACCTATCACACCGACCGCATGACCGTGCGACCCTGCCCCGCGATCGAAGCGGAATAGAAGAGCCCGAATGAAAAGGGGCCGCCGCGTGGCGGCCCCTTCCGGAAGGGCCTGGAACGACGACCGCGTCAACGCCCGCGGCGGTGAGTCTTCCAGTCCACGTGAGGCGTGAGGCCGAGCTGCGATGCCGCCCGGTTGTTCTGCAACAACCACATCGACACGCCGGTCGGCCCAGTCAAACCGACTTCGACATTGTCGCGCGGATCGACACCGAAGCTGTTCACATCGGGCACGATCTCCTTCGCGAGGTCGATCGTGCCATGCTGCACGTCGCTCTCGCCGTCGCGCCCGGTCACGGTCAGCACGTAGCTGAATTTCTCCGGCACGAGACCGCCCGCGGTTGCGAACGTAAAGGGCAGGATCAAGGTGCGATCGTTGTAGTCCCACGAGTTTGCGAGCCAGTCGAGGAAGCCCGAACCCGTCGCATCGAACTGCGCGGTGACGAACTGTCCCGGATCGACATCCTGGAAGTTCGACAGGTCGGCGCCCACCAGCGTCGCGTCCGTCACGCCGTCGCCGTCCGCGTCGATCTCGAGCGTGAACTCGAGGTTCGAGAGATGCTCGAACGGCTGGTCGGTCGCGATGCCGAGTTCGAGCACATCGTAGCCGGCGTAGAAGTCGGGGTTCGCGCGCCTGAACCCGAGCGCCTGGATCGAGCTCGTCGTGCCATGTTGTCGCTCGCCACCGAGCTTCGCGAGCGTGAAGCCCTCGGCCCAGCCGATCGTCGGGCCGATGTTCAGCAGCTTCGCACCCGAGAGACCGCGGTCCGGCAGCGCGAACACGCCCGAGGCCGGATCGACCACCGCGACATAGCCGACCCGCAATGTGTCGGTGCCGTCGCTCAACACGCACCAGCCGTCGACTTCCGTCTGGCTGATGATCGCATTGTCGTAGACGCCGGCGTCCCACGCGGCGCGCGGATCGAAGCGCAGCGAAATGCGCATCTTCGCACTGCCCTTGCCGCCCACCCGCACGTCGCGCGGACAATTGACCTCGACACCCGGGTAGGTCTGGTTCGGCACGTGTTGCACGCTGAAGTGGCGATGCTTGCCGCTCAGGTCGCGCACCGTCACGTCTTCCTTCTCGAAGATCGGCGTGAGCGGATTCAGCCGTCCGAACGACACGCCGGCGGGCGCGGCATAGCTCTCGAGCGCCGCCGCACGATCGACGCGCAGTGCGCCGACACCCTGGCGCATCAGGTCGGTGTCACCCGACGCGCTCGAATCGACGGTCGAGTTTTGCAGCAGCGCCTTGATCGCGGCCGGCTTCAGGTCCGGATGTTCCTGGCGCAGCAGCGCGGCAGCGCCCGCCACGTGCGGCGACGCCATCGACGTGCCCTGGAAATTCGCCGATCCCGTGCCCGTGCCCACGCCGGCCGACACGATGGCGACGCCCGGCGCGGACAGGTCCGGCTTGAAGTGCGAGCCGCCGCCGCCGGGGCCGCGCGACGAGAACGTGGCGATCTGGTCGTCCTTCGATGCATCGGGTGCCGCCGACAACGTGACCGCGACGCCCGAGGTCGCGGCCAGCGCGTTGCCGACCGTGCTCGAGATCATGAGGCCGGGGATCGTCACGCGATCATCGAGGCCGCCCATCACGATCGGGTCGATGCGGGTCGAGTTCGCGCCGTCATTGAACACGACGATGGCCGTTGCACCCGCCGCCTGCGCATTCAGGTACTTGTCGATGAAGCCGCAGGTGCCGCGACGGATGAACGCCACGTTGCCTGCGATCGTCGCCGCGTTGTTGAGCGGGCCGCAACCGATCACCGGATCTGCGAGCACGAGGCTGCCCGAGATCGGCCCGGCCTGCGCAAACGTCACAGGACCTGCGCCTTCGAGCGACGGGTAGGTCCCGGCCACGCTTGCGGGTGCGGTCACGTCGAACTTCGAGTACAGCCGCCCGCCCGGCGTATTGGCCGCCGTGGAAATCGCGGCACTCGCCACTCCCGGCGAGCCCGTGACGTACGGCGTGTCGCCTTCGTTGCCGGCGGACGTCGCGACGATGATGCCGACGGCCGCCGCGTTGTTCGACGAAATCGCCGACGGATCGTTCGGGTCGCCGAACGGCGAGCCCAGGCTCATGTTGATCACGTCGAGGTGATCGCTCATGTCGCCGTCGCCATTCGGGTCCATCGCCCATTCGATGGCGAGCGAGACGAGATCGGTGCTGCCACCGTCATCGCTGAACACCTTGAGCGCGTAGAGATCGGCACCGGGCGCGACGCCCTGGCCGACGCTGCCCGGCACGCCGATTCCCGCTGCGGTGCCTGATACGTGCGTGCCGTGCCCGTTGCCGTCCAGCGGATCGGGATCGGGCGTCGGAACGGACCCGGGGACATTCGCATCGTAGGTCGGGCCGGCAAAGTCGTAGCCACCCTTGACCTTCGCGGTGGGGAACGTGCCGGGCTCGATCACGGACTTGTCGTTCGCCTCATAGTCGGCCGGATTGCCGCTGCCGCCGAAATCCGCATGCGTGTAATCGATGCCGGTATCGATGATGCCGATCGATACGCCCTTGCCGGTACCGACCGCGGCCCATACCGCCGGCGTGCCGATCCACGGCACGCTGTCGATGTTGTCGAGATACTGCCGCTGCACGCGGCCCACTGAACGCACGCCGGGCATGGCACGCAGCGCGGCGAGTTCCGCCCGGTTCACGTTGACGCGCATGCCGTTCGCGCCCACGCGCTGGGCGGACAGGACCTGCGCGCCGAGGCTGTCGAGTGTCCCGCGAAAGCGCGCCTGCTGTTGCGACACGCGCCGCGCCTGCTCGCGCTGTGCGGCCGGCGTCGCGAACTTGCCCGTGCTCGCGAGACTCGCTGCATTGAGCTCGGCCACCGCCGGCTCGTCGAGGCGCACGAACACCTGGACTCTTGCCTGTTCTGCCGACAGCCTGGTGCCGTGCAGATTGATCGACTGGCTCGCGTCGATCGTGCGCCGCTTGCCACCTGCACCCTCGGTGATGCCGGGAAGTGCAACCAGTGAACCAGCGAGCAGCATGACCGCGATCTTCGATCGCGAGACGAAAATTCCCTTGCCCATGTGTATCCCCGAATTGTTCTGGAATTGGCTGCCGCCGACCGTACTCCGGCTACACCATGAATTCAACCGTGTACCATGCGACATAACACGATTGCGAGTGTCCAGTCGATGCACACGCACTGCCCGCGATTCGCATACGTCGCACTGGCGATGATGGTCACCGCGTACGTGCGCAACGCCTGCGCCGTCACGCCGCTCCCCGATGCAGACGGCCAGTTCTGGGACATACAGGACACCTCGACATGGGCGCAGGACAGCGGCAGCATCGCGACCGGCGGCCGCGCCAATCCGTTCAACGGCTTCGGCTATCTGAAGCTGCGCGTCGTGGGTGCCGATGGGCGCGCAATCATCTCCAATCATGTACTGCGCGGCTTCGGACTCGCGCGCGACGGCGAACGATTCGATTCACTGACACCGGTGCTCGCGGGCGGAATCGTCGCATCGCGTTCGAGCTATGCCCCACGGGACGCGATCTACCTTCGCTAC
>WBZO01004948.1_pt1 | contig 13925 bp, 14 predicted proteins | sample 5204261 | NCBI WGS metagenome assembly WBZO01 (sample SAMN12412400, study PRJNA552823) | activated sludge metagenome | isolation source: activated sludge from anammox sidestream of wastewater treatment plant... | place: USA: North Carolina | collected 2017-09
CCGCCTCATCGAGAAGTGCGACATCTTCCTCACGAACTTCACGCCGCGCGTCATCGACAAGTGGAACCTGCACTACCACCAGATAGCGAAAGTGAACCCGCGCATCATCGCCGCCTACGCCCCCATGCAGGGCATGGAAGGGCCGCACCGCGATTTCCTGGGCTTTGGCGCCGTGCTCACCCCCGTCACAGGTATCAGCGAGATGTCCGGCTTCCCCAACCGCCCGCCGTTCGGCGTCGGGACCAACTACCCCGACTACGTCATCAACCCGGGCCACACCGTGACCGCGATGATGGCCGCCCTTCGCTACCGGAACCGCACCGGCAAGGGCCAGTGCATCGAACTCCCACAGCTCGAATCGGTGGTCAACACCCTCGGCACGGCCGTCGTCGAACGCCTGGCCAACGGCACCAACCCGACGCGCACCGGCAACCGCAACCCCAATGCCGCGCCTCACGGCGCCTTCCGGTGCGCCGATGACCCCGATTCGGTTGGCTCACCCGACCGCTGGGTAGTTATCGCCTGCCGCGACGACGCTGAGTGGCAACGGGCTGCGGCCGCCCTCGGCCACCCCGAAGCCGCCGCCGACCCGAAGTTCGCCACCTTCGCGGCAAGGAAGCAGAACGAGGACGAGCTCGAATCGCTCATCACCTCCTGGACGAAGGACCGCAAGGCCGAGGACGCCTGCGCCGCTCTGCAGGCCTCCGGCGTGCCCGCCGGCGTCGTTCAAAACTCCCAGGATCTGCTCGACCGCGACGAGCACATCAAGAGCCGCGGCTACTACCAGTACGTCGACCACCCCGAGGCCGGCCGTGAGGCGCACGACGGCCCCGCCTTCGTCCTCAGCGAGACCCCGGGGTACATCGCCGCCCCGGCCCCGCTCATGGGCGAACACACCATGGACGTCTGCGTGCGCATCATCGGCCTCAACATGGACGAGATCGCCGACCTCCTCGCCGACGGCGTCCTCCTCTAAACGTCTTCCCGCCGGGGCGCAGGGCTGCCCCGGCGGTACATGTGTTCTATACTCGGAGTACTCAATCTCCCAGGGGTGGATGTGCTTTACGGGAAGTGGCGGCCACGCGGTTTCGACGAGGTCGTCGGTCAGGACCACATCGTCCGCACTCTGCGGAACGCGCTGGCATCCGGCCAGGTCGCCCATGCATACCTCTTCAGCGGCCCCCGCGGCACCGGCAAAACCACCACCGCCCGCATCCTTGCCCGCTCCCTCAACTGCGCCAACCTCAGCGATGGCGAGCCCTGCAACGCCTGCCCACCCTGCCGGGCGATCCTCGCCGGCAACGCCCTCGATCTCATCGAAATGGACGCCGCCAGCAACCGCGGCATCGAGGACATCCGCGAACTGCGCGAGAAGATCGCCTTTGCACCTTCGGACCTCAAGAAGAAGGTCTACCTCCTGGACGAAGTCCACATGCTCACCGACGGGGCCTTCAACGCACTCCTGAAAACGCTCGAAGAGCCGCCCCCGCACGCGGTCTTCATCCTCGCCACCACGGACCTCCACAAGGTCCCCGCAACCATCATCTCCCGCTGCCAGCGCTACGACTTCCACCGCGTCCCCAACGAGGCCATCATCGACCGCCTCCAGTTCATCTGCGGACAGGAGGGCTTCTCGGTACCTCGCGATGGCCTCCTCGCCATCGCCGTCCAGTCGCGCGGAGGCCTGCGCGACGCGATCACCATGCTCGAACAGGTCACCGCCCGCTACGGCAACTCGCCGACAGTCGATGACGTGCGCGCCGCCATGGGCCAGGTGAATGATGCTCGTGTCGCCGGCCTGGTCGGCGCCATCCTTGCCGATGACCTCGCCGCAGTGCTCGAAATCGCCCGGTCCGTGGCCGATGACGGTATCGATATCGCGCGCTTCACCCGCGCGACCATCGACCTCATGCGCGAAATCGTCCCCGAGGCACTCAAGCGCGAATCTCCCGCCGAGCATCCCCACGGAGACCTGATCGCCTCTACGCGCGGTCGAAACGGCGGTGTCCGCCTGCTTGCCGCCGCCATCGCCGAACTCGCCAGGGCCGATTTCCGCCTCGACCCGGCCAGCCCCATCCCCCTCGAAGTCGCCTGCGCGTCAGTGATCCTTGGTGGCGGCCTTACCGCCGCCCCACAGCCGGAGATGGTTGCGGCGGCGGCGCCCGGAGCCGCGCGCCAACCCGTCGAGCGTCCCGCGGCCGGCGCCCAGCCCGCGGTCCCGAGCAATACCCCCTTGTCGCGCGAGGAGCGGTTCGCCCGCGACCTCTACGAACACTGCAAGATGGTCAACCCCTCGCACGCGATGTGGCTCAATGGCTCCTTCGAGATCCTCGCCATGGATGGCGAGGAACTTTCCCTGGGCTTCCAGCGCCAGATGCCCATGGATAAGGTCAACACGGTCTGCCGGGCGATGGTCGAACAGCAGGCTGCCGTCATTCTCGGCCACCCGGTAACCTTGAAGGTAACGTTGATCGACGGCAGCGCCCAACCGCGCCGCGAAACGCGCCGCGGCCACCTCGCCGAGGCCGCGAAGGCCATGGGCGCCACACCCGTCGGGAAGGACTGACATGGCAAAGAGCAGCGGCAACAACCGGTACCTGCGGCGTGGCGGCGGCGGCCTCCCCGGCCGTAGTTCGATGGGTGGCGCCGGGGCCAACCCCAACGCGCTCGCCCAGGCCCAGGAGATGCTGGCCAAAGCCCAGGCCGAACTCGCCGCCTCCGCCGTCGAAGGCACGGCCGGCGGTGGCGCCGTCCGCGTCACCATGTCAGGCGAACAGAAGATCACGGGTATCAAGCTCTCGGCAGATGTCGTCGATCCCGAGGACGTCGAAATGCTCGAGGACCTCATCATGGCCGCCATCTCCGACGCATCCGAAAAGGCCAACGAGTTGCAGCAACAGTCCTTCGGGGCCATCACGGGCGGCCTCGGCCTGCCCGGGCTCGGTATCGGTTAGCCCGCCCCGTGGCAGGAGGCTCGTCTACCCCTGAGCCGATCCAGCGTTTGGTCGAGTCGTTTCACCGGCTGCCCGGTGTCGGCCCCAAGTCCGCCCAGCGCCTCGCCTACCACATCCTGCGCACCAGCGAGCAGGAAGCCGCCGCCCTCGCCCAGGCCATCCTCGATGTGAAGCAGCGCATCCGCCTCTGTTCGCAGTGCATGAACATCACTGAATCCGACCCCTGCGCTTTCTGCCGCGATGAACGCCGCGACCGCTCGGTCGTCTGCGTCGTCGAGCAACCGCTCGACGTGCTCGCCATCGAGCGCTCCGGCGGATACCGCGGCCTCTACCATGTACTCCACGGAGTCCTGAGCCCCATGGACGGCATCGGCCCGGAGCACATCCACGTCCGCGAACTCGTCATTCGCCTCCAGGCCGGCGAAATCCAGGAAGTGATCATGGCCACGAATCCCAGCCTTGAAGGCGAAGCGACCGCCATGTACGTCCAGCGCCTCATCGGTCCCGCCGGTGTCAGGGTCACCCGGCTTGCGCGCGGCCTGCCAAGCGGCGCCGACCTCGAATACACCGACGACGTGACCCTCGCGCGCGCACTCGAGGGCCGCCAGGAGCTCTAGGTGACTGACCGCTCGCGGAGCTACTCCACCGAGGGCATCGTCCTCCGCCGCCGGAACATCGGCGAGGCCGACTCGATCCTGACGCTTTTCAGCCTCCACGAAGGCAAGTTCGATGCGGTTGCCCGCGGCGTGCGCAAGGCAAAGAGCCGGATGCGCGGCCATCTGGAACCACTTACCCGGGTGCAAGTGCACGTCGCCCGCGGACGCAACCTGGATGTCTTCACGCAGGCTGAGACGATTGAGGCGCACCGCGCGCTCAAGTCCGACCTCGAACGCATGAACCTGGCACTCTATTGCGCGGAGCTGGCCGACCGCTTCACCATCGACCGCGTCGAGCAGCGTCCCATCTACGAACTCCTTGTCGATGTCTTCCGCGCCCTGGATGGCGGCGCATCGTCCCAGGCGGCCCGCTACTTCGAACTCCACCTGCTCGCGATTACCGGCTACGAGGCCCAGCTCGACGCCTGCGCCATCTGCCGCCAAAAACTCCCGGAGGAGGAGACGCTCATTTCCGGCCCCGCCGGCGGTCTCGTCTGCCGCGCCTGCCGCCCGGCGGCCACCTCCGGGCGCATCCTCACCGTCCGCGCTATCAAGGTCCTGCGCTATGGCCGCCATGCCACCATCGAGCAGTTCGACAACCTCAAGCTCGACTCGTCGCTCGAACACGAACTCCGGGCTGCGCTCGGCGATCTCGTCCGCGAGGTGCTCGACCGCGAACTGAACACCACCCGCTACATGGACGCGCTGGAACGAGCGGACCGGATCCCGGCTCTTTCCGCGAACCATGTACAATCAGACCATTCCAATCCCGCCCCACCGGAGCCCTGAATGCCCCTGTACGAGTACTTCTGCGAGCCCTGCAACGGCATCTTCGAAGAGCTTCGGCCCATCCGCGAAGCCTCCGACCCCGTGCCCTGCCCACAGTGCTACAAGGATGCGAAGCGCATCATGCCCACCTCGTTCGCGGCATTCACGTTCCGCGAAGGCTATCCGCGCCGCATCCCCGACGACGGCAGCTACTACCACCTGGGCAAGAAGGTTTCCAAGCTCGTCAAGAGCGCCCGCCCCAACGAGCACCCGGAGATCAACAAGCCGGAGCCAAAGCGCAAGCGGAGCAAGGGCGAACAACAGGAACTCAAAGACATGCGCGCTGCCGCTCGCCGCGGGGAGCTCACCGACCTCTATGGCAACTCGGTGAAGCCCACCGAAGTGACCAAGCTCTACGATGAGGGCCGCGTCGTCCGCCAGGGCACGCCCCGCGGCATGTAGCCTGCCGGCCGCTTAGCTCCTGCGGCTGAGCACGTACTCGCCGAGGTCGATCAGGCAGCGTTTCGTGTCGCTCTCTGGCAGGAAGGCGATGGCCTCGTTCGCCCGCTTCACGTAGTCCCGGGCGATGTCGAGTGAGTCGTCGAGCACTTCCGAATTCGCCACGGCATCGAGCGCCTCTCGCAGGCGCGCGTCCCGGTCGCGCTTCGCCAGGATGAACCGCTTGATCGGGTTGTCCTGCGGGTAGCGCTCCAGGAAGAGCAGGCCGGGAAGCGTGATCGTCCCTTCCAGCAGGTCGCTCCCAACCGGCTTCCCCATCGATGCTTCATCACCGTTGTAGTCCAGCACATCGTCCACAATCTGGAAGGCCATGCCCAGGCTGTACCCGTAGGTCCGCAGCGCCTCGACCGTGCGCTCGTCGCACTTCCCGAGAGTCGCGCCTCCTTCGGTGGCGTTCGCGAAGAGTGCCGCCGTCTTGCCGCCGATCCGCCAGAGGTACTGCTGCACGTCCTTGCCGACATCGAAGGCGGCCGCATCCTGGTCGAGCTCTCCGCTCGTCATCTTCATCAGCGCCAGCGCGAACAGCCGCGTTACGGCCAGGCTGCCCGTCCGGGTGACCATCTCCGCTGCGTTCGCGAACATGTAGTCGCCCAGCAGCACCGTCAGTGCGTTGTCGAACACTGCATTGGCTGTTGGCCGCCCCCGGCGGCTCATGGCCCCGTCCACCACATCGTCATGCACCAGGCTGGCGGTGTGCAGCAGCTCTATGGCCGCCCCGAGTGGCACCAGTCTGTTCAGGTCGTAATCGCCCAGGCTCCCCGCAAGCAGTACCAGCCCGGGCCGCATCCGCTTTCCCTTGGCGTCCAGCGCGTGGTCCAGCATGCGCTTCAGTGGGGCCAGGTCGACGTTCTTCGTCGATTCCAGCAGGTCCTCGACGAGGATCATGTCCTCGGCCACCGGCCCGTAGAGCGTCTTCATCTGCAGTTGGGTCATGCCGCGCCTGCCCTCGCCGGGACGCGCACCCGGAAGAGCCGCTCGGCATTCGCGGTCGTCTGGGAGAGGAGCGTCTCGAGACTCTCGCCCCGCGCAGCGGCCACCGCCTGCGCTGTGTGGAGAATGTGGGCCGGTTCGTTCAGTTTGCCGCGCATTGCCTGAGGCGGAAGGTACGGGCTGTCGGTCTCGATCACAAGTGAGCGCGCTGGCAGTCCCGCTGTGAGCTGGCGCGCGTCGTCGTTCTTCGGGTACGTGATCGGCCCGGCGATCGAGACCATGAACCCGAGCTCGACGTAACGCAGCGCCTGCTCCAATGTCCCCCCGAAGCAGTGCATCACCCCCGGGGCATCCAGCCCGCCCGCTCGGGCCCGTTCCGCATAGGGGGCGAGGTGCTCGTGAACCGCGTCTTCGGCTCCCCGCGTGTGGACGCTCACCGGCTTGCCCACCCGCAGCGCGACTTCGAGCTGCGCGTCGAGCAGCCTGCGCTGGTTGGCCTCCTCGGCCAGCCCGCGGTAGAAGTCGAGCCCGATCTCGCCCACCGCCACTACCTCCGGCAGCGCGGCAAGCCCCTCGAGCTCCGCCAGCATCGCCTGGCTCACCTCATCCGCCTCGTGCGGGTGGAACCCGACGGTCGGGAAGACGCCCGGTTCGGCCGCGGCCAGCGAGATCGCCAGTTCGTTCGACGCCGCGTCGTACCCGCACAGCGCGATCCCTGCAACGCCGGCGGCTTCCGCGCGCTGCAGGATCGCCTGGAAGTCGCCGAGGATCTTCCGGTCCTGCAGGTGGCTGTGCGTGTCGAACGCTACCGCCCTCAAGCGCCCGCCCCTTCCGCGGTCACATCGATCTTCGTATAAAGCGGTCGTGCCGGCGCCAGCGCCGTCCCGCGTGGGACCGGCTGGAATCCCCAGCCCTGCGAGACCACATCGCCCGCCAGGCCAAGGTCGCCGTGGAGTTGCGTGGTGGAGAACGGCAGCACCGGGTGCAGCAACACCTTCAGCGCGTTGATCACGTCGAGCGCGACCGCGAGGGTCTCTGCGGCGTGCGCTTTGTCCTGCTTCACGGCCTTCCAGGGCGCGCGCTCATCCAGGTACTTGTTCGCTGATTGCGCCAGCCGCAGGCCTTCCTGCAGCCCCGCGCGGAAGTGGCACGCGTCAAACTCGGTGCCGGCCGAGTCGAACGCTGCGTTCGCCTCGGCCAGCAGTGCCTGGCTCTCCGGCGAAAGCGTGCCCGTCTCTGGCACAACGCCCTCGAAGTTGCGGTGGATCATCGAAATCACTCGGTTCGAGAGGTTCCCCCACGTAGCGATGAGGATGTCGTTGTTCGCCCGGATGAGCTCTTCTTCGCGGAACTCCGTGTCGTTCGTCTCCGGCAGCACCGTCGTCAGGTAGAACCGCACTACATCCGGCGCATAGGCATCCAGCAGGTCGAGCATCCAGGTACCGGTGCCCTTCGACTTGCTCTGCTTCTGGCCTGCCGAGAAGTTCACGTACTGGTTCGCGGGGACGTCGTAGGGCAGGTTCAGCCCGCCGTAGCCCATGAGCATCGCCGGCCAGACCACCGTATGGAACGGGATGTTGTCTTTCCCGATGAAGTAGTACGAGCGCGTTGACGGGTCTTCCCAGAACGGCTTCCACGCGTCGGGCGTCCCCCGGAGCTGCGCCCACTCCTTCGACGCGCTCAGGTAGCCGATGACCGCGTCGAACCACACATAGATGCACTTGTCTTCGTAGCCCTCGACCGGCACCGGCACGCCCCACTTGATGTCGCGCGTGATACCGCGGTCCTTCAGCCCTTCGTTGAGCATCCCGAGGGTGAAGTTCAGGACGTTCTTCCGCCAGTGATGCTTGCCGCTCACCCACTCCTTCAGCTGCTCCTCCAGCGCCGAAAGCCGCAGGAAGAAGTGCTCCGAAGGGCGCAGCACCGGCGTGGCCCCGCTGATCTTGCTCCTGGGATTCACCAGTTCGACGGCGTCCAGCGTCCGGCCGCAGTTGTCGCACTGGTCGCCCCGAGCCTCCGCGTACCCGCAGTGCGGGCAGGTGCCTTCCACGTAGCGGTCGGGAAGAAAGCGTTCCGCCTCGGGGTCGTACAGGTACTCCGCCGTCTGGGGATAGAGGTAACCGTGCTCGAGCAGCTTCAGGAACACGTCCTGGGTTACAGCGTAATGGTTCGGTGTGAGCGTCGTGGTGAACAGGTCGAACGAGATCCCGAAGCGCTCCCACACCTCCAGGATCCGCGGGTGGTAGCGGTCTACGATCACTCTCGGGTCGACGCCTTCTTTGTCCGCCGCGACGGTAATCGGCGTGCCGTGGCAGTCCGACCCGGAGACCATCAAGACCTCGTTGCCCTTGAGCCGCTGGTAGCGCGCGAAAATGTCGGCCGGCAGGTACGCGCCGGCAGCCTGGCCGACGTGCAGGAGGTAGTTGGCATAGGGCCAACCTACGCAGACGAGGATCCGTTCGGGCACAAAGCACCTGGCAAGGAGATGTGCCTGAGTCTACCATAGCGGCCCTTCCCGGGCCCCTACACCGAGTCCCAGGCGTCATAGGCTTCCTCTCGCCGGCAGCCCGTCAGCTTCGCCACCTCGGCCGCCGCTGCCGCCCTTCGCGCTCCGGCCCGCTTCATTGCGCCGAGCAGTTCCCGCATGGATTCCGCGGCGCCCTCTCGGGGCGGGACCTCGACCACGACCACACACTCGCCTCGCGTGGTCGCGAAGCGTCCGGCTAGCTCGCTCGCCCGCCCGCGGGCCACCTCTTCGTGCAGTTTCGTCAGTTCGCGGCACACAACCGTCTCCGGGTCGCCATGCAGCTCGGCCAGCTCTCCGAGCGTCTTGCCCAGGCGATTCGGGCTTTCGAAGAACACGAGGATGCTCGCTGCCGCTGCCGCACGATTGAGCAACTCCGTCCGCTCCCCCCTCTGGCGCGGTAGGAACCCGAGAAAGTGCGCGTCTGGCCCATCAAACCCGCTGACCGAGAGGGCCGCCGCCAGGGCCGACGGCCCCGCAACCGCGAACACGTGGATGCCTTCGCGGTGGGCGGCTGCCACCAGGCGGGCGCCGGGGTCGGCGATTGCCGGCGTCCCCGCGTCGCTCACGAGCGCGACAACGCCCTCGCGGGCCACGGGCAGGATCTGCGGGATCCGCTCTTCGACGTTGTGTTCGGTCAGGCTCACCAGCCGTGCCACACTACCCGTACCGCGCACCAGCGCGCCAGACGTCCGCGTGTCCTCGGCGGCCACCACCACCGCCTGCCGGAGCGTTTCCGCGGCCCGTGGCGTCAGGTCGCCCATGTTCCCGATGGGCGTGGCCACGACATAAAGACCGACATGCCAGTCAGTCATTGAGCGTGCCGATACCCGGTATTGCACATAACCGAATCCGTGAAACCGAATTGTGTTGACCCGTTGCGAGTGCGGCTTCTACACTCGATCCAACACCGCGGCCGCCTCCGAGGGCCGTGACTCCATCCCCGGGAATGCGCTGACTTGAGTACTGCTGTCAACCTCTCCTCCGCCGCCTCCGATTCACCGGAGAGCGGCCCTGCGCCGTTTACCGAGAATGACGTCGCCGCTCCCAAGTTCAAGCAACTTCGCCGCGCGTACGGGTTCGATGAGGTCGCTATCGTCCCTGGCGACGTCACCATCAACCCCGAACTCACCCAGCTTGGCCTCGATATCGGCCCCCACCATTTTGCCATCCCGTTCCTCGCCTCCGCGATGGATGCCGTGGTCGACCCGAACTTCGCCATCGCCATGCACAAGGCCGGCGGGCTCGCCGTACTGAACCTCGAAGGCGTCTGGACGAAGTACGATGACCCGTCCTCCATCCTCCAGGCGACCGCCGCGGCCAGCCGCGATGAGGCGACCGCCATCCTCCAGGAAGCCTACCAGCAGCCAATCCGCGAAGAGTACATCGCCAAGCGCATCCACGAGATGAAGGCCGGCGGCGCTATCGCGGCCGTCTCCCTCACCCCCATGAACACCAAGAAGTACGCCGCCCTCATCCAGGATGCCGGCGCCGATATCCTCGTGGTCCAGAGCACGGTCACCACCGCCCGCCACGAGTCCACCAGCATCGAGGGACTCCGCTTCGATAAGCTCTTCAAAGACATCCACATCCCGGTCGTGGTCGGCAACACCGTCGGGTTCAAAGCCACCCTCGAAATCATGCGCACCGGCGTCGCCGGCGTGCTCGTCGGCGTCGGCCCCGGCGCCGCCTGCACCAGCCGCGAAGTCCTCGGCATTGGCGTCCCCCAGGTTACCGCCACCATCGATTGCGCCGCCGCCCGCGACTTCTACCTCAAGGAAAGCGGCCGCTACGTCCCCATCATCACCGATGGCGGTATCCGCACCGGCGGCGACGTGTGCAAGTGCTTCGCCTCCGGGGCCGACGCCATCATGATGGGTTCGCCCTTCGCCGCCACTACCGAGGCCCCGGGCCGCGGCTACCACTGGGGCATGGCCACCCCGCACGCCAACCTCCCGCGCGGCACCCGCGTCGCCGTCGGCGTGAACACTACCCTCCAGAAGGCCCTTTACGGCCCCACCAGCCGCACCGACGGCACCGAGAACCTCGTTGGCGCGCTCCGCACGGCCATGGGCATGTGCGGTGCACGCACCATCCGCGAATTCCAGCAGGCCGAAATGGTCATCGCCCCCGCGATCAAGACCGAAGGGAAGATCTACCAGTTTGCGCAGTCGCAAACTTAGGTCTGCCGCGCTCCTGCACCTGCTGATAACGGCGGCCCTCTTGCCGGGGGCCGCTGTTTCTGCGTCGCCGCCGGCCCGGGCTGCGGCCGTCACTTGCATCTCCGTCACTTCCGATGGGCTGACCCAGGCCGTGGAGGCGAGCGGACTCATCCTCGTGGCGAAGGTCCATCGCGAGTCGTCCGATGGTCAGGTGGTGCTCGAACCCGAGGTCATCCTGAAGGGCTCGGTCCCGAGCACGGACGTGGAACTGCCGGTGCCCGCGGGCGATGCTCCCTGCAGGCTCGCGGTCCTCGCGGACGCCACCCGGGCGCTGCTATTCCTGTCGGTCGTCGAAGGCCGCCCCGAGTGGCCCGGCGCGTCCCAGGTGTTCGACCTGGAGAGCGGGCTCGCGGTCCAGCAGGAGGACTTCGGCTTTGGCGCCGCTCCCGAGGTCGCACGCGTCAATTCAGTCCGCTCAATTACCGGGCAGTACGTGGTGCCCGCCGCCGATGCGACTGACGGAGCCGGCATCGACTGGGGCAGCACGGTGCTCCCGATTGGGGCGGTCCTGCTTGTTGTCTTCGGCATCGGTCTGCTGCTGATGCGGACCTGGCACCGGATCGACCCGAGCTGACGCGCCCCGCCTGTTACCGGGCCAATCGCTCCAGGAAGTTCGCCAGCACTTCATCGCGCTCCTCCAACACCGTGTCCGCCGCGTCGAGCGCGTAGGCGTCGCTGTGCGGCATCGCGACCCCCAGGCCCGCCCAGGCCAGCATCGCCGCGTCGTTCACGCTGTCGCCAATCGCCACCACCTCGTGGCGGTCGATCCCCAGGTCAGCGCACACGAGCGACAGCGCGTGCCCCTTGTTCGCTTCCGGCGCCACCGCCACGGTCACTTCCGGGAAGTCCAGGATGTGCAGGGCCTCCCCGTGGTGCGAGACCAGCGCCCGGTGGATGCCGTTCGCCTCGGTCTTCGACGAGATGACCCCGACGCCGGTTGGCGCCACGCCGGAGTTCTCCGGGTCCGGGCGGTACTCTGGCGTGATCCCCGAGACCACCCCGTAGTGGTCTGTCGCCTGGCTCCGCTCCGAAACGATGTAGCGCAACGGGTTGAACCACTCGTAGGCGCGCTCGATCTGGCGCGCATAGTCGATGATTTCCATGGCCGAAGGCCGCGCGATAGGAAACTCGTGGGTCATGGTCCCGTCCAGCAGGTGCACCGAGCAGCCCTGCTGGCAGATGACAGGCCCGGGCAGACCAAGGTGCCGCGCAATCTTCGCCGTCCCGGGAAACATCCGCCCGGAGGCCAGCACAACCGCGATCCCACTGTCGCGCAAAGCCGCGACGGCCGCCGAGACCCGCGGCGTGGGCGTGTGGTCGTGGCCGTAATGCGCAGGGTCGATCAGCGTCCCGTCGATATCGAGCGCAACCAGCTTCACGCCCATCGCGCACACACAATCCGGTCGATACCCGAGAGGTCCTTCACCCGCCAGGGTGCCACGCCGTGCGACGCCAGGATCGCCTCAACGTCGCCCGCCTGACCGAAGCCGACTTCCAGCGCGAGGAGCCTTGGCCGCACCCGCTGTGCGCAGTCGAGCACGAGCCGGCGAATCAGGTCGTAGCCGTCCACGCCGCCATCGAGGGCGATGCGGGGCTCCCACCGGCTGACCTCGGGCTCAAGCGCCTCGATCTCCCAGGCCGGGATGTACGGCAGGTTCGCCAGCACCACGTCCGCGCGAGACACCGCCGAAAGCAGGTCGCCGCGGATGATCCGCAGCCACGGCGCGTGCCGGGCGGCATTCGCCGCCGCGAACCGCAGCGCCTCCGCACTGATCTCCGTTGTGAGCACACATGCCCCCGGTCGTTCGGCGGCGATCGAAACGGCGACGGCACCGCTGCCGGTCCCGGCTTCCGCGACCACGGCGAGGGGCTCGCGGTCCAGCTCTTCCAGCCCCAGCTCAACGAGCAGCTCCGTCTCCGGCCGGGGGATGAGCACCCCCGGGCCTACCCCGAAGCTGCGTCCGTAGAACTCCCGGTGCCCGGTGATATACGCTGCCGGCTCCCGTTTGGTGCGGCGTTCGACCCACTCTTCGAACCGCAGCGCGTCTTCGGCACTCAGGGCGCTACCGGCGAAGAACGCCGCCCGTGAGATCCCGGCGGCCTCGCGTGCCATCAGTTCCGCCTCGAACCGCGCATCCTCAATCCCGGCGGCGGCGAGCCTCCCGGAGGCTTCCGTGGCCGCCTGGCGGGCGTTCACTCCAGGTTCTCGAGCCGCCCGGCCTCGACCGCCGTCGCGACCGCATCGATCATGTCGTCCAGGTTTCCGTCCATCCGGTCCGGGATGTTGTGCACGGTCAGCCCCACGCGGTGGTCCGTGATCCGGTCCTGGGGAAAGTTGTAGGTCCGGATCTTCTCGCTCCGGTCGCCCGTGCCGACCTGGGTCTTGCGCTCGGCGCTGAGTTCGGCGTCCTGGCGTGTCTGTTCCATGTCGAGCAGGCGCGAACGCAGCACGGTCATCGCCTTCACCCGGTTCTTCATCTGCGAGCGCTCATCCTGGCACACCACCACGATGCCGGTGGGCAGGTGCGTCAACCGCACCGCCGTCGCAACCTTGTTAACGTTCTGGCCGCCCGCTCCGGAGGAGTGGAAGATGTCGACACGCAGGTCCTTCTCTTCGACGGCGATATCCACTTCCTCGGCTTCGGGGAGCACGGCCACCGTGGCAGTCGAGGTGTGGATGCGTCCCTGCGCCTCCGTCTCTGGCACGCGTTGCACGCGGTGTACGCCGCTTTCGTACTTCAGCCGGGAGTACGCGCCCTCGCCTCGCACCTCGAACACGACTTCCTTGAACCCGCCCTTCTCCGATTCCGAGGCGCTCAGGATTTCCGTCTGCCAGCGCTTCCGCTCGGCGTACCGCGCGTATGCCCGGTACAGTTCGAACGCGAACAGCGCCGCCTCTTCTCCGCCCGCACCCGCCCGGATTTCGACGATGACGTTGCGCGAATCGCGGGGATCCTTCGGGAGGAGTTCCCGCCGGAGCTGTGCCGTTAGCTCGTCCATGCGGGTCTCCGCGGCGGCAAGCTCCGCTTCCGCCAGCCCCTTCATCTCCGGGTCCGACTCCGCCAGCATCTCCCGGGCCTCGGCGGCCGACTGCGCCAGCCCCTCATACTCGCGGAAGAGTTCGACGACCTTCTCAATCTCCGATCGCTCGCGCGCAAGCTTGTTCAGCTGCTCGAAATCGGCCGCCACTTCGGGGCGCCCCATGTCGTTCGTCAGCTCGTCGTAGCGCTTACGTATCCGCTGCAGCCGGGTAAGGATGTTTTCGTCCATAGGTGAAAGCAAACGGCCCGCGAGGGCGGACCGTCAGGTGCGCTCCGGGGCGTGCTTCGAGTATAGCACCGGCCCACGCTCA
>WBZO01004949.1_pt1 | contig 13925 bp, 15 predicted proteins | sample 5204261 | NCBI WGS metagenome assembly WBZO01 (sample SAMN12412400, study PRJNA552823) | activated sludge metagenome | isolation source: activated sludge from anammox sidestream of wastewater treatment plant... | place: USA: North Carolina | collected 2017-09
GATAGTGTCAGCTTGCGAGCCGAGATGCGCCATTCCGATCCTCGACGGTTCCTCCGTCCCGCACTGGCAGCCCTGGCCGCGATGGCATGCCTGTGGTCCGGCGGCACCGCGCCCGCCGCACAGACCGACCTCGACGCGTTCATGCAGCAGGTGCTCGCGAGCCGCGACTCCAACTGGCGCAAGCTGCAGCAGTACATCCTGGACGAGCGCGAGCAGATCGACATGCGCGGGCCGTCGGGCACCCCGCTCTGGGGCGAACGCCGCGACTACACGTGGTACGTGCGCGATGGCTTCTTCATCCGCAGCCCGCTGAAGGTGAACGGCGCCCCGGTCAGCGAAGCCGATCGTCTCGCCTACGAGAAGGAGTTCCTGGAGCGCGAACAGCGCCGCGAGGCCCGCGCGCAGGCGCCGGGAGGCTCCGCCCCCGAGCGCGGACCCGCGGTGGCGGCACCAGCCGACGGGCCGCGCGACGTGGACGGCCTCATCCGCCAGAGCCGCCAGCCGCAGTTCATCTCATCGGCCTACTTCCTGCGCTTCAGGTTCGATGCCGGGCGCTACGCCCTCGTCGGTCGGGAGCAGCTCGACGGGCGCGATGTGCTCCGCATCGAGTACTACCCGGAAAAGCTCTTCACCGAGGAGCGGCGCAACGAGGTCCGCGAAGAGCTCGAGGGCGACCGGCGCCGCCCCCCGCCACGCGACAAGCCCGACGAGCGGAGCTTCGACACCGAGCTTCGCCGCCTCATGAACAAGTCGTCGAAGGTCACGCTCTGGATCGAGCCCGCCTCCCACCAGATCGTCAAGTACACCTTCGATGATCTGGGGTGGAACTTCTTCCCCGGGCAGTGGCTCGCGCAGATGGACGGCGTGCGTGCCTCCATGACCATGGGACAGCCGTTTCCCGACGTCTGGCTGCCGAAGGGGCTCCAGATGGACATCGGCCTCACGATGGCGTTCGGCAACGTGCAGATGCGCTACTCGCTCCAGTACGACAACTACCGCCAGGCCGAGGTGCAGTCCCGCATCGGCATCCCGGACGGTCGCTGACCGCGCGTGCTGCCTCTCCTCTTTGCGCTGTCGCTCCTCGCGCAGCTCCCCGCCGAACAGGTTGCCGGCATCCGCGTTCAGGGCAACACCCTCACCGCCGACGCCGATATCGTTCGCCTGGCCGGCGTGGAGGTCGGCACGCCGGTGACGCCCACGCTGCTCGACGACATCGCCGCCCGCCTGAAGCAGGGTGGCCGGTTCGAGCGCGTCGAGGTGCTGAAGCGGTTCGCGTCCATTGCCGACCTCTCCCAGGTCCTCATCGTCATCGTGGTGGACGAAGGGCGTGTGGTGGTGAAGCCCATGAGCGGCAACCAGCCTGCGCGCGCCGTGCGTCGACGTGGTCCGCCCCTGATGTTCCTGCCGCTCCTCGGATCGGACGATGGGTTCGGGTTCACCTACGGCGCCCTGGTCACCATGCCGAACGTGGCCGGACCGCGGACGCGGCTCTCGGTGCCGTTGACGTGGGGCGGCGAGCGACGCGCCGGCGTGGAGCTGGAGAAGCGGCTCGATTCGGCCCGCTTCACGCGGGTTCGTGTCGGCGGCTCGGTGCTCAGGCGGGAGAATCGTGCGCTCGACGCCGTTGACTCGCGCCAGCAGGTGTGGGCACGCGGCGAACGCGCGTTCATCCGCGCCATTCGCGGCGGTGCCTGGGCCGGCATGGACCGGGTGTCGTTCCTGGGTGAGGAGAGCACCATCACCCGGACAGGCCTCGACCTGGCCCTCGACACCCGCGTGGATCCCATGCTCTCGAGGAATGCAGTCTACGTGCGCACGGCGGTGGAGCGGCTGGCCGTCCACGGCGGCGAGGCCCCGGTGCGCACCCTGCTCGACGCGAACGCCTACCTGCCAGGTCCGGGTGCGATCACCATTGCCGTGCGAGCCTACCGCGACGGTGCGAACCGGCCGGTGCCGGGCTACCTGAAGGTGCTCCGCGGACGGGACCAGACGCTGCGCGGGTTCAGGGCGGGCGAGGTGGCGGGCGACACCACCGCCGCCGGCACGATAGAGCTGCGCATGCCGCTGACCAACCCGCTCAGTGTGGGCAAGGTGGGCCTGCGTGCGTTCATCGATGCCGCCGCGGTGTACCACGCCGGCGAGAGCGTGCACGACCAGCGCTTCGCCCGCGGTATTGGTGGGGGCGTGTGGTTCACCGCCACGGTCATCCGCCTGGCGGTCGACGTGGCGCACGGGTCCGGCGGGGCCACCCGGGTGCAGGTCTCCTCCGGCCTGACCTTCTGACGATAGGATGGGGTTCCACGCCCAGGAGCGATCCGAACGCATGTCCGATACCCAGCGCACCCTTGCCGAGTCGATCGGTGTCTCTGTGGCGACGCGCCACATCCTGCTCTGCTGCGACCAGACCACCCCGAAGTGCTGCGACAAGGCACGGAGCCTCGAGGCCTGGGACTACCTGAAGGGGCGCCTGAAGGCACTCGGCCTGTCGGAACGCGGCGGAATCCTGCGGACGAAGGCCAACTGCCTGCGCATCTGCGAGGGCGGGCCCATCGCGGTGGTCTATCCAGAGGGCGCCTGGTATCGCGACTGCGACCCGCCCGTGCTCGAGCGCATCATCCAGGAGCACCTGGTGGGCGGCCGCGTCGTCGAGGATCACCTCATCGTCCAGAAGCCCCTGGGGGCCGCCTCGCCGGAGTCGTGACGAGGGCGGGCGTCAGATCCTGTTCGGGCAATTCGGCCGGCACCGGCACGGGATCGTCCGCTCGCCGATGATGGAATAGTCGTAGGTCAGCTCTTCACCGCGCCGGATGTTGCGGGCCGCCCGGATCCAGATCACCTTGTCCACCACCTCGAAGCGGCAGTTCGGCGTGCATGAGTGGTTGATGAACCGGGCGATGTTGCCGTCGACATTCGCGTCGCGGCTCCAGTTGTTGTTCACCCGGAACACCCAGATGCACCCCTCGCGCAGGTAGCGTTCCTCGCGCTCCTCGCTCTCGCTGTTGTGAATCAGCTCGCCGGCGTAGTCGATGATGCGGGTGTGCTTCGGGATATCCTCGGCTGCGAACACGCCCCAGCCCTCGATGCCCGACCGACGCTGTGCGATCTTCGGCAGCTCCGCGTCCTTCCGTCTGGCCATGCGCTCAGCCGCCTGCCGCCGTGTGCGCAGCGGCACGACCCGAGATCAGGCGCGTGAGCTGATCCCAGTGCGTCAGCACCACGTCCGCCTCGCTGGCGCCTGCGGCCCGCCCTGCGGCATACCACGCCGTGGTCAGGCCGGCCGCGCGTGCCCCGGCGATGTCGGTGTCCAGCCGGTCGCCAATGACCCAGGTGTCGGCCCGCGGAACGCCCAGCCGCGCGACAGCCACGTCGAAGACGAGCGGGTTCGGCTTGCGCACCGCGTAGTCGACGGTGACGAGCACCTCGTCGAAGAACGCCCCGAGGCCGTGCTTGTCGAGTTCGTGCTGGATCACGTGCGACCCGAACGACGCGTTGCTGAGCACCGCCATGCGCACACCGGCCGCCTTGCACGCGGTGAGGGCGTCGACGATGCCCGGTGTGGGGACAGTGGTGACCGACGCGTCCCAGAACAGCTGTTCCAGCTCGGGCCAGTCCAGCGTGAAGCGAAGACCGAACGCGTGGTGAATCAGCCGGGTGAGTGATGGCCACGGCGTCTCCACGCGCCACTCGTCACGCCGGCCGGCGACGTCGCGCGCGACAAGCGCCGCACGCTCGGCGATCCGCGCCCGCACCTCGCCCGTGGGTGGCGGCACGGCCATGGCCAGGACGGCGTCGAGGCCCGCGTCAGCGTCGTAGCGCCGCTCTTCCACGAGCGTCCCACCGTAGTCGAAGATGAGACCGCGCGGCATGGGCCGCGCGCGAGGGTTGGGTTCGCCGTCCACCATCCCGATTCTACGCGGCACGGGCACGACCCGTGTGGTGCCACCCTGCAGTACGCTGTGACGGTGACCTTCGAGCGAACCATCCAGGTGTCCACGCATGGCCGCTACCTGTTCGACCGGGCCGACGGTCCGGCGCCACGACTCCGCCTGGTCGGATTCCACGGCTACGCCGAGCGGGCCGACATCCAGCTCCAGCGGCTGCGCGACGTTCGTGGCGATGCCTGCATGGACCTGGTGTCGATGCAGGGGCTCCACCGCTTCTACCGGAGCGGTGGCGAGGAGATCGCCGCGAGCTGGATGACCCGCGAGGACCGCGAGTTGATGATCGCCGACAATACCGCGTACGTCGATGCCGTGATGCAGGCCTTGACCCGCGAGTACGGCCCACCCGCCGCCATCGTCCACGCGGGATTCTCGCAGGGCGCGAGCATGGCCTACCGCGCGGCGGTCCTGGGAGCCCCGGCGCCCGCTGGAGCAATCGCGCTCGGCGGCGACGTGCCGCCCGACCTCACCCCGGCACAACTCGCCCGGTTGCCGCGCGTGCTCATCGGTCGCGGTGAACGCGACGGCTTCTACGAGGAAGAGGCCTGCGCGCGTGACGTGCAGCGGCTCCGCGAGGTGGGCGTGCAGGTGACCGTGGTGACGCTCGATGCCGGTCACAAGTGGACCGAGGCGTTCACGGCTGCGGCGTCGGCGTGGCTCCAGTCCCTCGCGTAACGTCCAGCATCCACGTCCGGACCACGCGGCGGATCTCCTCGTCTGCCGCCGCCTGCCTGGCTGCCACGCGCGATACCTTCAACGAGTGATCGGCCCCGGCCACCACGTGCACGGTGGCCGATGGCAGCGGATCGAAGGCCGGGCCGATCTCCTCGGGCGCGCCGAACGTATCGCGACTTCCCTGGACCACCAGCATGGGCCGACCCACGGCAGGCAGGTGCGCATCACGCCGCTTCGATGGGTTGCCCGGAGGGTGCAGCGGATACCCGAGCAGCACCAGCCCGGCCACCGGCAGGTGCGGCCAGCGCGCCACCGCCTGCGTGGCCATCCGACCGCCCATCGACCGGCCGCCGATGAACAGCGCGCGTCGGGCCGACTCGAGCCGAGCGGTTGCCGCGGCAATGGCCGACGCGTAGCACGCCTCCAGCACCGGTGCCGGATCCGGGATGCGCCGGTTCTGCTCCCGGTAGGGGAAGTCGAAGGTGACCACGTCGAAGCCGTCGGCGGCGAGGGCCCGCGCGAACGCCACGATCGACGGGTGGCGCTGCGCGCTGCCCGCGCCAGGCGCGAAGACCAGCGTGGCAGGCGCGGCAGGCAGTTCAGCCGCGTAGTGGCACGCCGTCACCGCCTGCCCTGTCCCCAGGTCGACCGCGAATGGTTCAGGACTGCTCGAGCTGCTCACGCGCCTCCGCCACCGTCTGGAGCTTGTTCGTCACCGAGAACACCCCGTTCTGGGTGATGAGCGATCGCGCCAGCATCCTGTCCACCTCGCTCTGCACCACGCCGGTCAGGGTGACGCGGCCGCGCTCCACGATGATGTGAATGGGCGGGTTGGCCGAGGCGGCGTAGTTCCAGAAATGCGCGTTGCCGTAGATGGCGCGCGCGATACGGTAGCGCAGCTGATCGTCCCACGTCGAGACCGGCAGCACCTCCATCCGGTTCACGACGCGCACGACGCCGTCCACCCGGGACACCCGCTTCTCGATGTCGGTCTTCTTGTAGGGCATGGTCACCTTGCCCTGCAGCGTGACCACACCCCCTCTCACCTCCGCCGACACATCGTCGAAGATGGTGAAGAACGCGTACCGGTTCACGGTCTTCGCCACATCGTTGAACACCTGCAGGTCCTTGCGCTCCACGGGCTGCGCGAAGGCCGCGTGCGCCCAGAGCACGATGGTGGCAATGGTCAACATGGCTGTCTTCATGACGCTCCTCCGGATCACTCAGGCGGCACTGGCAGGTCGCTGGTGGTCGGGAGATCAAATGGAGTGCCACAGCTGAACAGCGGGGAACCGGAGTGAATGGCGAGGTGGGGCGCGACGGGCGCCAGGCGATGTCCGCCGCCGAGGACGGCCGCGCGTCGCGGCTAGTGGACCAGCGACTCGAGGACGACGACCGTGCCGATGCCCGCGGCGATCAGCACCACCTGGCGGAGCGAGTTGCGGTCGACCGTGCCCCGGTGCAGGTCCGGGATCAGGTCCGACATCGCGATGTACAGCATGCTGGCCGACGAGAACGCGAGTACGTACGGGCGCAGGTGCGGCAGGACGCTCACCATGCTGTAGCCGAGCAGCGCCCCGGCAATGCCGGCCGCGCCCGACGCCACGTTCAGGATGAGTGCCCGGCGCCGTGAGTAGCCCGAGTGCAGCAGGATGGCGATGTCGCCCACTTCCTGGGGGATCTCGTGGGCGGCAATCGCAATGGCGGTGTTCACGCCGAGCGGCACCGACGTGAGCACGGCCGCCGAGATGATCGCCCCGTCGATGAAGTTGTGGAACGCGTCGCCGAAGATGACGAGCTGGGCGGCGGCGCCGTGCACGTGGCAGTCGTCCGTGTGGCAGTGCCGCAGCAGCACCAGCTTCTCCAGCATGAAGAAGACGACGATGCCGGCGAGCAGCGAGCCGAAGACCCGCTGGGGCGACAGTTCGGCCAGCGCCTCGGGCAGCAGGGCCAGCAGCGCCGCGCCGAGCAGCGTGCCGACGGCATAGCTGACCAGCCACGGCACGAGCCGCGTCCGGAGCGAGGCATTGAACAGCAGCAGCGCCGAGGCGACGACGAGTCCGCCGAAGGTGCCGAGGAGGCTCAGCCCAAGGGCGGTCGCGAGAAGGGACACCGCGACATTCTAGCTTGCGACGTACCCCCGCCGTGCACGGACACGGTAATCGCGGTTCCGCACGTCCACCCGGATCTGGTGCCAGCGGCCGTCCCGTTCGAGGCTCGACATGTAGCCGATCGCGTACTGCTTGCTCAATTCATCGGCAATGCTGGCCGTGGCCGGGTTCAGGTCGCGGGCGGTCCGGACAATCTCGGTGCGGCCGCCGCTGTCGTCGGTCATGTCGCGCAGCGCCACGTCGTTCACCCGGTCGTCGCGCGCCGGACCAGGGAAGGCACGTCCGCCGCCTGGCCCGAAAATCTGCGGGAACCCGGGGAATCGTCCCGGACCGCCAGGTCGGCCCGGCATCCTCGGAGGAAACGGCGAGGGCGGGCGGACCGGCACACGGGGCGACTGGGGCCGCCGCAGCTGGCTCTCGACACTCTCGCCGTCGATCCCGATCGCATAGACCATCACCTCGCTGTCGCGCACCGCGTCGCGCACGTCGCGCAGGGTCGACCCGCTGGAGGTGTCGTTCCCGTCCGAGATGACGAGCAGCGCCTTCTTCTGGTGCCGCCCCTGGGTGGCCAGCGGCAGCGCCTCGATCACCGCGTCGTACATCGCGGTGCCGCCGTTCGGCGTGATGCGGTGGATGCCGCGCGAGAGGCGCGCACGGTCGGTGGTCCAGCCTTCGACCAGCACGGGATGATCGCTGAAGCGGTAAAGGAAGACCTCGTCGCGCTCGTCCAGCAGGTCGAGCACGAACCGATCGAGCGCCCGGATGGCGTCTTCCATCTTGTCGCCCGCCATGCTGCCGCTGGTGTCGAGGACAATCCCGAGGCTCACCGGCACACGTTCCGCGCTGAAGTAGCTGATCTCCTGGCGCACGTTGTTCTCGTACACCGTGAAGTCGTCCTGGCGAAGGCCCGGAACGAAGCGGCCGTCCTCGTCCGACACGGTGGCCGTGACGTTGATGAGGTCGACGCCGCTCTTGAAGCGGAAGCCGTCCCGCTCGTCCCCGGCACGCGGGGCGGTCGCCTGCTGCGCGGTGGCCGTGGCGATCGCCGAGATGACCGCGACGGCGGAGACCAGAAGCCTGCTTCGCATGTTCACTGACCACTCCTGCGATCGGTGTGGGGCACAACCCCGTCGTCGGTCCTGAAGCTCACCCGGTACCGGCCAACGTCGTCGGCGTCGGGCACCGTGATCCTGAACGTGGCGTCGGCGGTGCCGCCCGATTCGAGCGGGGCGCGCCGGCTGGTGATGAACGCGCCCTGGCGGTCGAAGAGCAGCGCCACGGCGGTGACCTGCTCCAGTGTGGCGCCGTCCGACGGATTGTGCACCACTCCGGTCAGCTCCAGCTCGCCGAGGGGACCGCGCGCGTCGCGCAGGGATCGCAACTCGAGCGTAGCCGGCTGGTGGGCAACAGGCTCCGCCCCGTCGGCGGCGGCTGGCCGGTCGGCACCGCGACCGTTCGGCAGCGAGAGGGCGATGGCCGCCACGAACACGGCCGCGCTGCCGACGACGGCCAGCATGGTGCGCGGTGGTCCGGTGCGGCTGGACGCACCCAGCAGTTCGCGCACGGCGACCGCGTTCGTGTTGGCGGCGTCGGCGCTTCCGATGATGGCCGACAGGTGAGCAACGCGGGCTGCAGACCGGCGCCGGTTCTCGCGGACCGCCCTCCAGGCAATGGCCGAGGCGGCCGCGGCGAGGAGCAGCGAGAGGATGGTGATGGCGAGGAGGATGTCCATCATGGCAACTACCGGAGCGTGAAGGCGACGGCCACTTCCACCAGTACGTCCACTGCGTCGCCGAACCGCCGTGCCGGGGCGAAGCGCCACTGCAGCACCGCGTCCACGGCACGCCTGTCGAGGCCGGCACCCAGCGACTGCACGATCCGCGGGTCGGCCACCGAGCCATCGCGCCGGACCACCACCTCGAGCAGCACCTCGCCGGTGATGCCCGCACGCCTGGCCTCGTCGGTGTAAGTGGGCTTCACCTCACGCAGGAGCCGCGGTGGAGTGATGCCCGATCCCGGCCTGAATGGGCCGCCGCCGGTACCTCCGCCTGTACCCTCGCCAATCCCGTTGCCGGTGCCTGCGCCCAGGCCGCCGCCCGTGCTGCTGCCCGCGCCCCCCTCGTCACCACGGCCCCGGCTCGACTCGTCGGGTGTGGCGTCCGGTTCACCCGGCACCTCCATCTGGTCCGCGGCCGACGCGACCACCGGTACCGCCACCGGCGGTTGTTCGGTTGGCACAGGCTCTTGCGCCGCTGGCGCCGGCTCGGGAGGCGGCTGGAGTGCAGGCACGGGACTGCTCACCGCGCGGTGGCCCTCGGTGCGTGCCCTGGATACCGGACGTGGCTGTCGTGCGCCACCCCCGCCTCCGCCGCCGCCCGGTCCGGGAACGTTCAGGAACACCAGGCGCGTGCTGCTGACAGGCGGATCCGAGGCGGGCACCGCCTCCGGCACGGCAAACGCGGTGGCGAGGATGACCGCCGTCACTGCCACGGCGTGCAGGGAGCCCGAGACCAGGAGTGGCACCGTCACGCGCGGCTGCGCGCCCTGCGCAGCGTCGGTCGAGATTGGGAGACGCTGCCCACGCGCGGCGTCGGCCGCCCGCTGCGCGTCGGCACGCAGCCGCAGGGCCAGCGACACCGCCTCGGCGTGCCCCACGTACCGGGGTTCGCCGAGCGCCTCGGTCACCGCGGCGTCCGACACGCCGGCCGCGGCGGCGATCTCGCCGGGCAAGTACACCTGGGTTTCGACAGGGACGCGCACGTGGGTAGTCCACGGGCCCGTGAGGCAAAAGCGCTGCCGGGAGAGGCGCGTGGAGTTTGGTCGGTTTTGTTCAGGAATCCTGACGTCGTGGCCCTGGGCCGCCGCTGGGGTGTGCTCAGGCGAGGACTCGGTGTCTCCTCCGCAGCCGGGCTACACTAGGCGCCCTATGTCCTCTTTCACCGGAAAGTCCGTCATCGTCACCGGCGCAACCAGCGGCATCGGCAAGGCGGCTGCGCTGGAGTTTGCCGCGCGTGGTGCCCAGGTGCTCCTCGTCGGACGCGACGAATCGTCACTTGCGGAGGTGGCGGCAACCGCTGGAGCCACCGGCGCGACGGTGCTCACCTGTCCTGCAGACATCATCCAGGACGGCGCAGCCGAGCGCATCGTCTCGGCTGCCGTCGACGGGTTCGGCGGCATCGACGTGCTGGTGAACGCCGCGGGCGTAATTGCCACGGGCACCATCGAGAACACCAGCGACGAGAAGTGGGACTCGATGATGAACGTGAACGTGAAGGCGCCGTTCCGCCTGATGCGCGCGGCGGTGCCGCACCTGAAAGCCCGCACCGGCTGCATCGTCAACGTGTCGAGCGTGAATGGGCTGCGGGCGTTCGCCGGTGTGCTCGCCTACAACGTGAGCAAGTCGGCGATGGACCACCTGACGCGCTGCGTGGCACTGGAGATGGCGCCGTTCGGCGTGCGTGTGAACTGCGTGAACCCGGGCGTGACCATCACGAACCTGCACAAGCGCGGGGGGATGGACGAGACGGCGTATGCCGCGTTCCTGCAGCGATCGAAGGAGACGCACCCGCTCGGTCGTCCGGGGCAGCCGGAGGAAGTGGCGGCGATGATCGTGTTCCTGGCGTCGGACGAAGCCGCGTGGATGACGGGCGAGACCATCCCGGTGGATGGCGGCCGTCACCTGACCTGCCTGCGATAGCCCACCTGAAGGTGGGCACTACCCGCCTTTGGGCGGGCCTTATGCGCGGGCCTTGGTGCCCTCGACGAACCGCAGCCCTTCCTTCTCGCCGAGCACCCGCACGAACCGGCAGCCACCGGCCTTCAGCGCGGGCTCGGCGTCGAAGGTGGGGCCTTTCGCGCCGCCGAACAGGGCGGCGAGCCCCTCGGCCGGCATCGCGCTGATGACGAGCACCCGGCCACCCGGCTTCAGCGCCGCCAGCATGCGGCTCACGATAGTGGCCTGCGCCGCAGCGTCGAGACCGGCGAACTGCCGCTGTTCGTCGTCCACCACGACGAAGTCGAAGTCGGCTTCGTCCGGCGTCCAGATGGTGGGATCCCCAACTTCCACGTCCACCAGCACACCCTGCCGTTCGGCCCCCTTGCGTGCGCGCACGGCGGCGGCGGTGTCCGGCACCAGGGCCACCGCACGGCCCGAGAGCCCCACCTTGGCGGCCACGGCGGCAAGTGCGCCCCCGTCCGAGCAGCCGATCTGCAGCATGCGGTCGCCCATCTTCACGCCGGTCATGCCGACGATGAGCATGTAAGGGTTGCTTTTGGCGCGAAAGGAGAACATCAACCGTTGATGATATAGTTTTTCTTCGTGTCTACACCTGTTCAAATCGCTCCTGCCAAGGGAAAGCTTGGCGTCCTGCTCGTCGGTCTTGGCGCCGTCAGCACAACCACCATCGCCGGCGTCTTCGCGATCCGCAAGGGACTGGCCAAGCCGATCGGCTCGCTCGCCGAGATGGGCACCATCAGGCTGGGCAAGCGCACCGACGGTCGTTCGCCCCTCATCAAGGAGTTCGTTCCGCTCGCCGACCTGAACGACATCGTGTTCGGCGGCTGGGACATCTTCGAGGACAACTGCTACGAGGCGGCCAAGCACGCGGGTGTGCTCGAGGAGAAGCTCCTCGAACAGATCAAGGACGAACTGGCGGCCATCAAGCCGATGCCGGCCGTCTTCGACCGTCAGTACGTGAAGCGTCTCGACGGTCCCAACGTCAAGACCGGCAAGAACAAGAAGGACCTCGCCAACCAGCTGATCGCCGACATCCGCAAGTTCAAGGCGGACAACAACTGCGATCGCGTGGTGCTCATCTGGGCGGGCAGCACCGAGATCTTCATGCAGGAAGCCCCCTGCCACCAGTCGCTGGCGGCGTTCGAGAAGGGGCTGGAAGAGAGCGATCCCGCGATCGCCTCGAGCATGATCTACGCCTACGCGGCCATCAGCGAGGGGCTGCCCTATGGCAACGCCGCGCCGAACCTGAGCGCTGAAGTGCCCGCGCTGCAGGAGCTCGCCGCGAAGACCGGCTCGCCCGTCTGCGGCAACGACATGAAGACCGGCCAGACGCTGATCAAGACGGTGATTGCGCCCGGCCTCAAGGCCCGCATGATCGGCGTCCACGGCTGGTACTCGACCAACATCCTCGGCAACCGCGACGGCGAGGTGCTCGACGATCCGGAGTCGTTCAAGACGAAGGAAGAGAGCAAGAAGGGCGCGCTCGACTACATCTTCCAGCCCCAGCTCTATCCCGATCTCTACAAGGACATCTCCCACGTCGTCCGCATCAACTACTACCCGCCGCGTGGCGACAACAAGGAAGGCTGGGACAACATCGACATCTTCGGCTGGCTCGGCTACCCGATGCAGCTGAAGATCAACTTCCTCTGCCGCGACAGCATCCTCGCGGCGCCCATCGTGCTCGACGTGGCGCTGTTCCTCGACCTGGCGAAGCGCGCCGGGATGAAGGGCATCCAGGAGTGGCTCTCGTTCTACTTCAAGAGCCCGATGTGCGCGAAGGACCTCTACCCGGAGCACGACCTGTTCATCCAGCTGATGAAGCTGAAGAACACGCTGCGCTACATGAAGGGCGAGGAGCTCATCACGCACCTGGGTCGCGAATACTACGACTGACGTCGCAGCGTCCCTGATACACCAGCGGCCCGGCGAGGCAGTGCCTCTCCGGGCCGTTTGTCTTTTGTGGACGTGGTGCGCGAGCCTGCGTCGAGCCAGGCGGCTGCGTTGGAGTGTCCGTCTTCAGCCGGACCTGCGGAACCAATGCGGCGCATTGGCGAGGTACTCGTACATGGCCGACGAACTGCCCACCAGCGCCGCCATCGAGGGCAGCCAGCGCCCCACGCCCGTGCGCCCGTCGTCATACTGCAGTTCCGGCGTCACCGATGGCGCCACGCTGATGCCGCGTGCGGCGAACAGCGCCACCACCCGCGTCATGTGCGCCGTCGTCGTCACCACCGCCACCGGGCCGGCGAGTCCACGCGCGGCAATGAGCGCCGCGACGTTCGCCACCTGCTGCTCGGTCGTCGCCGACGCCCCCTCCGACACGATGATGTCGTGCGGTACGCCGCTCGTGACCAGCAGCTCGCGCATCAGGTCGGCCTCAGGGCGTGCTGGCGGCGGACCCGCGGGGCCACCGGTGGTGATGAGGAGTTCCGGCCGCAGTAACTCGAAGACGCGGGCGGCCTCGAAGGCGGAGTAGACCGAGCGGCGCGTGAGATAGTCGATGGCGTGGCGGCCGTCGGTGTAGTGCACGCTGCCGTTGCCCACCGCCACGAGCACGCGTGCGCCGCGTCCCGACGCTGCCGAGTCAATCCGGCCGAAGCGGGTGCCGAGGCCCGCGATCAGCGCCGCTGCGACGACGGGGAGGCTGAGGGTCCAGTAGACGAGCGCGAGCGCGACGATCGCCGCGCGGCCAGCGCGATCGATCGGGTGACCGGCCGCGATCAGCACGGCCCCGGCCGCCACGCCCACGAACAGGAGCGGCGTGGACCCGGGGATCAGCCATTGCTTGATGAGGGTCGTGACGCGGGACACGGCCCCTAGGATAGCCGCGTGCCCTACTGGATCGGGAAGTCGACGGCGCGCACGTACTCGGGCGCCCCGCTGTTCCAGTTGCTCCGGGCCCGCACTTCAACCTTGTAGTTCGCGTTCGGAGTGGCGGGTGTCCACGCGTAGGTGTTGGTGGTGCTCCAGCCGGTCACCGTCCACGTGGAGCCGTTCCACACCGCGAAACGGTACTGGTACGGGGCCACGCCGCCGCTCGCCGTGGCGGTGAAGGTGATCGCGGTGCCGGCATTCTGCGGAGCGGTCCTGTTTGCCGTGAGGGTGACATTCGTCACCTTGAGGTAGATGGGGAAGTTGGTGGCGCGCACGGCTTCAGGGGCGCCGGTGTTCCAGCTGCCGCGGACGCGTGCTTCCACCTTGTACGCGGCGTTGGCGGTGCCCGGCGTCCACGCGTATGTGCTGCTCGAGCCCCATGCGCCCACCGTCCACGCGCTGCCGTTCCACACGGCCCAGCGATACTGGTAGGGCGCCTGGCCGCCAGTCGGTGTGGCGGTGAAGGTCACCGTGGTTCCAAGTCCCTGCGGCGCCGCCTTGTCGGTGGAGACGCTCACGCTGGAGACGACCGGATAGATCGCGAAGTCGACGGCGCGCACCGCTTCCGGCGCACCGGTGTTCCAG
>WBZO01004950.1_pt1 | contig 13924 bp, 10 predicted proteins | sample 5204261 | NCBI WGS metagenome assembly WBZO01 (sample SAMN12412400, study PRJNA552823) | activated sludge metagenome | isolation source: activated sludge from anammox sidestream of wastewater treatment plant... | place: USA: North Carolina | collected 2017-09
TTCTCCGGATTCTGGAGGAAAAGGGGCATGTTCGGCACGAGGAGGAAGGGGCGCGATACGTCTACATGCCGGTGGAGTCGCGGCAGAAGGCGAGGAAATCGGCGTTACTGAAACTGGTAGAAACGTTCTTCGACGGATCGGCGTCGCAGGCAGTGGCGGCTCTGTTGGGATTTTCTGCCGGGAAACTTTCCGATGAGGAGTTGAGACGGCTTGAAGAGATGGTGAAGAAAGCGAGGAAACCGTGAGAGAAGCGCTCTGGCTGGCCGGATGGAGTTCCCTTGGGGCAGGGACCCTGACGCTGGGGATGGCCTGGCTGGCCACGCTGACGATGAGGCGGAGTCCGGCCGCGGCGCGGCACGCGGTTTGGGCAGCGGGGTTGGCGGGTATGGCACTGCTGGCAGTGGCGGCCGCGGCGCCGGGTGGCTTGTGGAATCCGGTGGCGGGAATCGCGCCCGAGATCAAGGTGCTGGCGGCAGGCGTCGGCGCGGCGGGACAAGCGGTAGCGAAGCCGGATTGGCTCCTCGCTGTGTGGGCAGCGGGGACATTGGCGCTGTGGGCAAGTCTGGTCCGCGCTCACATGAGGGTTGCCGTCATGGCGCGTCATGCGGCAAGGGCGGGGGCGGAGCACGCGGGCGCGCGGGTAGTTGAGGCTCCACAGGGGTTCGGTCCGATGACGTGGGGCGTCATCAGGCCGGTGATCTTCGTGCCGCGAGAGTTCGTGGATTGGGGACCTGATCTTCGCCGGGCGGTGCTCAGGCATGAACTGGCGCACTGTTCGCGCATGGATTGCGGCTGGCTTCTGCTCGGGAGGCTCATCGCGGGCCTGTTCTGGTTTCAGCCGCTGGCCTGGTTGGCCGTACGCAGGATGAGCTCAGAGTGCGAGCGGGCGGCGGACGATGCTGTTTTGAGATCGGGCGTGCGAGCGGACGACTATGCGGGCTTGCTGGTGCGGATCGCGCGGAGCATGCGAGGCGACTCGCCGGCAGCACTGGCAATGGTGGAGGGTACAGAACTGGAAGGGAGGCTGAAAGCGGTGTTGGACTCAGGAACAAACCGAAGACGGTTGAGCCGCGCGGACGCGTTCGCGCTTGCCGTGGCGATGTGCGCGGCGCTGTTGCCGCTGGCCGCGGCGCAGAAAAGCAAGACCGACGAGAAGGCGTATAAGATCGGCGGCGGGGTGACGGCGCCGTCCGTGGTACGCAAGGTGGAGCCGCAGTACACGGAGGAGGCCCGCGACGCGAAGCTGCAAGGCTCTGTTCTCCTGGCGGTTCACATTGACAAGCAGGGTGTGCCAGAGAACATTCGGGTTCTGAAGGGGTTGGAACTGGGGCTCAGCGAGAGCGCCGTTGCCGCGGTGAAGCAATGGAAGTTCAAGCCTGGGATGAGGGACGGCAAGCCGGTGCGGGTGCAGGCGAACATCGAGGTGAACTTCCGGCTGAACTGATGCGCGGCCCGATCACTCGTAGCGCAGGGTTTCCACAGGGTCGGTGTGCGAGGCAGCGCGGGCGGGCGCCAGCGTGGCGAGGAGGCTGACGCCGAGAGCGACAGCGACAATCCAGAGCGCGTCGAGGGAGTTGGGGTCGAAGGGGACGTAGGAGAGGGAGTAGATCTCCTCATCCAGGGCGATCCAGCGGCCGCGGTCAGCGAGGTAGCCGAGTCCATAGCCGGCGAGGAGACCGATGACGGAGCCGGCGGCGGCGATGAAGAGGCCCTGTGTGACGAAGATGCGGGCGATCTGGAGGCGGCGCGCACCCATCGAGATCAGGATGGCGATATCGCGGCGTTTCTCCATGACGCTCATGAAGAGCGCTGTGAGGATGTTCAAGGCGGCGACGAATTGGATGAGGCCGATGGTGATGACGCTGACGGTTTTCTCCAGGCGCAGGGCGCCGAGAAGTTGCCGGTTTTGCTCCATCCAATCGCTGGCGGCGTAGTCCGTGCCGGCGGCTCGCTCGGCCGCGCGAGCGATGGAGGAGGCGTTTTCGAGGGTGGCGATTTTGAGCTCGATGGCGTTGACAACGTCCCCGGTCTGGAAGATTCGCTGGGCATCCGCGAGTAGGACAAACGCAAAGTGGTTGTCGAGGTCGTAGAAGCCCGACTCGAACAGCGCGGCGACGCGGAAGGTGAACTCAGCGGGCTTGATGCCGAACGGCGTCATCTCGCCTTGCGGGGAGAGGAGTCTGACCACGCTGCCCTGCTTCATGCCGGTGCGGCGGGCGAGTTGCGCGCCGAGCACAACCTGCGGGTAGCGGCTATCGGGCGCGGGGACGGCGACGGGGAGACGAGGAACTCCCTTGAGATTGGCCTCGGCGGGCTGGATGGGCGAGGCCAACATGACCTTGCCGTAGAGGGCGGGCTCGGCGGAGACGACTCCATCGAGGCGGCCGAGTCTCGCGGCGAGCTCACGCCAGCCGGAGATGCCGGTGGAGGGATTGCGTTCGAGCAGGGCCACGTGCGGCGTCGCGCCGAGAAGACTGGTCTGCAGCCGCTGGCGGAATCCGTTGTTGATGGCGAGCGCGAGGACGAGGGCCATGACGCCGGCGGCGACGCCGAGGACGCTGATGATCGTCACGACATTGATGAAGGCGTGGCGATGGCGCGCCCTGAGGTAACGTGCGGCGACAAACCACTCGAAGGAGCGTTGCACGCGACTACTTTCCCAGGTGTTTCGCGCTCGATTCGCGGAGCCATCCGGCGATGCCGATAGGGCCCTCCGGGCGCAGCATCGGAAACAGGATGACGTCGCGGATGGATCTGACGTTGGTCATCAGCATGGTGATGCGGTCGATGCCGAGACCTTCCCCGCCGGTGGGCGGCATGCCGTAGCACAAGGCGCGCAGATAGTCCTCGTCCATCTGGTGAGCCTCCTCGTCGCCGCGTTCCTTCATGGCGAGTTGCATCTCGAAGCGCCGGCGCTGTTCGTCGGGATCGTTCAGCTCGGTGAAGGCGTTGCCGATCTCCATGCCGGCGGCGTAGACCTCGAAGCGGTCGGTCATGGCGGGCTCATCCGGGTTCTGTTTGGCGAGCGGGGAGACCTCGACGGGGTACTGATGGATGATGGCGGGCTGTACGAGGGCCTCTTCACAGTGGCGTTCGAAGATGTCGACGAGACATTCGCCGGCAGTGGGCTTTCCGGAGTGCCGCGAGAGCCAATCGGGGTCGCGGACGTTATCCGGAGAGGGTTTCCCGGGGCCTTCCCAGAATTCGCAAACCGCTTCACGCATGGTGAAGCGGCGGATGGAGGAGAAGTCGAGGGTGAGGCCGCCGTAGGGGACTGCGGTTGAGCCGGTTGCGTCGAGGGCGACGTTGGTGAGCAGCTCAACTGTGAGATCCATGAGGTCGTGGTAGTCGGCATAGGCCTGATAGAACTCGAGCATGGTGAACTCAGGATTGTGGCGCGTGGAGATGCCCTCGTTGCGGAAATTGCGATTGATCTCGAATACGCGTTCCATGCCGCCGCAGATGAGGCGCTTGAGATAGAGTTCCGGCGCGATGCGGAGGTAGAGGTCGATGTTGAGGGCGTTGTGATGCGTGATGAAGGGCCGGGCGGCCGCGCCTCCGTAGAGGGACTGCATCATTGGCGTTTCGACCTCGATGAAGCCGCGCGCTTCGAGCTGGCGGCGGAAGCTGGCAACCACTCTGGCGCGGGTGGTGAAGACGCGGTGGACCTCGGGATTGGCGATGAGATCGAGGTAGCGCTGGCGGTAGCGGATTTCGACGTCTTCGAGGCCGTGGTATTTTTCGGGCAGCCCAAGGAGGTTCTTGGAGAGGAAGGTCAACGTCTCGACGTGGATCGAGAGCTCGCCGGTGCGCGTGCGGAAGAGCCAGCCCGCGACGCCGACAATGTCGCCGAGGTCGAGCAGCTCCCAGAGAGACCATTCGCGTTCGCTGATGAGGTCCTTCTTGATGTAGACCTGGAGGCGTCCGCCCGATTGCTGGAGGTGCGCGAATCCGGCTTTGCCCATGCGGCGGATGGTCTGAATCCGGCCGGCAACTCTGACCGAGACGCGGGGCGAGTCAAGCTGCTCGGCGGTGGAGCCGGAATAGGCGGCGAGGATCGCCGGAATCTCGTGGCTGAAGTCGAATCTCTGGCCGTAGGGGCGATAGCCGAGCGCTTCGATCGCGTTGACACGCGAGAAGCGCAGATCGAACAGTTCCTGTTCTGTGGACAAGGGAGAATCCTCTCGGGAAAACTTCATTATACTGAGGGGTTGTTATCGCTCTCGATTGTCATTCCGGCCTACAACGAAGAACGACGGTTGCCGCAAACGCTGGACAAGATTCGTGAGTTTATCGCGCGTCACGACTTCCGATTTGCAGAGATCGTCGTAGTCAACGACGGATCGCGGGACGGCACCGCCGGCGTGGCGCGCGAGGCGGCGGCGCGCGACGAGAGAATCCGGCTATTAGAGAATCCGGGCAATCGAGGGAAGGGCTACGCCGTCAGGCATGGCATGCGGGAGGCGCGCGGCGAGTGGGTGTTGATGACCGACGCCGACCTGTCGGCGCCGATCGACGAGTTCGACAAGCTGGCGTTGCGGGTGGAGGCGGAAGCAGCGGACGGCGCGATCGGGTCGAGAGCGTTGGACCGGTCGTTGATCGGGGTGAGGCAGCCGGCATTCCGGGAGTTCAGCGGCAAGGTATTCAACCTGGTCATGCGGATGATCACGGGTCTGCCCTACTTCGACACCCAGTGTGGCTTCAAGCTGTTTTCGCGGGCGGCTGCGGAGTGCGTGGCCGCACGGCAGCTCTCGGACGGCTTCGGATTCGACGTTGAAATTCTCTTCATCGCGCGGAAGCACGGTTTTCGAATCCTGGAAGTGCCGGTGCGATGGGATAACGCCGAGGGTACGAAGGTGAGCCTGTGGAGCGGCGTGACAGCGTTTGCCGATCCGCTACGGGTGCGCTGGAATTGGGTGAAGGGGTTGTACCGCTAGGTTCGGTGTTGAGGCGGTTCCATGCCGCGCCAGGGCTCGAGTAGTCGCCAGCGTCAGCGGCGAGAAGCGAGACAGCAATGTCGTCATCAAGAGGCGGGAGGCCGAGGCTTGCAAACACGGCGCCGCGCGGTGCAGCCGCGATATCACCGGTTTTCGGAACTGTCGCGAGCTTACGGGCGAGCCCGGGATGGGCCGGTGAGCCGGCCGGGCAAAGCGCCGGTCGTGTGATACAAACAAAGTATGAGCAGTCGCAGAGTGTTCGTAGGCGCGGCGGGCGCCGCAGCCAGTCACGTGGTGGCCCGGCGGGCAGCCGGCGCAAACGACAAGATCCGTGTCGCGATTCTAGGCGTGAACGGCCGCGGCAAAGACCACATGCAGGGGATCATGAGCCAACCGGACGCCGAGGTGGTGGCGTTTTGCGATCCGGACCTGGCCGTGGCCGAAAAGTCTGCGGCACTGTTTGAGAAGCGCTATGGGAAGAAAGTCGAGATTGTCCAGGACTTCCGAATGGCGCTGGAGCGGAAAGACATCGACGCGGTGACGGTGGCGACGCCCAATCATTGGCACTCGTTGGCCACGATTCTGGCTTGCCAGGCGGGTAAAGACGTCTACGTCGAGAAACCGGGCTCGCACAACGTGTTCGAGGGACGGAAGATGGTGGAGGCCGCCCACAAGTACAATCGGATCGTCCAGCACGGGGTGCAGTTGCGAAGTTCGGAGGCACTGCGCGAAGCGGTGGATCATCTGCGGAAGGGCGTGATCGGCAACGTCTACATGTCGCGCGGGTTGGTGTTCCGCTGGAGGCCGTCGATTGGCAAGAAGGGCGTGGAGCCGGTTCCGGCGAATCTCGATTACGATCTCTGGACAGGCCCGGCGGAGATGGAGCCGTTCAGCCGGCGGATTGTGCATTATAACTGGCACTGGACCTGGAACTATGGCAACGGTGACGTGGGCAATCAGGGGATTCACGAGACCGACATGTGCATGTGGGGTTTGGGAGTCGACACGCTCCCGGCGAAGATTACCGCCATGGGGGGCAAGTTCTTGTTCGACGACGACAAGATTACGCCGGAGGTATTGACGACTCTTTACCACTATCCCGAGCAGAAGAAGCTGATCCAGTTTGAAGTCAGGCCGTGGCATACCAACGACGAGGGCGGCGCGACGGTGGGCAACATCTTCTACGGTTCGGAAGGCTACATGGTCGTGAAGGGTTACGACACATACGAGACCTTCCTGGGGCAGAAGAAGGAGAAGGGGCCGGGCCGCAAGGCCGGCGGCGACCATTATGCCAACTGGATCAAGGCCGTTCGAAGCCGCAAGACGGAAGACCAGAACGGGCCGGTTGAGACCGCGCACCTGTCCAGCGCACTCGCGCATCTGGGCAACATCAGCTACCGGTTAAGCCGAGTGCTTACGTTCGATCCGGCGAAGGAGCAGTTCGTTGGCGATAAGGAAGCCGACCGATTGCTGACGCGGAAGTACCGGAAGCCGTACGTGGTGCCTGAGAAGGTGTAGCGCAAAGGTCCGGCATTGTGCCGGGCGGTGGAACCCATTGAAGGAAAGCGGTTGGCCGGCGGATCAACCGTCGCTCGATCCCGGTGCTGATACGATACGGTCTTCCAACATGCTCCGCCGATCCTTTCTCCAATCTCCGTCCGCTCTCGCTGCTGGGGTCCCCGGTTTGCAACCGGGGCAACCCCTCCTGGGCTACGATACTTACTCGATACGCAGTTTCGAGATGAAGGCGATGGCTCATCTCGACTTCGCCGCGGCCCACAAACTCGACGCCGTCCAGATCTCCTCCCTCGGCGATTTCGAGTCTCTCGAGACCGCCCATCTGGCTCGAGTCAGACAGCGCGCCCGTGAGCTGAACATCGTCATCGACGGCGGTACCGGCTGCATCTGTCCTTCCGCCCGTGCCTGGCGCCAGGCCAACGGTGATCCGATCGAGCACCTGGCCAAAAGCATCCGCGTTGCCGCCGCCGCCGGCGCGAGGAGCCTGCGCTGCTACCTCGGCGATTCGGTGGACCGGCTTGGCCCGGATCCCATCGAAAAACACATGGAGAACACAATCCGGGTCTTCAAGGCCAATCGCCAGCTTGCCCTGGACTGCGGACTCAAGATCGCGCTCGAAAACCATTCCGGCGACCTGCAGGCCTGGGAAGTCAAAACGATCATCGAGGAAGCCGGCAAAGACGTGGTCGGAGCTTGTCTCGACACCGGCAACCCGATCTGGTGCGTCGAGGATCCGGCGGTCACATACGAAATCCTCGGTCCTCTGACCGTCACGACCCATGTCCGCGACACGGCGATCTTCGAGCATCCCCGCGGCTGCGCTGCCCAGTGGACCAGGCTCGGCGACGGCTGCATCGACATCGAGAACCTCGTCGCGCTCCACCGGCGCTTCTGCCCAGCCGCTCCGATGCACCTCGAAATCATCACCGGCCGACCGCCCCGTGTCGTGCCATACCTCGAAGCCGGCTTTTGGGAGGCTTTTCCGAAGGCCCGCGCCGCCGAGTTTGCCCGCTTCGTTGCGCTGGTGAAGCGCGGTTCTCCCCTGATGAGGAATATGATCATCGCCGATGGAGGCGCGGGCGCGCCCGCCGAATTCCGCACCGCGCTGAAGCGCCAGCAGATGGTCGATCTCGAGCATTCGCTTGAATACGCCAGGACTCGACTCGGCGTGGGACGCGCGGGGCGTAGTTAACCACGCCTGAGATGGTCGAACCGGCGCCACCACCCGTCTCGTCGCTTCCCGTGATCCGTTGAGACGATCCGGAGCCAGGATGGGCAGCATCCTGCCGCCTCTGTTCGACCGAGCGCACAGGGCCGGCGGCAAGACCGGCCGGCCGCGTTGGGAGGTCAATCTCACCGATCCGTCTGCCGAACCCACTCCTTACGCTGGTTTACGCGACGCTTCCAGGCAGTCGCGCCCTGCCGAAACTCCACCTCAATTGCGGTTCCGTGCAGCCATCGCAGGCGATTTGCTCGCCGCCACCGCCTGGAAGCAGGCCGTCCAACGCCTTGAGGGCAGCTTGTCTAGAAGCGCAAACGCCCTCAGCAGCCATTGGATCGGCCCATCAGCGCGCGTGCCCAATGTTTTGCGGCAGGCCAGGAAAAGCGCGGTTGAGATCAATCGCGGGTTGTGCAGCAGCCAATCTCTTTTCCGCACCTCGAATCCCGCCTGCTCCAGCATCCGCGCCAACACTCGCGGCGCGGGCGTATAACCCAGCGGATATGGCGCCAGCCTCGACCGGCTGAGGAATTTCAGCACCGGATAGATCGGGTTCAACGGATTGTCCAGCGTCAGGATCAGCAGTCCGCCCGGCAGCATCACGCGATGGATCTCACGCAGTGCTGCCACAAACTCTTCGCGGGTTTCGAAATGGTCGAGCGTCGAGGTGGAAATCACGACGTGAAACGATCCCGGCCTGAAGGGCATCCGCCGGACGTCGCAAGCGGCTGTTCGCCCCTCCAAGCCGCGCCTCGCCGCCGCCCTGGCTGTGGAGTGCGCCGTATCGATGCCGCATACCAACCTCGCTTCCGGAAGGAGTTCCTGCAGGATCCGGTCTGCTCCGAAAGCCTCCTCGAACAGGTCGGTCTTCAGTGCGGACTCCTCCCCTCTCACGGTCCACCACCCGCGGATCAGCGCAAGGTGCGCGTCGCGCTTCTGCCGCGCCACGACGGGGTCCAAATACCACGACGGCGAAGCTTGTCTGCCCAGATCGTCCCAGCTGCGATTCCTCATGAGAGCGGAAGCGCCAGCGGTTCCGGGGCGCGCTCCACCACGAGCATATCAATTCGGCTCCGCCCATCTTCCCGCGGACCATGCGTGCATGCCTACGGCTTGCCAATCAACTTCGTCAACTCGGCCTTCAACTCCGACTTCGTTCCGCTGTGCGCCGGCGCCGCCGCCAGATTGTTCCACTCATGCGGGTCGCTGGAGTGGTCGTACAATTCCTCCTCTCCGTTGCTGCAAAGCGTATACCGCCAGCGGCTGCTCCGAACCGAGTAATGCGCCTTGTCCCCTCCTCCAAGTTGCGTTAACGCGATCCGCGGTCCGCTCCACCTCCCCTGCCGGGGATCCTCGAGAAACGGCCTGATGCTGTGACCCTCGAGCGCAAGCCCTCCCGCAGCCGCATTCGGATCGCCCTGCAGTCCGCACAGATCCAACACTGAGGGATACATGTCGATCAGCGATACCGGCGAGTCGCACTGACGCCCCGCGTTCCGGCCGCCAGGCAGCGCCACCACCAGCGGCACCCTGGTCGATTCCTCCCACAGCGAATTCTTGAAGATGTAGTCCTTCTCGCCCATATGGAACCCGTGGTCGCTCGTCAGAATGACAACCGTGTTCTTCGCGTGCGGGCTCGCCTCCAGCGCCCGCAACACCTTACCCACCTGTTCGTCCACAAAGGCTACACACGCCAGATACGCCTGCATCCACTGCTTCCACATGAGCTCGCCACCCGCCGCATGCAGCAGGCGGAACTTCTCCAGTCCCTTCGCATCAGCCAGCAGCAGCGCCCGCGCGCAGTCGTCCGTGTCGTTGGAAAGATACGGCGGGAATTGAATCTGCTCGACGGGAAACATGTCAAAGAACTTCTTCGGAGCGTACAGCGGTATGTGCGGGCGCGAGAATCCTACCCCAAGGAAGAACGGCCGCTCGTGCCGAGCGCGCAACGCCTCCACCGCCCAGTCGGCGCACAACTCGTCCGGCATCCGGTCACGGTCGTCCTCATTCACATACCGGAAAGGTCGCTTGTACAGCCACCAGCCCTTATACCCTGGCGCTCCGTTCGCTGCGTCCGGCCCGTAGGCCGGCACGTCCGACAACGGCCCGAACGTCTGCATCGGCGGGTCCTCGTGCAGTTTCGGCAGTTGTCTATAGTACGCCGTTTCGAACAGAAACCTCTGCGACGGGTGCTCGCGATTGCGCTTTCCGTCCCATGCCCACGGCCCGAATTCGGGGTCATGGCCGTAGCGTGTGTAGTTGTTCTTCTCTTCGTGCCCGTTGTGATAGAGCTTGCCCGTCCCATACACCTCATACCCGCTCCTGATCAGGTGCTGGTTGAGGAAGACGTGGTTCTGAAACGCCGGGTGATTCCGGAAATGGCCAGCGCCGTGGTACCGGCTGGTGAAGGGGTAGACTCCGCTCCACATGCTGGTCCGGGATGGCGCGCACCACGGCTGGTTGTTGTGCGCGCAGGTGAATTGAATTCCCCGCTGCATGAGGGAACGAATATTCGGCGTCTTCGCCTGCGGGTGCCCGCCCATCCCCTCCACTGAATCGTTCAGGTCGTCGCAGATGATAAAGAGCACATTGGGCCGTGCCCGTTCGGCCGCCCGGCTGGTGAACACTGCCGGGGCCGCAACGGAGGCCCTGAGAAACCCCCGCCGGCTCTCACTGTTGATCATGGGAACCTCCCGGATCGCCGCACCTGGAGTCATATCACAGAGCGCCGGGCGCGGGATGAGCGTTCTTTCCGGGTGGCCGGCAACGCCCATGCGGCCACAGCGGAGACGACTCCCTGGAATCTCGCCTCTGCATCGATGGTCGCGGGGGGCCGGCTGCGCCCGGGGCTGGCCTGGCAGTGCCTTCGCCCCGAGGCGCAGGCGGATTCACCAGGCAGGACCTGAAATCGTCGAAGATTGGTAGTGGACGGGAACTCGCGTCCGGACCCGCGGCGGAAGCAATCCGAAGCCCCATCGGGGAACGGTTGGCTCAACCCTTGACTCCGCACCGCGGGTTGAACTGCCCCAATGTTGATGCAAACTCCCGAAGCGGCGGTCGCCATTGTCCGGACGCCCGGACCCGATTCGGCGATACTGCTCATGAGGCGGGCCGAACGCGAAGGGGATGCCTGGTCCGGACAGTGGTCGTTTCCCGGCGGCCGCAGGGACGAATCCGACCTCGATCTCCTTGACACTGCCTTGCGCGAACTGCGGGAAGAGGTCGGGATCCGGCTTTCGCGCGAGCAGATGAGCGCGGCTCTGCCGCCGTCGACCGCCCGGCGCCGCAGCCCTCCATTCCTGTTGGTCGCGCCGTTTGTCTTCGACATCGATACCAAGCCCGCTACCGTGCTCGATCCCCGCGAGGCGGCCGATGCCATGTGGATGCCGCTGCGAATGCTGCTCGATCCCGGACGGCACTCGTTTCAGCGAGTGCCGGCGCTGCCGGCCGAGGCCTGGTTTCCCGCCATCGCCCTGCCCGGAGCACCTCTCTGGGGCTTCACATACCGCCTGCTGGCGGACTGGCTGCAAATCACGCCGCGCGACTGCGCCTCGGCCGGTTTCGTCGTGGCGCGCATGGTCCTCGATTTCCTGCAATCCCGCGGATCACCGCTGCTTGCCTCGTGGCAGGCGAGAATGTCCGGGACTGCTGCCGGACGTGCGCCGGCTCACGTCGCGGAAGTTGGCGGGTCGATCCCGGTCGAGAGCGTGATCGAGCGCTTCTCGCAGCCAGGCTTTTACGTTTCACACGTCAACCGGCTCGAAATCCAGCCCGGCTGCATCCGCATTCAAGGTCTGACATTCGAAGAGTACGTGATCGAGGCCGTGACAGATTGAGCGTTTCAATCCACAGCCGCCGGTCCGCTTCAACCCTGTTATCCTGCCCCAATAAGAGGCATGGCTCAGTTTTTCACCAGCTACGCGCGCGATGACTCGGAGGAGAGCCTGGTAGAGTTCGTCCTCGAACTCGCCAAAGCCGTCCGTGCTGAAGTCGGCGGCGGTCTGGAGCAGGTTTACTTCTTCGATCGCACCAACATCCGGACCGGTCAGGATTGGCGCAACGTCCTCGGTGAGGCCGTCGCCCAGTGCAGTGTCTGCCTATGCATCTGCTCCACCAGTTTCTTCCAGAGCCCCTACTGCGGCCGCGAACTCCAGGTCTTCCATCTGCGCTCTGAAAAGTGGAAGACCAGCCCGCAGGCTTTAGGCCGGGAGGCGGGTTTCATCATCCCTGTGCTTTGGGTGGCCAAGCCCAAGGGTGGCTTTCCCGCCAGGTTCAAGCGCATCAATTTGCACCATGACGCGCTGCCGCCCGAGTACGTCAGTCAGGGTTTGCGTCAGGCGATCGAACTCCACGGCACCGGTCATGGTTCGCCCTATAAGCGCGCGGTGAATGCGTTCAAGGATCTGATCCGCCAGGCCCTCGAGGCCGAGCCCGCCCTTCCCTCCATTCCTCCGCCGGACTTCGACACCGTGGACAGTTTCTTCGGCGAGGCCGCGAAGCCCCGGACGTATGGCGTCGCCGGACTCCTGTTCAGCGGCACGCCGGACAGTTGGAAGCCCTATGCGAACGCGCCCATCATTCCCGATCTCCTTTCTGCGGCCATCAAGGGTGTGGGTATTCCATACCGGACGCTGGCCTGCGACGAGACACTCGATCGACAATTGGAGGAAGCCGCCGAGCATCGCGAGATCGTTGTGGCCGTCGTCAATCCGATCGTCGCGGGCATCCCGTCGTTCGAACCGCTGTTCGACGTGCTGAATGAACGCAAGTCTTCCAATGTGCTCGTTGTCGCTGCATGGAGCGACTCCCCGTTGTTCGCTTCCGCCCGTGAAGACCTGGAAGCCCGGCTCAAAGAACTCCTCCCAGCCTACAGCGCGGACACGACCGGCGCCCACGACCTCTTCTCGGTGCGGTCGCCCGAAGCACTCGCCGGCAAGCTCGAGTCGGCAATCGTCGAACTCCTCACCCGCCAGATCCGCCAGGATCCGGCTCGGCGCGCGGCCGAGAGCGAGGGTCTCCGTCAGGATGCCCAGCAGGCTGGGATTCCCGTCGACGCCCTGACAACACTTCCGGGGCCGCGGGCATGATGAGCGAATCGAAACGGCCGCCGGGCCGCATCATCACGTTCTATTCGTATAAGGGCGGAACCGGCCGGTCGATGGCGCTGGCCAACGTCGCCTGGATCCTGGCCGCCAATAGCAAGCGCGTCCTAATGATCGATTGGGATCTTGAAGCGCCCGGCCTCCATCGCTACTTCGCCCCTCTGTTGAAGGATCCCGAAGCCGCGAACTCGCTCGGCCTCATGAACTTCCTTCTGGAGTTCGTTCTGGCCGCCAAACGCGGCGAACCCGGGTCGGATCCCGAATGGTACGAAGAGTACACCAACCTGCTGCTCTACGCCCGCGCCGTTCAGTGGGACTTCGGCGAGAGGGGCGCCCTGCACCTGGTTGCCGCCGGCCGCCAGGATGCGGGCTACGGGCAGCTCGTCAACGGATTCGATTGGCGGTCGTTTTATGAGGAACTCGGCGGTGGAATCTTCCTGGAAGCCGTCAAACGCGTGCTCCGCGACAACTACGACTACATCCTCATCGACAGCCGGACGGGGCTGAGCGACACCTCAGGAATCTGCTCCGTCCAGATGCCGGACGACCTGGTTGTCTGTTTCACGCTCAACAACCAGAGTGTCAACGGCGCGGCGGCAGTCGCCGCCGGAGCCTACGATCTCCGTCTGACCCCGGACCGCCTGCCAGGCCTCACTGTTTGGCCTGTGCCCATGCGCGTGGAAGCCGCCGAATCGGAGAAAATGTGGACCTCTCTCAAGTACGCGGAAGACAGATTCCGGCGCTTCATGATGCATCTTCCCCGCGAAGATCGAAAGCAGTATTGGGCCGGGGTCGCCGTTCCCTATCGGCCGTACTTCGCCTATGAAGAAGTGCTCGCCATTTTCGCCGAACAGCTGACTCCCACGCTCTCCCTGCTCGCTCCGATGCACGCCATCGCACGCTGGACTTCCCACGATCCCTCGATCGAGTTCCCGACGATTCCCGATCCGCTCAGAAGCGCCACCTTACAGCGCTTCATACGGCGTCCCGACGCCGGCGGCAAGTTTTTTGTCTGCTACGACCGCAACGCCTTCGCCGAGGCTGCGCGGTTGATCGGTTCCATCGCCGGGCAGTTCGGCGACCAGCGCGTGGCCGCCTCGCGCGACTTGCTCTCCACCTTTGAGATGGCCGGCGTCGCGGCGGCCGAG
>WBZO01004951.1_pt1 | contig 13923 bp, 11 predicted proteins | sample 5204261 | NCBI WGS metagenome assembly WBZO01 (sample SAMN12412400, study PRJNA552823) | activated sludge metagenome | isolation source: activated sludge from anammox sidestream of wastewater treatment plant... | place: USA: North Carolina | collected 2017-09
GTCTACACGCCCTATCTAGACCTGGCTCATTACTATGCCGCTACGGCCGCCAAATACATCGTAGCTCCGCCCAGCGCCCAGTTTGAAGTACTGGGACTCTACACTGAAGTGACTTTCCTGAAAGATGCGATGGCCCGAGCAGGTCTGGAAGTAGACGTCGTTCAGATCTCGCCTTATAAAACGGCTCTCGATCGTTTCAGCCAAACGGACATCACCCCCGAGAACCGCGAACAACTGGACTGGCTACTGGACGATGAATACGACATGCTCACCACCGACATGGCCGCCGGGCGCGGCATATCACAGACCGAAATGCGCAAGCTCATCGACCAGGCCCCTTATCCTGTCGAAAAAGCCCGTGACTTAAGACTCATAGACCATGTCGCCTATGACGATCAACTATCCGGCTGGTTGGGTCGAATGCTGATGCCGGCCAAAGAGGAGCGCTCGGCCGCAAAGGCGGCCGGGGAGGATGATACCAAGCCAAATTCACAGCCCCAGAAACATCAGGCCAAGCTGAAAACATGGAAAGAATCGCGCCGGATACTCATTCAGCGGCCGCGCCGGAGAATGCGTAAATTCGTCGGGGTGATATCTCTTGAGGGGATGATCGTCACGGGAACCAGTCGAAAGCCCCCCATCGATCTGCCCATCCCCTTTATCGGGGGTGAAGCCGCGGGCGACCAGACTCTGGTCGGATTGCTACGACGCGCGGAAAAGCTCGAAGAAATGGCGGCGCTGGTGTTCCACATAGACTCCGGCGGCGGATCGGCGCTGGCGTCCGATCTCATCGCCCGGCAGATCGAGCTCCTGGCCACCAAGAAACCGGTCGTGGTTTATATGGGCAATATCGCGGCCTCAGGGGGCTACTACGTGTCCGCACCGGCTCAACATATTATGAGCCAACAAGCCACACTTACCGGTTCCATTGGGGTTATCACGGGCAGGCTCAATTCCACAGGGCTATATAATCAACTCTCAATCAATCGAGTTACATTGAAACGCGGCGAGCACGCCGGACTATACCGCGATTCCGAACCCTGGACCGAAACCGAGCGCGAAATTTTCCATCAGTCCATCATCGATATATACGGGCAGTTCAGGAACATTGTCGCCAGGAATCGCAAGTTGACGCCAGAGGAAGTAGACGAAATCGGCCTGGGTCGAGTCTGGACGGGACGGCAAGCTCTGACACACCGATTAGTGGACAGTCATGGCGATTTTCTGGACGCGATCAAAAAGGCGGCCGAATTGGCCGCCTTACCCACCGATGATATTTATGCGATTCCGGTAGCGAATCTGTTTTCGCGAAGTTCGGCTTATACTCTGCCGGTTACCAACTCCGCTCAGGTTATTGAAGAGCTAACTCGTCTGCTCGCCGGCGAAGAACTCAAGGCGCTTGGGGGCCAGCCTTTGTTGCTTTTACCATATGATCTGCGGTTCAGGTGAGAAATCCGCGGCCGTATCCAACCAATCGTCTGTGCGGCTCTTGGGCTCACGGATATGGATGGTGACCAAAGAGTAGTTACCCTCGGGCTGCCGCTCCAGGCGATAGTTCAGCTTCCTCAACATGGCCCACATCGCCGAGTTGTTGTTTTGAACCGTACCAACGAGCTGCTCGTATCCGTCATCTTCGGCGTACTGAATAAGTAAGCGCATAAGGTTCGTTCCGATACCTTGATGCTGGTGATCATCGCGAACCGAAACAGCGATCTCAGCTTGCACAGGATTCAATTCGACATACCGGGCCGCGCCGATAGGCGCACATTCTTGATCCGTCAGATCAGCGAACGCGACCAAACCATAGCTGGTGGTCTCCACCAAATGAGCAATAAGCTCGGCTTCCGACCACATCCGATCAATAGAGATATTGTCAGCCGTCTGCATAAACCGGCTGTAGCGGCTCTCTGATCCCATATGCTCAAATATGTCGACCAGGTAGGGAGCGTCGCCCGGCTCCATAGGACGCACGTAAACCAACAGGCCGGATTTGGTCTGAAATGTTTCGATCGTGTTTTCGTCTCTCATATTGACTCCATATGACGCGATGCGTCATATAAAGAATACCATAGCCTATCCCAAAAATCAATATCTCTAACGGCATCCAACGTATTGTTAACGGTAACAGGGTATACAATGGGCATGAGCAGGCTGAGCGACCGCCCTGCTTCGACAAGTCAGCCGGACATAGCGTACAGGTTCAGCCCTGACATGCAACCTTTCCGAGAGTAGACCGTAATGTACGGTAGCGAGACAAGCTGATCATATCACGTGTCGGAGCCACTGGATTTTCCCCGACATTGGGTCAACAGCATCGACACAGTATTTGGCGAGGCGAGAAACAGAACATGAGTAAAAACGACAACGATTCCTTACGAGCATCACTGGCGGAACTCCCCTTCATCAGTCCGGCTCAAGTTGAGCAATGGGTCGATCTGCAACAAACGATCGACCGCACGAGGGATTATCTCATCCGAGCCGTTCCTCAGGCTCAGCATAGTATCGACGAAGCCCAAAAGATTTTGGCCCAGCGCACCTATACGCTCGTCTTCTTTGGAGGCACGGGAGTCGGCAAGAGCACCTTGATTAACGCGTTGCTCGGCCGCAACCTGTTGCCGACCGGAGCCGTAACGGCCGTCACGGGCACCATCGTCTACATCGAGCAAGCCGATGAGAACGAGGCCGAATCACTCGTCCTGAATTACTGGAGCAAGGAAGAGTTTGCCGAGCGCGTCCGTCGCCTGTGCCAATTGGCCGAGATCGATGGTTTCGATATCACCAACACCGGCGAGCGCGAGCAAGCCAAAAAGGATATCGTGGAACTAGAGGAGTCGCGTAAAGACGCGGCCAAGGCCGAGCGCGATGAGTACCTGGACATCATCCTTGATTGCATCGAATCTTACGAAAATAACAAGGAACTGTACAAAGAAGGTACGCCGTCCCCGGTTAATCTCCCTCTTGAAAAAGAAGAATCGCTCAAGCACCTGCGCGAGGACAGTTTCAAGGGCAGCAACCAGCGCCAGATTCGTCTGATCCGGTCGGCCACCTTCCGCATCCACCCCAAAACAGGGGTGCCGAATCTCCTGATGAATGGCTATTTACGCATCGTCGACGTACCCGGCCTGGGCGCCGGCATGCGCTTACACGAGGCCATCACCCTGGAAGAGATGAAGCGCGAGGACGCGATGATCGTCCTGGTAACGGACGCCGGACGCCAGAGAGTTGACGAGATGAAATCACTCTCGGCCGTCAACTGGATCAAAGAAAACCGGTTGTTCGGGCTGAGCGGCGGCGATCTGGACGAAGCGGCATCAAAGATATTCCTGGCCGTCAACGGCGCCAACATTCGCCAGGCATTCGACCGGCTCAATTCCGGCTTGCCCGAGGCTGAGTTGGAAGTCAAGGAAGTGACGCGCTACATCGCCCCGAATTATTGGGAACGCTATGGCAGTCGCGGACATAACCGGCCGTACTTCCTGGTGATGGCTCCGCCGGCGCTATACGTGCAGGATCCCGGCAATGCGCCCGAAGAGTTCGCCAGCGAAACCGAGCGTATTTTGAAGGTCTTCAAGGACCAACTCGGTGCCGTGGCGACCAAAGATCCGCTGGAACCGGAGACGAAGGAAGCGCTGCTAAAGCTGAGCGAAGTACCGCTATTGCGCGAGAGCCTGATTCATTTCATTCAATACGAGCGCGTGCGCAGCCAGTTACGCGAAGCAGCTACCCGCACTCGCAACGCTCTGCAGGCGCTGCGGTTCTATTATGAAAAACAACTGGCCGCCCGCGGCGTGCAGCCCCCCTTCTCCACCAGCTGGGAACAATTACAGGAACGCCGGTATGAGAACGTTCTCAACCGCCAGCAGAAGGAATTGCCCCGAGCATTCCATAACGCTTTGCTGGAACTGAGCAGCCGCACCAACAGCGACGAACGATTCCGACAGATGCTGCGGCCAACGTTGAGCGGCATCAAAGGCATGGTCCAGGATGCGGTGCAGCGGGAAGTCGAGATGTTGCTGGAAAACTACGGCACCGAGTTCTGGGACGGTCGCGATGTTACCTACGACAACCTGGTCTGGGGTACAAGCGGCATAGAAGTGCCGATCAAACGCATCCTGTTCCAGGTCGAACTGGTAATGCAGGACGGCGTCTCCAAGTTTATGCCTGAGGCGGCCGACATCATGGCTGCGGAACTGGAGCGGACGCTGGAAGCACACGAGATCTACTCTCGGCTGGAACGCTCGGCCTACGAACAGGAATATACCTACATCATCCCCGGGGAGGTCGAGAGCGCTGTCCCGCTGCACGAGGCTTACCGGATCATCGTCAATCGCGTTGGCCGTAATTTCCGCTACATCTGCCAGCAGGCGACGATGTACGAACTCATGCGATCTGATCGCTCGGTTCACTCGCGCCTATTCGTCGGGGAACAGGAGCTGGCGCTGCCGACCAACGAGCGGCTGCTGGACGTCGCTCTCTACGGGCCTGAGAGAGTCGCCCGCGAGATCGCCGCGTCGATGCCACAGATTAGCGCCTCAAGCGACGGAGAAGCGGTTGCACAACCGGTCGAGGAACCCATCGAGATCAATATCCTGGACACGCCCATCGGCGGGGAAGCGCCAGATCTCGACATCAGCTTCCTGGGTGAGGGTCAAACAGTCCCATCCACGGCTGAGCTGGAAACAAGCTACGCAGATCTGCTGGACAACGTGGCTGTCAAGGTTAACCGCATCTTCGCGGCCATCATCGACGACCTGTTCAGTGATGATGACCTGCTGCCTCGACTACGACGTCTGTTCTGGCTGGAGGCCACCAAGGCTGAGAGAGATTTCAACAATCTATTGATCAAGCCCATGCTGCGCCAGCACGATCGTAATCTGCACAAGCCGGAATTGCGCAAGGCGCTGGAAGTCGATCTGGAATCCGTCTCTGACCTGGAAGAGTTGATGCGCGTCTGGGACGGTCTGCACCAACTGGAAACAGGCCTGACGCTCTAATAATAGTGATTATCGCTGCCGGTGGCGGTGGGGACAGCCGCATCGTCGCCGGCAGCCGGTAGCCAGGTGGCGAGAATCCCTCTCCCTCGAAGAGGTAAGCGATGCAAGAATCCGCACAAAAACAAATTCAGGCCTTCCCGGGCAAGTCTCAGCTGGCTACGTTTGCCGGACGCCTGCTCGAATGGCTGAACCATGATCTGAACCCTCGTGGGGAGCCTCTGGCCGAATCCAGAGCCAGGGCGCTCTTGCTGGCGGCCAACGTCCTCGATGAACCAACGCGCCACAGCTTCGCCCAGGCAGTCGAATCAGAGCAAGGGATGCGATTAGCGTTATATAACCTATTGCGCGAAAGTGGTCTATCGGAGAATGATGAATGTGCCGCCCTGGCGATGGCCGCAGCGGTCGCTCCGGGCACGGACCAGGTATCGACCCCATCCTGGCTGGCATTGAGCGTGGCCGCTTTCGCCTGGCGCAGCGGTTTTCTACTCGACCACCTCGACCCCGCTTCACCGCCTACTCCTTATAGCCCGGCAGGCCAGGTCCTTAAGCGGACGGCCCACTTTATGCGCCAGGAAATTCAGCGAAGCGCCACAGAACGTGACAAGCTGAGCCGAAAACTAGCCCACGCCACAAGCAGCACGTCGTCGCTCGACACATTACATCCTGATGCGCCTGTCGCGCCGTTACCGCCTTATTATCGCTCGCCTGTGCCGGAAACCTATCCCGAATACAATCCCGCCATCGAGGTCGCGCCGGATGAGTTGGCCCACCACACGACGCCGATACGACAAGAACCGATCAGCATCACGAGCGACGATCTGGCGCCGGCCGAACCCGCCAGGCCAAGCCCTCCGGTTACTCAACCGTCATTGCGCGTCGATATATCGCCGGCCGAATCTTCCGCGCAGTCGGCGAGTCGATCACTCACCTCGTCGCACGTCAATGTGGTGATGCCTGGCGCAGCCGTGGCGGCCAGGAGTGGATCCGGCAGCAGAAAACGTGATCGCGGAAAATTAAAGTCGACCAAACTCCAAATCATTGTGCAAGAACGGCCGGATGGGCCGGGTTTATACGGACTACAAGTGAAGGTCAGTTCACGCAATACCCGTCGCTACGTCGCCGGCACGACCAATCAAGACGGCGAATTCACTTGTGAACTACCGGTGCCCGTAGATAGCGGACTGACCTACGATGTCGATGTGACCTGGCCGCGAGATTACGGCAATGATATAGAGCGCAAGTCAATTACGCTGAACGCCGACCGGACACATTTCACGCTGCCCTTCTACCGCACACTGAAGGGCTGAGCGTAAGACAATATGTCAGAGAGCGAACGCTTGCGGGTGACCGCGGAAGATATCGAGGCGCAGGGCAACCGGATCACCACCCCACCGGTGCTGACCATCCGGTTAGAAGATGTGCCGGATGCGCCGCCAATCCTGGCGTCCCGAACGGGCCACACGCTACTAATCACATCTGAGGATGTAGCGGCGTTTGAACCAGCAGGCGAAGAAGTTGTTTCAGCTCTTGAACAAAAGGTATACCAGATGGTAACCGAAGCGCGCGCGGCTCATATTCCGAAATGGATGGGGCGCGGGCCTCTGCTATGGCATCCTGCGCTGGCTCTGGTAGCTCGCCACCATTCGGCCGATATGCTCAACCGTCGTTATGTCGCTCATACGACACCGAACGGCATTACGGTAGGCCAGCGGCTGGATCGCGACCATATCAGCTATCTGGCCTGTGGCGAGAATATCGGTGTCGTATATGGCCCAGCCAGTCATGGCGAGCGTGGCGTGCAGGAGATTCACATGGCGTTCATGAATCAGCCGCGCCGGCTGACTAATCATCGCGCGAATATCCTGAACCCGCTGTGGACTCATGTGGGGATTGGAGTTGTCTACGCACCCGAGGGGCAACTCATCGTGACGCAAAATTTCATCGCTACGCTGACCAAACCAGTGTAGAGGGATGTTAGTTTGAGGAGATAATGACAGAAACGATTGTCATAACCGATCCTGATAGCGATCGTTATCATACATTCGGCTATATTAGCTGGTGGCAACAGGAAGTTGTCCGCAACGCCACAGTACTGGTCATCGGCGCGGGCGCTCTAGGGAACGAAGTCATCAAGAACCTGGCCCTGATGGGCATCGGCAACATCCTGATCGCCGACTTCGATACTATCGAGGATAGTAATCTCAGCCGTTCGATCCTGTTCAGGACGAGTGACCGCGGCCGTCGCAAGGTAGACGCCGCCGCCGCCGCGGTCAAGAAAATCAATCCGGATGTGAAGGTCAAGGCCTGGCACGGAGACATCAACTTCGAGATGGGACTAGGTGTGTTCCGTCACGTCGATGCCATCGTAGGCTGTCTGGATAATCGCGAAGCGCGTCTGTCGATCAATCGATTCAGTTGGGCGGTCAACCGGCCATGGGTCGATGGAGCCATTCAGGAACTGATGGGGATCGTCCGCGTCTTCAGGCCGGGCGACGGAGCTTGCTATGAGTGCACCCTGACCGATCAGGATTATCAAATCATCAATCTGCGCTATTCATGCCCGCTGCTGGCGCGGCAGGATATCTTGCAGGGCAAAGTGCCGACAACGCCAACGAGCGCGTCGATCGTAGCCGCTTTCCAGACCCAGGAGGCGCTCAAACTCATCCATGGCATGGAAGTACAACCCGGAAAGGCGTTGATGATCAATGGACTGACCAACGACATCTACACAACAGAATATCCGGTGAAAGAGTTCTGCATGAGCCACTCCACACTCGATCCGATCGTGGAGCTGCCGGAGGCGTCGGCTGATAAGACGACCCTGGCTGAGTTATTGGCGGTCGCCCGTGAACGGCTTGGCCCGGAAGCCGTGCTCGAGTTTGACAGCGAGCTTGTGGTGTCAATGGTCTGCGGCTCTTGCGGCAATGTGGAGCCGATATTCCAGCGAATGGCACGTCTATATGAGGAAGCGGCCGTCTGTCCGCATTGTGGGACCAAACGTGAAATGCAGATGACCCACCGCATCGACGGCACAGAAGACTTCCTTGACCGAACGCTTGCCCAAGTCGATGTGCCGCCACTCGGTATCATCCGGGCGCGAAACGGCAGCGAGCGTTTGTACTTTGAATTGACTGGAGATGAAGCGACGTTCTTGCAGTTCGCCTAACTCGACAAGAATCGAGTATCCGACTGCAACCGTATGGCTATTTTTGCGTATTGTGTTACGAATCAAGACGATGGAGGCTTTTGAATAAAATGGCGAGTACAAAGGTAATCATTTACGATCCCACCGGTTCCAAGAAGACCCCGGTCGAATTGCCGGATGACGTGCCAATGCGGCGGCTAATCCCTGCTCTGGTGAGCAAGATGGGGTTGCCGACAACGCAAGGCGCGAATCCGATCACCTATCGGTTGGACCATCGTTCTTCCGGCAAGCGACTCGGCGATGAGGAATCGTTGCGGGACGCCGGCGTGAAGGAAGACGACATCCTGAGCCTGTTCCCTGAAGTCACGGCCGGCTGACGTCTTTGAGCGCCATCTGGGTTTGCGAACGTTTATCGGTCGCAACGTCCGGCGCCTTCATCCGACTCATCCGGGCGCGAACGCGACCGTTCAGATAATCGAATGTGCCCTTCCGGGGGTTCGCTGACACAAGCAAATGCAGAGTAAAGCAGCCACCAGAAGGGCATGTGATTCATAGACAAGAGTATCGTTAGATAGGGGAAATTATGCCTTTTGACATTCGTGAAACCCGATTGCGCAACGACTATCAGCGCGTGCGCGATCTGGTGAATCGGAGCGAATTCATCCATATCGTCCGGACCGAAGGCGACCCGCCGGAAAAGTATCTAATCCGGTATACCTGCCGCGGCGTGGAAGGGGTCACCAGTTCGGGCCAGCCTGCCTTGCGTGAGCAGCACGAGGTGACCATCTATCTGCATGCGGAATACCCGCTGAAGCAACCTCAGCTCAAGTGGGTGACGCCCATCTTCCACCCCAATATCCATGTCACGGGGGCGGTTTGCATCGGTGCGTGGTGGCCGGCCAAGACGCTGGATGAACTCCTCCTGACCCTGGGCGAGATGATCCAGTACAAAAACTACGAGCCGCGAGACCCCATGAACTCGAAGGCGGCCGCCTGGGCTATTCAGCGCAAGTCGTTGTTCCCCGTCGATCGCCGCGAGCTGAAAGGGCAATCCGTAACCGATTTAATCGTCATTCGCGACGAGGAGTCCGATGACCTCGGCATCAAGATCGGATAATCAGGCTGATATTTCGCGGCCGCGGAGGGAGCTTCCAACGGCCGAGGCCGTCGCGACCGCTGAGGCAGTTGCCGTCGGTCATGTGGCATCTCACCGCGCGGCGCTGGCCGGGTTGCCGTTTCGCCAACCTCCCGCGCCACCATCCGACTGGTTACTCCATGGAGAGGTCCCCAGCGAAGGCCAGCCGGTCGTGTTGATCCATCAGACGGCGTTGCTCCAGATTATCGCTCACAGTCGCAGCAACCTGGCGTGCGAGCTGGGTGGCGCGCTGCTGGGTCATACCTATCGTTACAAGAGCGGCATTATCGTGGAGGTGAAGGCCGCGCTGCCGGCTATGAGCGCTGACCACGGCCCGGTCCATTTCACTTTCTCGGCCGATTCCTGGTCAAGGTTGCACCGCGATCGCGCGACCCACTACTCGAACCTCGACATCATTGGCTGGTTCCACACACATCCCGACCTGGGAGTTTTCTACTCCAGCGACGACGTAGTCGTTCATTCGGCCGCCTTCACACTGCCCTGGCACGTCGGCCTGGTCGTCGATCCCGTGCGCGATGAGGCCGCCTTCTTTGGCTGGGTCGCTGGAGAACTTTCACCCTTGGGCGGATTTTACGAGCTGCCTGAGCGACAGCCGGAAACCCAGGTTCCCTGGCAGATTGTGCGAACATCTGTGTGGGATCATGCCTACGAGGCGGAGCCGCAGGCCGAGCAGAACAGCCATGTCGTGCTGGCCCGCAATACACGGCCACGCTTCTCGGTCCGTGAGTTGGGTCTGATTACATCAGTTGCGGCGCTGTTGCTATCTTTTTTTTTGATCTTCGGCGTCGTTCTTCCTCTAAGAAATCAGGTCAAGCTCCTGGAGACGACACTCCTTAATGTAGCCCAGGTATCGCTGGCAGAGACCAACGGCCTGACCTGCCCCGATCCACGACTGCGCATCCTTGTCCCTCTCGGCGGCCAGGGGTATCCCGCCGGGTCGATGATCCAAATCATAGGCACGGCCGAATATCCTGACGCGCGACGATACCAGATCGATATGCGTCTGGCGGAGGGGGATCAATGGATGATGATCGCTCGACTGGGTCAGGACACCCGACTCGGGAAGCTGGCGAAATGGGATACAACGGAACTACCGGCGGGAAGCTATGAATTGCGCCTTTCGCCCGTCGACAGCAACAATATTCGTCTGGCATCCAGCAGCCCGTGTATCGTCTCGCTTGCTCTGATCGCCCAAGCGGATCAACCAAAAACCAAATGAGTGACAAGCCCTATACCACCTATGTAGCCCAGATCACGTTGAGCCTGCCGGGGAAAGGCGACACAGCTTCCGTCGTCGTCACGCTGGCCCCGGCTGATATCGTGCAACTTGGCAAAGAAACCAAACCGCTTTCCGAGTGTACGCTGGCCGAGCTAAGCGCCTACAGCGAAGCGCTGGAAGCTGAGGTCTGGGATACCTATGAGGAGATCTCTCTACTCGATTTGCAAGAGCGCTCCGCCATCGATATTCATGTCGCAGCGCTTGAGGAAGGCGGTGAAGCTGGAGAAGAAGTAGAGGATTGGCTCAACCACGTGATCATCTCGCCGGTAACTCCAACCATAAAGAAACCCGAACCTGGTACCCAAAGCAAGGCCGATGACACGGCGAACAGGGACTCAGGCAAGGATGAAAATCTTGCGGCTTCGGTCGCGGAGGAAGTCGTTCAGGCAGAGGTTAAAGCGGCAATCGAGCCGGAAATCACGTTAATCAAACCGGCTGCAAAACCTCCCAAGCAGGAGAAACCAGCGCCTCAGCCAGCGCCCGAACCAGAGGCCGAGCCAACATCTGAGCCGGAGCCTAAGCCCGCCAGGATCATCCCCAGCCAGGCACGTGTGCGCGTGGCCGGCGGTCGATTGCCTCTGGCGGAATCCGGCGGCGCGGCGGCCGATATTTTGCTCGACGAAGCGCCCTTGCGGGCCATGCAGGCCCACGCCTTAAGCAGTCTGGATCGAGAGGTGGCGGGGGTCCTCGTCGGCCACCAGCCGGAAAAACAACCCGACGGCCGTTATCTCGTCCACATCATCGACAGCATCGTCGCCAAACACACCGTCATGCAGGGCGCGAGCGTCACCTACACGCCCGAAAGCTGGCGCTACATGACCGACACGCTGCAAGAGCGCTACCCTGATGAGAGCGCGGTGATCGTCGGCTGGTACCATACCCATCCCGGATTCGGCATCTTCTTATCCGGTATGGACTTATTCATCCATCAGAATTTCTTCACCCAGATATGGCACGTCGCCTATGTGCTGGATCCGCGAGCGCGTACCAGCGGCTTCTTTTGCTGGAACCGGCAAAAAACAAAGGTCAATCGATATGATTTTCTGTGGCCGGATTGGGCGCAAGGTTCCTGGTAAGCGGTCAGGAGTCGGGCCGACCTGAATCGAGGGGGTGAAAAATGATGTATAATCGAAGTCTGGAAGGATTTCCCAATACCGGGGACACAAGCGCAGAAAATGCTCGCGCGGACGGCCGGGAACGCTCCTTCGAGTTTCGTACAATGAACGAGCAAGAAAATCCCCTGATTCGTATCACAGATGACGATATTCTGGAAGCGAATCAGCTTAGCCTTTCATGCCCGATATGCGGCAACGCCGTAGAAGATCACACCGATGGCGAAGCGTTGGTGCCGGTCATCTGCGATCAGTGCGGCACGTTGTACCATCGCGCCTGCTGGGAGCAGAGCGGCAACAAATGTGCCGTGCTGGGCTGCGGCAGCACCAAGTTCCACATCTACGGCATGGACATGGGCCCCGTGCTCAAGATCAAATATACCGACTTGCCTGCCCATTCGGCCAACGGCCAACCGTCCATTAGCGCTCGAAATCGCAAATTGAAGGAAGAGCAGCGGCGGCAAGTGCGCAATATGACCCTCTTCCAGCGATTCTGGCGCTGGCTGTTCGATCAGATCAAACTTAACCCGTAATGGAGAGGCCGCCAATTCGGGCGGCTTTTTCTTTCACTCATGATTCAAGCCCACCGCCTCACCGATACATCGATCTTCCTGGGGCAGACGTGCGCCCTGTGCAAGCAGGAATTCGTCTCGGGTGACGAGATCGTCATATGTCCGGAAGACGGTAGCCGGCATCATGTCGGCTGCTGGCAGGCTAACGGCAATAAATGTACGGCCTATGGTTGTACAGGAGCCGGCCAGATCGGTGTCCCGACACGCCCGCTTGGGCAACCTGTTCGGGAGCATCCGACCAGACGAACGCGCGTCATTACGCAAGACCCGGAACACTCGCCGATCCGCCCGCCAGCGGCGCGGCCCATCCCTAACGCGCCCGGTTCAAAAGTGCGCACGCTGCCCGCGGGCAGCTTCGGATGCGCCCGAACCTGCCTTTTCATCACGATCATCCTGGTCGTCATTCTTCTTGCTATAAGCTGTTTTGGATTATGGGCTTTGGCTAACCGCATCATGATGCCGACAAACAGCGTGCCCATCTACGCGCCTTTGTTTGAAGCATTGGCTTTCATCCCGGCGCTATCCCCCCTCTGACACCACATTTATTGATATTCACAAGGCGTCGTTTTCGCCGCTCGCCGGACCGCCAACTTGTCTCTTTTTCGATCCATTTGTAAAGTTGGGATCGATTAACTGCTGAGGGCTTCCCTCTCCCCTTAACTTCCCAAATTTCCGGCATCCGCCGAACGATGGAGTCTAAAAATAATGTCCACTGAATACCAAAAGCTATTGGGACGCGTCAACCAGATCAATGATCTCGGCAAGGCCGCAGCTATCATGTACTGGGATCGCGAGGTCAACATGCCGTCGGCTGGTTCGGCCGAGCGCACCGCCCAGATGACCACGCTCAGCAGCCTTATCCATGAGATGTTCACCTCGGATGAGATGGGCGAGCTGATCGAGAACGCGGCCGCTGAATTAGTCGGGGCAGACTATGACAGCGATGAGGCCAGCCTAATCCGCTTGTTGCGACGCGATTACGCCGACGAACGCAAACTACCGGCCGAATACGTCGCTCGCTCGGCAGCCATCAGCGGTCAAACACGCGAGGCATGGGTCAAGGCACGTGCCGAGAACGACTTCCCCCACTTCCGCCCATGGCTGGAAAAAGTCATCGAACTATGCCAGGAGCAGGCCGAGTATTACGGCTACGAGGATGAAAAATACGACGCCCTCCTGGACAAGTACGAGCCGGGCATGAAGACAGCTGAAGTACGAGCTATTTTTGAGTCGGTCAAAGCCGAGCTGGTCCCTCTGCGCGAAGCCATCGATGAGAGTTCCGTCAAACTCGATGACAGCATCGTCCACCAGCCTTACGATATCGACAAGCAAAAGGCCTTCGCCCGTTATATCGCCACGGCTCTCGGCTACGATTTCAATCGGGGGCATCTGGGCACCGTCGTTCATCCCTTCGCCACCAGCTTCAGCCGCAACGACGCTCGAATTACAACGCGTTGGTATCCCGACTTCCTCAACCCATCGCTGTTTGGCGTGCTCCACGAGTCGGGCCACGCGATGTATGAGCAGGGAACGCACCCCAGCCTGGCGCGGACGCCATTGGCCCGGGGAACGTCGCTCGGCATCCATGAGTCCCAATCTCGCATGATGGAGAACATCGTCGGGCGCAGTCGTGGATTCTGGCAGGCACACTTCCCAACATTACAG
>WBZO01004952.1_pt1 | contig 13917 bp, 9 predicted proteins | sample 5204261 | NCBI WGS metagenome assembly WBZO01 (sample SAMN12412400, study PRJNA552823) | activated sludge metagenome | isolation source: activated sludge from anammox sidestream of wastewater treatment plant... | place: USA: North Carolina | collected 2017-09
CGGACCGCAGAAGCGGTACAGGTCGCCGGGGCGGCCCACCCGCCCGGTGCCGGCCCGCTGGCCCACGGGCACCAGCGCCCCGGAGGCGAACAACGCGGCGAAGGCTTTCTTGAAGTTGCCGGTGTTCAGCCGCTGCAGCGACGGGTCGAGAATGGCCGCGTAGATAGCGCGCAGCTCTGGCAGGGTGAAGCGCTCGGGCAGTAGCTGGAAAGCGATCCACGAGTAGCGAACTTTGCTTTGGATGCGGCCTGCGGCGGCGCGCAACATGGAGGCATGGTCAAAGGCGAGCGATTCGGCCAGCGCCCGCCGCACCGGCATCCACTGAATCTCGGCGATACCGCCGCCAGGGACAAGCGTCAGGTCGTCGGAGCGCACCAGGCCGGCATGAGCCACCGATACCACACGGCCGCGGCTGTCGCGCCCCGGCGCGCCAAAGGTGCCGAGCTGCTCCAGGTACCAGCTACCGGCGTCCAGCCCTGCCTTGGTGCGCAGCGCCCGCCGCGCCGCCGCGTCGAACGTTTCTTCGTCGCGCACCAAGACGCCCGGTAGCGACCACCGGCCCTGGAAGGCCGCCTCCTCACGCCGGACCAGGAGCACCTGCCAGGCATCTTCGACGCGGGCGGCGGGGCGCACGGTGAACAGCGCCACATCTACCGCCACCACGGCGTTGAGCTGCAATCCTGCGGTCACTAGCGTCTCCATGCCCCCAATCTACTCTGTCTGATTCAAATAGACAAGAGTCGATTTGAGGAGCAATCCGCCAGAGGCGATGGAGTGACAGGCAGGATAACGCGAGCCGGTTCCCTGGGAGCACGCCCCCGCGCGCTGCGCCGTGCACGACGGGTGGGGAACGGGCCCCCCCCGCGCGCTCCGCGCGCGACCCCCCTGCTAGGGGGGTTAACGGGGGGGCGCTGCGCGCGCGCCGCCCTGCTGCCAGTCATGCAAGCTCAGGGTCCGGCATGGGCGGCATCGGCGGAAGAGGACCCCCCCGCGCGCGACCCCCCTGCTAGGGGGGTTTAACGAGGGGAGGCTGCGCGCCGCCCGTTGCTAAGGGGCTAAACGAGGGAGGCTGCGTGCGCGACCTCGCTGCTAGGGGGGTTAACGGGGGGCTGCGCGCGGCCCGCTGCTAGGGGGCGGGGTGGGCGGTCATGCGCCGGCTGCAGGTTGAACAAGGGGGGCTGTGCGCAGCCCGCTGCTAAGGAGCTTAACGGGCGGGGTCGCCCCCCCTCGTAATCCCCCCTGGCAGGGGGGATGCCCGCAGGGCAGGGGGGTCCGGCCGCCCGGGACTCCGCCAGCCGCAGGGCAGGGGCGGTCCGGCGTCACTCCTGGGCAGGGGCCCCACGGCCCGGTGGCCAGGAAACTGCCTACCCCTGGGGGAGGGAACGGGCCGCAGGCCGGCGTTCCGCCGGCAGCGTGGCCGGCAGGTGGATCGTGAAGGTGGAGCCTTCGCCCAGGCGGCTGGCGAGGGTGATGGCGCCGCCGCAGGCCGTGACCAGGCGGCGGCAGATGGCCAGGCCCAGCCCGGTGCCGCTAATGTCGCGCGTGGCCGCGCTCTCCACCCGATAGAAGCGATCAAACACCCGCTGTTGGTCCTCAGGGGCGATTCCGATGCCCTGGTCTGTGACGGCGATCGTCACGCCGCCGTCCGCAGCGGCCGCCAGGCTCACGGTGACGTCACCGCCGGCGGGTGAGTACTTGACCGCGTTATCGACCAGGTTGGCCAGCACCTGCTGGAGCCTGCGGGCGTCGGTCTCGATCAGCACGTCTCCGGGGGGCAGGGTGAGCGCAATGCGGCGCCCGGCGTGGCGGCGGCGGCACTCGTCCAGCGCCGCCGCCAGCATGGCCGGCAGCGCCACCGGTGCGGACTCGATGGTGAGCATCCCGGACTCGAGCCGCGCCAGCTGTAGCAGGTTCTCCACCAGCTCGCTCTGCCGGCCGGCCGCCGCCATGATCTCGTCCAGGAACTGCGCTCGTTCATCCTCCGGTAGCTCCGCGCCGAACTGCTGCAGTGCGCTGGCGTATCCCTTGATCACGGCCAGCGGCGTGCGCAGCTCGTGGGTGACAGTATTGAGCAGCTCGGTCTTCAACCGGTCTGTCTCCAGCGCCGCCGCGACCGCCGCCTGCTGCTCGTGCAGGCGGGCACGGTCCAGTGCCTGGGCACACTGCCCCGCCAGCGCCAGCATGAAGTCGCGGTCCTCATCGTCAAACGTGCGCGGCCGGGCAAACCCGAGCGACAGCGTGCCCAGGTTGCGACCTTCCACGATCAGCGGCAGCTCGACAAACGCCTCGTTGCCTGACTCGTAGCCCGCCAGGTGTGGATACGCCGCGTCGCGCTCGGCCCGGCTGGCCGCGAAAATCGCCTTTCCGGAACGAATCACATCACCCGCCGGTGTTGCCACCGTCTGCACCAGCTGCCGCCACTGCGTCCCGACCGATGGCGGATAGCCGATCCCGGCGGCGGACTCGATGGCAGCGCCGTCCGCCGTGACCAGCGCCACGCTGGCGCGGTGGGCGCCCATCTCTGCCATCGCCTGGTGCATCACGGTCTCCAGCGTGGCGGCCCGTGTGCGCGCAGCCGATAGCGCCGCCGTGACCGATTGCAGCCGCGTCACCCGGCCAGCCGCCCGCTCGGCCGCCTGCCGCGCCCGTTGCTCGGCGGCATACAGGCGGGCGTGTTCCACGGCCACCACCGCCCGCCGCGCCAGTTCTTCGGCCAGCCGCAGATCATCCTCCGTGTACGGTGGCTCGCCCTCGCCACGCGCCAGGCCCAGCGCGCCGATGCTCTGCCCAGACACCATCAGCGGCACGCACATCCACGAGCGAAAACCGAGCGCGGTGATGATGGCGCGGTGTTCGGCCTCAGGGAAGGCGCGCCGGAACTGATCGTCCTCCACCACCGGTACGAACGCCGGCTCGCCGGTGGCGATCACCCAGGAGACACCGTTGCGCCGCCGCGGGTCAGACGGGATCACATCGTCGAAGGTGCGCAGCAGCGGTATGCGCTCCGGGTCGGCGTGCATGCCGCCGGCCGCGTAGATGGCGCCCTGCGCGTCGCGCAGGTAGATCTGGCACCAGGTTCCCAGCGAGGCCACGAGCACCGGAGCAATGCGCGCTAGCGTCTGGTCGTAGTCCAGCGAGGAGGCCAGCAGCGCGCTGGCCCGCGCCATGATGCGCAGCGACTCGGCGGCACGGCGCTGCTCCGAGATATCTTCGATCACCAGCACGAGGTACTGAGCGACACCCTCGGTATCCCGGATGATCGTTGCCGTCTCGCGCACCCACAACCAGTGACCATCGCGGTGCAGCAGCCGGCATTCAATCGATGACGGCACGTCACCACCGGTATCCAGCTGCTCCATGCCGGTCACGAACGGTGGCCGGTCATCGGGGTGAATGGTGTCCAGCGGGCCGCAGGCCAGCAGTTCGGCCTCGGTATGGCCGGTCAGCGCGCAGCGGGCGGCGTTCACCCGCAGCCGCGCATAGCCGGGGCCAAACAAGACCATGGGGAGCGACGACCGCTCAAAGGCCGCTCCCAGCAACGCCGCAAGCATGTGTGCGCCGTCGTCCGGCAACGAATGCGCCGGGGCAAGCCCCGGTCGCTCTGCGTGCTCTGCACCTGGCCCTGCCATCGCGCTCCGCCTCTTGATCGCACTGGTCCCGGCCCCCGGAGCATTCTACACCGGCTTGTCCGCCGGTTGAGCCGCCTGGCATGGCAGAATGGTGCGGTGAGGTGTGCGGGTATGCTGCTGGTGACAGGTGCCACGGGCTATCTGGGGCAGGCGCTGGTGGCGCTGCTGGTGGCGGAGGGGGCGCCGGTGCGGGCGCTGGTGCGCACACCGGCCAAGGCGGAGGCGCTGCCCGCCGCGGTCGAGCGCGCCGCCGGTGACCTCGCCGATGAAGATGCGCTGGCGCGGGCGCTGTCCGGCTGCGAGGGGGTGATGCACCTGGCCGCCGGGCTGGGCAGCAGCTTTGACGCGGCGCGCGAGAACAACGTCGCGGGCACCCGGCGGCTGCTGCGAGCGGCGGCGCGGGCGGGGGTGCGCCGCATCGTCCACACCAGCAGTAGCGCCGCCATCATCGACCCCGCCGGCCTCGTCTCCGAGCGGGCCGCCAATCAGACGGCGCTGGTGGACCCCTACTCCGTCACCAAGGCCGAGGCGGAGGGGGTGATCTTCGACGCCGTGCGCGAGGGCTTCGATGCGCGCATCGTCAATCCTGTGAACATCTTCGGCCCTAGCCCGGCGGGGGCGCTCAGCTATAACCTGCTGTTTCTCGCCTTCCTGCGCGGGCAGCTTGCCCAGGCGGTGGATGCGCCGGTGGGCTGGGTGACGGCAGCGGACACGGCCCGCGCGCACCTGCTCGCCTACGAGCGAGGCGAAGCCGGCCGCCGCTATGTCGCCTGCGGCGAGGTGGCCCCCTTCTCCGCCGTGCTCAACACCGTGGCCGAGCTGTGGGGTAGCCCGCGGCGGCTGGTGGCGCTGCCGCCGGGCAGCGAGCTGGGGCCGGAGGCGCACCCCTTCGCCCGCCGCTCCGAGGTGTACGGCAAGCTGCCCCCCGTGACCATCGACGACGCCCAGGCCCGCGCGCTCGGCTTCACCCCCCAGCCCCTGGCCGCCGCCCTCCCGGAGACCGTGCGCTGGCTGCGAGCGTTCGGGAATGGGGGAGGAGCGGGGGCGGGCGAGGGGGAGCAGGTTGGTGGTCAGGCTCAGGTCTCGCTGCCGTCCGCTCAGTCCCCCCTCGCCCGCCGTGCGGGAGCGGGGAATCAGGGGGGTGAGGGTCCGCCCGCCCCCGCCGGTCCCTTTCCTCCTATCGCCGTCGCCAATGTCTCGCGCTGGTTTGGGGCGGTGGTGGCCGTCTCGGACGTGTCGTTCACGGTACAGCCGGGAATCACGGGGCTGCTGGGACCGAACGGGGCGGGCAAGACGACGCTGCTGCGGATGCTGGCCGGGCTGCTGGGGCCATCGCGCGGCAACGTGCGGGTGCTGGGCCAGCCGGTACGCGGCAACCCGGAGATCTACCGCCACATCACCCTGATCATGGATAAGGAGGCGGTCTATCCGTTTCTCACCGCCCGCGAGTTCGTGACGATGAACGCCCACCTGCAGGGCATCCGCGACCCGGCGCCGGTGGAACAGGCGCTAGCTACGGTGGAGCTGGCCGACGCGGCAGACCGCAAGCTGGGCGGCTACTCCAAGGGCATGCGCCAGCGGGCGCGGCTGGCGGCCGGGTTGGTGCACAACCCCCAGGTGCTGCTGTTGGATGAGCCGTTCTCCGGGGCGGACCCGCGTCAGCGGGTGCACCTGATGGGGCTGGTGCGGCGGCTGGCGGCCGAGGGCAAGACGATCCTGTTTTCCTCGCACATCCTGGAGGAGGTGGAGCAGCTGGCGGGGGAGGTGCTCGTCATCACCCACGGCAAGCTGGCCGCCGCCGGCGATGTCGGTGGCATCCGCCGGGCAATGCTGGACCGGCCCCACCGCGTGCGGATCCGCGCCTCCGATGTGCGGGCGCTGGCCGCCGGGCTGGTGTTCGATCCGGCCGTCACCGGCGTGGAGATGCAGCCGGAGGAGGGGCGGATCGTGGTTGAGGCGCGCGAGCTGCTGGCCTGCGCCCACGCCATCCCCCGCGTGGCAAAGGCCACCGCCGTCCGCCTGTTTGAGGTGGCGCCGGAAGATGAATCGCTGGAGCGGGTGTTTGCCTATCTGGTGGGGCAGGCCGGCTGAGCGATGAAGGGAGTGGTAGGACCGGGATACTTCAGCGGGTTGATGGCACGCAGACGGGCGGCCCCCACCATGGGAAATACGCCCCGCCGTCAACTGGTGCGAAGGAGACTGACCCGGTGAGCAACCACAACCCGAGCCAGACCAAAGAGCAGGCGCGCGACACCGCCGGCTACGCCGCGAAGGAGACGAAGGACTCCGCCAAGAAGATGGCAGAGGAGACCCGCCACGCCTGGAGCCAGGCGAAGGAGGAGCCTACCCCCACCGGTATCCAGGGCGCACTGGAGAATCTGCCCGCCCCGGTGTACCTGTACGCTACCTTCGGCTCGATGGCCGCCTCGCTGCTGTTGCGGCTGATGGGCAAGCGGGAGTTCGCCAACTTCATCGGCCTGTGGCCGCCGACGATTGTCGCCCTGGCCATGATGAACAAGTCGCTGCGCCCCAGCCGCGAGATGTAGCAGGGCAGCGGCCGGTACCAGCAATCAGCGGTCAGCCGGGTTTCCCCAACACCCCGCTGACCGCTGATTGCTGCCGGCCCGCTCACGCCGGCGCGGCGGCGTAGAACGCTTCCAGCGTGTGATAGTACAGCTCCGGCTGCCCGGCGAAGATGGCGTGCGGGGCGCCCGGAATCACCACCAACCGGCCGCAGGGCGCCGCCGCGGCCGCTGCCTCCGAGTGGGGCAGCAGGTTGTCGCGGTCACCGCACAGGAACAGGGCGGGGACGGCCAGCGCCCGTAGCCGCTCGGTGAGCGACGGCAGGCGGCGCAGCGCGGCGTACTGCGCGTGGAGCGCCCGCGGACCGGCGCCGCGGATATGCTGCTCGTACTCGGCGCGGCGCTCGGGGTGGCGGGGAGCGCCGCTGAGCAACGGCAGGAAGGCCTCAATCCCCTGGTCGCGCAGCACCCGCTGGTAGTTGCGGAAGCGGATATCGCGCTCGGGCGTGACGCCGAGCAGCGGTGAGGCGGCGGCCGCGGCGGCGCGCACCCGCTGTGGGTAGCGCACCGCCAGCTCCATCACCGTCCGTCCCCCGCGCGAATGGCCGCCGAGCAGTGCCCGCTCCAGCCCCAGCGCGTCCATCAACCCCAACAGATCGGCTACATATCCGGTCGGGTCATAGGCGTGGTGCTCGTCCGGTGCATCGGAGCGGCCCTGCCCGCGCGGGTCCATGCAGATCAGGCGGAAGCGCTGCGCCAGCCGCCGGTGGGCATACAGCATCAGCCCGGCATGATCATTGCCGCCCGGTAACCACACCAGCGGCGGGCCGCTGCCCTCCTCCAGGTAATAAATCCGCAGCCCGTTCGCCTCGACATACGGCACCGGCAGCCTCCTGATGGGAGATGGGGAGCGGGAGCACGCTTTCCCCTATCCTGCGGCCCCTCGGAGCGCGGCAATGTTCTCCGCGGGCGTGCTGGGTGCAATGGCGCAGCCGGGGGTGATAAACAGCCCGGCCACGCCGGCCGCCACGGCCGCCCGTGCCTGCTCGGCGATGGCGGTGGGCGGGGCGGTGGCGATGGTGCGTTGATTGATGCCGCCCATCACCGCCTTGCCGCTCAGCCGCCGCCCCTCCGCCAGGCTGACATTCTCCGCGCCGTGCGTATCCCAGTTGATCGCCGCCACGGGGTAACCGGCCAGCAGTGGCAGCAGGTTGCGGTCGCGGCAGACATGCAGCACGTTCAGCGGCGCATCGCGCACCGCCTGGAGCACCTGGAGGTCGTACGGCCGGCCGAACTCGCGGTAGAAGCCGGCATCTGCCGCGTCGGTGGTGCCCCAGTCTACCGTCGCGAAGAAGATGCCGGCCGCCCCTGCCGCGATCGACTGCGCGGCATAGCGCGCCAGCACGCGGGTGATCGTCGCCAGGCCGGTATGCACCGCCGCCGGGTCCTCCCGCGCCGCCCGGCGCAGGATGGCGGTGTCCTCACCCATCAGCCGCCCGGCCACTGACAACGGATGAAACAACGTCTGCACGATATCGACCTCGGCGCCGGCCTCGGCCACCACCAGCCGCAGGGCCGCTGTCTGCTCGCCGAACGGGCCGGTGGTGGGGTCAATCTCCGGGATCGCAGCCAGCTCTGCGGCGCTGGCGATGGCGGCATGCAACAGCCGCGGCTGGCGCTGGGTATCCGGCCGGTCGTAACGGTTGCCCCAGGCCTCGTAGTAATACGTCGCCCGCGGGTTGAGCTTGATCAGGTCGTCGCCGTCGCGACGATAGCGCTCCACCGTATACGCGGCCAGGTCCTCGGGGGTGTGCTCGCGGAAGAAGTCATGGCCCCAGGTGGCCACGGGGGGCCGGTCCACCGCCGCTCCGGCCAGCGCCGCACGGACCCGTTCTTTTCGGTTCATCAGCGCATCTCCTACCTGCTGACTGCTCCCCCCCAACTCACTGACAGCCGCCCTCCGCTGTTGCCCAGGATACAGCCGGGCTCCCCATTGCCGCGCACACTACAGGAGAAGCAACAAACACACCAGCGCGGACGGCCACAGCGGCCGGACCGCGAAGCGAAGGAGCACTACCATGGTCGTCAGCAATCATCCGTTCCGCCCTGCCACCAACGGCTTCAACCCCACGAGCAACCTGGGCCTGGGTGGCCTCCACTTCGTCGGCGTCGCCTCCCATGTCTACCCGATCACCCCGGGCGCCAGCTCCCGCCGCCTGCTGGTGGTTGGCTTCTAAGCCCCACCGCCCGCTATCACCGCCGCGCCCCGGAGTCACGCGCTCCGGGGCGTTTTCGCGCCGTGGCCCGCCGGGCTGTCATCGGGGCAGCAGCACGATGACCACCGCGGCTTGGTCTCACGCTGGGCGAGAAACGCCCCAGCGTGAGACCAAGCCGCCGCGCGCGGTGACGGCATAGGAACGGGCAATACCCCACCAATCGCAATCTCCATAACGGGCAGCGCCCCGCACGCGCTTACGCGCCGGATCTGCTATGCTTGCGCGCGCAGCCCCCATGCCAGGGGGTGCATGTACCGGGAACCACGCCGGAAGGCAGCGCACGGGGCGCGCCTGAGCGGCCAGCAAAGGAGTAAGAGGCGGCAGATGGAACTCCGAAACGTCGTGATCGTAGACGGCGCGCGCTCGGCCTTCGGGCGCGGCGGGCGCGGCAAGCTGGTAGCCACCCGCCTGGACGACGCGGGCGCCAAGGTGCTCCGCGCGCTGATCGACCGCAACCCCAAGGTTGAGGACTGGATGATCGAAGACATCGGCCTGGGCAATGTCGCCCCGTCGCCGGAGTTCTCCGGTATCGGCGGTGACAAGCTTGCCCGCCTGGCGGGGCTGCCCGCCGAGGTCTCTGGCTTCGACACCAACCGCCAGTGCGGCTCCTCGATGGAGACGCTGCACCGCATCGCCCAGAGCATCATGGTCGGCGCCACGGACTGCGGCGTCGCCATGGGCATCGAGCGCATGGGCCGCACCCTCGGCGGCGGCGGCGGCGCCCGCCAGAGCAACCGCAACACCGAGTTCAATCAGAAGCTGCTCAAGCAGAACAGCAACCAGCGCAACATGGCGCGGAACCACTTTGACGACTTCTCCGTCGCCTTCCCGGATTACATCCTGGACAGCACGCCGGTCGTCTCCATGACCCAGACCGCCCAGAACGTGGCCGAGGTCTATGGCCTGAGCCGCGAGGAGATGGACGAGTTCGCCGTCCAGAGCCACAAGAAGTCCGTGGCCGCCTACGAGCGCGGCGCCTACAAGGACGAGATCATCCCGCTCGAGGTCGAGACCCCGGTCTTTGACGACCAGGGCAACTGGCTGCCGGACCAGCGCGGCGCGATGACCGTCTTCGACCGCGACGAGTGCATCCGCCCCGGCACCAACATCGAGGCGCTCAGCGGCCTCAAGCCCGTTGCCGGTATCCAGTCGTACGGCGGCAAAGAGCTGATGATCACCGCCGGTAACTCCTGCCCCACCAACGACGGCGTCTCCGCCGCGCTGCTGATGAGCGAGGAGATGGCGCTCAGCCTCGGCCTCACGCCGCTGGCCCGCATCATCGGCTTCGGCGTGGCGGGCGTGAAGCCACAGGTAATGGGCCTCGGCCCGGTGCCCTCCACCAAGAAGGCGCTGCGCAACGCCGGCATCACCGCCGACCAGATCGACCGCGTCGAGTTCAACGAGGCGTTCGCCGCCCAGGTCATCCCCTCCTGCAAGGAACTGGGCATCCCCCTGGACCGCGTCAACGTCAACGGCGGCTCCATCGCCATCGGCCACCCGCTGGGCGCCACCGGCGCGCGGCTGGTGCTGACCGTCGCCCACGAGCTGCGCCGCTCCGGTGGCAAGTACGGCCTCGCCACCCAGTGCATCGGCGCCGGCATGGGCATCTCCACCATCATCCAGAGCCTGGATAACTAACCGCTTCCGCTTCTTCTGCCATCCAGGCCGGTGCAGGCGCGGGCTCCCCCCCGCGCCTGTCTCCATTTCTCCTCCCCCTCCCGGCCACCGCCAGACCGCAAACCGACCGCATCGTGACCGGTTTCGGATCAGTCACGGCGGCCGGCCGCTGGTACCGTGCGCTCGGGGAACCCCGCCGGCCGGCGACCGCCCCGGCGGGCAACAACGCGGGAGGAGCAACCACGATGCAACAGCGATGGTTCTGGGGGGAACGAGGCGCGTGGCGGCGGCTGTGGGGGCTGGTGGCCCTGACCGCCGTGGCCTGGATGGCGCTGGCGCCGCGGGTGGCGGGCGCGGTGGATATTGCCTGGACGCAGATCGCGGTGCCCGGCCCCGTCGCCGATGCCGGCGCTGGCCCGGCGGGCCAGGTGTGGATCACGCTGCGGGACGACCGCATCTTCCGCTGGGATGGCGCCGGCTTTGTGCAGGTGGATGGCGCGGCCACCCGTGTCGCCGTTGGCACATCAGCAGGGGCCGCGGCGGTCGTCAACCGCAACGGCGACGGCTTCATCCGCACGGGCAACGGCTGGCAGCACGAGCCGCGCATTGCCGGCGCCACGGACATCGGCTTCGGGCCGAACGGCGGCATCTGGTTCACCAACACCGCCGGCGAGGTGGTGGTGCTGCAACCGGACAGCGCCTTCACCTATCGCAACCTGGACGCCGTCCGCATCGCCGTGGATGGCGACCTCAACCCGTGGATCGTCCGGCGTGACGGCGGCATCGCTCACCGGCTGGGCGGCGCCGGCGGCACGTTTCAGCCGGTCACCGGTCTCGCGCAGGATATCGCCATCGGCGCGAACGGCGCCGTGTGGGTGCTCGGCACCAATGGCAGCCCCTACCGCTGGACCGGCACAGCCTGGGACATGGGGCCGGGACTGGGCACGCAGATCACCATCGCCTCGGACGGCTCACCCTGGGTGGTGACCGGCGCGGGCACGCTGTTCCGCGGCGCCACCGGCGGGCAGGGTGCGCCGCCGCCACCACCGCCACCACCGCCGGCACAGACCACCGGGCCGAACCGGCCGGTGCTGGCCCTGCTCTGCCGCTTCGCCGATGTCCCCGGCACGTACGACTTCGCCGCCGACCGCATCGGCGCGATGTTCACCGGCGACCAGTCGCTGGATGGCTGGGTGCGGGAGATGTCGTACGGGCAGATCAACTTCGCGGGCAGCCGGGGGAGTGGCTGGCACGTGCTGCCCAAGAACCGGGCGGCCTATCTCTCCGGTGACTCGGTGCCGCTGGATAACGTCAGCCAGGATTGCGCCGCCGCCGCGCAGGCGGCCGGGGTGGATCTCAGCCCGTACTTCTACTTCGCCGTTTTCCTCAACGACGAGATAGGCGCGAACATCCAGGGGCGGGCCGGAACGATCGGTTACCAGATCGGCGGACAGCAAAAGCAGGTCCCGACCGTGCTGCTGAGCACGCATGGCATCACCTCGCCGGCGTTGGTGCTGCACGAGTTTGGCCACCTGTGGGGCGGCCAGCACACCGAGTCGCGCATCGACCCGCTGGGCGGCGGCTCCTACATGGGTGACAACCCCAAGCAGCCGAAGTGGCCACTGCCGCTGAAGTCCGCCAACAGCGGCCCCGGCTTCCACGCCTTCAACCGTGACCTGATGGGCTGGGTTCCGGCGGCACGCAAGGCCCGGTTCGCGGGCGGCACGCAGCAGTTCACCCTCACCCGCCTCACCCAGCCGGCCGCAGACGGCTCGCTGATGGTGGAGGTGCCGTTCGGCACGGGCGGCAGCCGCTACACGGTGGAGGCGCGCACCCGCATCGGGTTCGATGCCGCCACCCAGTACCCGGACTTCCAGGTGTGCGCCGGTTGCTTCTCCGCCACGCAGTTCGGCTTTGTCATCCCCACGGAAGGGGTGTATATCCACCGCATCGACAATCCCAACGGTGATCCGGCCTCGGTGCCCGTGCTGTCGCAGCCCGGAGGTGACCCGAACTCCGCCGCCGGCGTGTGGCTGACCGGCCAGACGTACACGGACACCGCCAACAACCTCACCATCCGGATTGACCGGTTTGACGCGAACGGCGCGCAGATCACGGTGACCGGACCCGGCGCCGCCGCGCCGCCGCCGCCTGCGCCCGCCGCCACCGGCAATCAGCCGGCGGATACCCTGGGCGCTGCCGGGCTGGTGACGCTCCCGGCCACGCTCGGCCCGCTATCCACGGCGGCCGCCACCGAGGAGGGCGGGGAACCCCGGCCATGCGGCACCATCGGCAAGACGCTGTGGGTACGGTTTACCGCCACCGCCGCCGGGCCGGTGACGGTCGATACGGAAGGCAGCTCATTCGATACCGTGCTGGCCGTGTATCGCAGCGCCGGGGCGGCCACCGGCTTCGCGGCGCTCACCCTGGTGGAATGCAACGACGACACCGGCGCCAGCCGGCAGTCACGCGTGACCTTCACCGCCGCGGCGAACGAGACGATCTACGTGCAGGCGGGTGGCTACAACGGCGCAACGGGTGACCTGCGCCTGCGCCTCGCCGCCGGCGCGCCGTAACCGGCCGGTCTGCGGTCCGCCGAACCGGACACCGGCGCGGGCGTGAGTGCCCCCGCCGGTGTCTATCTCTCCGCGCAAGGCGCCGGTCATGCTCCGCGGCACGGCGCATACGCGTATTGCCACACCGCCACCACTCCCCACCAGATCACCACCCCGCAGGCCACCGCGGCGGGGGCGCCGTCGCCGGGCGGCCCGCCGTCCTCCGGCGCCGCACGGTGGCATAGCCGGTTACGGCGCTGCTTTCCCGCAGCGGCGCAACCAGGGACGATGAAGGCAAACCACCAGGGAGCAGGAGCACATGAACCAACTGGAAGAGGGGACCGCGCTGACGCTGGACTTTGACAAGCTGGCCAAGGTGGCGGAGGTGGGCGGCGTGCTGCCCTGCGCCGTCCAGGATGCCGGCACCGGCGAGGTGATCCTCGTCGCCTACGTCAACGCCGAGGCGCTGCGTGTGGCGCTGGACACCCGCAGCGCCGTGTTCTGGAGCACCTCCCGCAACGAGCTGTGGGAGAAGGGTAAGAGCAGCGGCGAGACCTTCGATCTGCTGGAGGTGCGCGTCAACTGCGAGCAGAACTCGCTGCTGTATATCGTCCGCCCCCGCCGCGGCGGCATCTGCCACACCAAGAACCAGCAGGGCCAGCCGCGCAACTGCTACTACCGCCGCCTCGACTTCGCCACCGGCGCGCTGGTGAATCTGAACCCCTAACCAGGGCCGAGAGCGCGGGCCACGCCCCCCGCTACGCTTGCGCCGGCTGGGGACGAAGACCCCCCGCTCGCTCCGCGCGCGACCGTCTGCCCGGAGGTTTCACCAGGAGGTTGAGCGCGCGACCCTCCGGCCAGGGGGGATTAGGGGGGTCCGGCTCCCTCTCCGTAGCCAATACCCCCCCGCTCGCTGCGCTCACGACCCCCCTGCTAGGGGGGTGAACGAGGGGGGGGCGGCGCTCACGACCTTCGACTCGGGGGGTGAACGACGGGGGGGACGCCCGCCCCTCCTTCGTTTTCCCCCCTAGCAGGGGGGATGCCCGCAGGGCAGGGGGGTCCGGCCGCCGCAGGCGGGATGCCCGCCGGGCAGGGGTCCGGCCGCCGCAGGCGGGATGCCCGCCGGGCAGGGGTCCGGCTACGGCTCGACGATGGCGGCATGGGCGAGGTTACTGATCTGGTCCAGGCGGACGGAGTGCCAGGGCTCATCGGCGCGGGCGTTGGACAGATAGGTGAATGACACGCCGGAGTCTGGATCGGCCCAGGAGTACGAGCTGCCGGCGCCGCCGTGACCGAAGGTGTTGGGCGCGGCCAGCGT
>WBZO01004953.1_pt1 | contig 13917 bp, 13 predicted proteins | sample 5204261 | NCBI WGS metagenome assembly WBZO01 (sample SAMN12412400, study PRJNA552823) | activated sludge metagenome | isolation source: activated sludge from anammox sidestream of wastewater treatment plant... | place: USA: North Carolina | collected 2017-09
CCGATCCGCTCCCCCAGGATGGGGGCCGACAGGGCGATGACGATCAGCGGCGAGCTGGCCGCCACGGCATGCGTCTCGGCCAGCGGCAGATACGCAAACGCCGCCACGAACACCCCGTTTTCCACCAGGGCCAGTACCGCCCGCCCTGCCTGCAGCCAGGGCCGGCGGCTGCGCGCCACCTGCCGCAACCCGTGCGGGCGAGCGACCAGCAGGGCAAAGCCGGCATAGATCACATAGCGGACCCACAGCGTCTGGGTGATCGGATAGCTCTGGACCATGAACTTGCTCATGGCGTCCATGGCCGCGAAGCCGAACATCGCCAGGCAGGTCAGGATCGCGCCCAGGCGGGATCGCGCGGCCGGATGGCTCATCCCCGCGGCGGCTTCATTCCGGATAGATCATCTTCCGGGTGACCCCGCCATCCACCACGAACTCGGCGCCGGTGATGAAGCCGCTCTCGGGCCCCACCAGGAACGCAGCCAGGGCGGCGATGTCATCCGCCGTGCCGACCCGGCCGGCGGGGTGGAACGCATGCTCCTCGCGGGTCGGCACGGGCCCCTTGGTCAGGATCCAGCCCGGCGAAATGCAGTTCACCCGGACGGCCGGTCCCAGGCTGATCGCCAGCGCATGCGTCAGCGCGACCAGGCCACCCTTCGACGCCGCATAGGCTTCCGTGTCCGGCTCCGACATGTGGGCGCGGGTCGAGGCGATGGTCACCACCGCGCCGCTCGCCGCACGCAGCAGGTCGGCCGCGGCCCGGACCAGCAGGAAGGTGCCGGTCAGGTTGGTGCCCAGGACCGAGGACCATTCCGCCAGCGTCAGCGCAGTGACGGGCTTGCGGATCATGACGCCGGCATTGCAGATCAGCGCATCGAGCCGCCCTTCGGTGGCGGCGATGCCGGCCACCAGGGCGGCGACCGCAGCTTCGTCCGCTACATCGCAGGTGACGACCCGGCCGATGGCGGGACCGGCGCCGGACGGATCGCGATCCGCGACCACGACCCGCCATCCGTCCCGGCTCAGGCGCGCCGCGATCGCCGCCCCGATGCCGCGCGCCCCGCCGGTGACCAAAGCGACACGGGTTTCCTGCCGACCCGTCACCGCCGGCGGATCAGCCCGCCGCCGCGTCCAGCGCCTGCGACAGGTCGGCGAGGATGTCGTCGATATGCTCCAGCCCGATCGACAGCCGCACGTAGCCCGGGGTCACGCCGGTCGCCGCCTGCTCTTCCGCCGTCAACTGCGAATGCGTCGTGCTGGCCGGATGGATCGCCAGGCTGCGGGCATCACCGATATTCGCCACGTGATAGAACAGCTTGAGCGAATCGATGAATTTCCGGCCGGCGTCGAGCCCGCCCGCCAGTTCGAACCCGCACAGGCCGCCCTGCCCGTGCGGCAGGTATTTGGCGGTGCGTTCGGCCGCCGCGCCGGTGTGGTGCGCCGGGTGGATCACCCGCGCCACATCCTTGCGCCCGGCCAGGAAGTTGGCGACCGCCAGCGCGTTCCGGCTGTGCTCGCGCATGCGCAGCGGCAGGGTTTCCAGCCCTTGCAGGAACAGGAACGCGTTGAACGGCGACATGGCGGCACCCAGGTCGCGCAGCAGGGTGACGCGCATCTTCAGGATATAGGCGATCGGTCCCAGCGGCTTCGCCGCCTGCGACCACACCGCGCCATGATAGGACGGGTCGGGCTGATTCAGCAGCGGCTGGCGCACCGGATGCGCTTCCCAGTCGAAATTGCCGCCGTCGATGACGACGCCGCCGATCGAGGTGCCGTGGCCGCCGATATATTTCGTCGTCGAATACATCACGACCGCCGCCCCGTGATCGAACGGGCGCACCAGCAGCGGCGCCGCCGTGTTGTCCATGATCAGCGGGATGCCGAACCTGCGGCCGATGGCGGCGACCTCGGCGATCGGGAACGGGATCAGCTTGGGGTTCGGCAGGGTTTCGGCGTAGTACGCGCGGGTCCGGTCGTCGGTCGCGCGGGCGAATGCCTCGGGATCGGACGGGTCGACGAAGCGCGCCTCGATCCCCTGGTCCTTCAGCGTGTTGGCGAACAGGTTCCAGGTGCCGCCATACAGGTCGGTGGACGAGACGATATTGTCGCCGGCGCGCGCGACGTTCTGGACCGAAAACGCCGACGCCGACTGCCCCGATGCCACCGCGAGCGCCGCAACGCCGCCCTCCAGCGCCGCCATGCGCTGCTCCAGCGCATCGGTCGTCGGGTTCATGATGCGGGTGTAGACGTTGCCGAGCTCCTTCAGCGCGAACAGGTTCGCGGCGTGCGTGGTGCTGTCGAACTGATAGGACGTCGTCTGGTAGATCGGCACCGCGACCGCGTTGGTCGCGCTGTCCCGCCGCCAGCCGGCATGCAGGGCGAGGGTCTCGGGATGCTTGGATGTCATGTCGGAACGCCTCCGGTCCGCGGATTCGGCGGGACTATAGCGAACGGCCAGGGCGGGTAAATGCATTGCCGCAACGCACATCAACCGTCGCTTCAAGGGCCCGCCGGGAAGACGAAATCACCTGCCGGGCGGCCGGATGCCGGGAAATCCGCCTCCCGCCGCCGCGCCGTATCAAGCCGCCGCCCGGTCGCGCAGCAGCTTGTTGCCGCGCCGCAATGCCGTGGCGATGGTCTCCGCCGGCATCGCGCCGGAAAACAGGCCATAGCCGTCCAGGAAGAATGACGGCACGCCGTTGACCCCGGCGTCCCGCGCCGCCTGGTCAGCCGCCCGCATCTCCTTCTCGGCGAGGTCGCCGGCGAGGAAGGCAGCAACCTCATCCGCGTCCAGCCCGGCCTCGACCGCGCAGGCCGTCAGCACGCCGTGATCGCCGATGTCGCGCCCCTGCGTGAAATAGGCCTTGAACACCGCCTCCATCGCCGCGTCCTGCGCGTCTTTCTGGCCGGCGAACCAGATCAGGCGGTGCGCATCGATCGTGTTCGGCGTGCGGGTCATCAGATCGGTGCGGAACGCCAGGCCGACGCCCGCCGCCGCCTCGGTGATGCGGGCATCGAGCGCCGCCGCCTTCTCGGCGCTGCCGAACTTCCAGGCGCGATAGGCGGCGCGGTCGCGGCCTTCCTTCGGCATGTCGGGATTGAGCTGGAACGGGTTCCAGTGCACCGAGAACTGCAACCCCTCGGCGCGCAGCATGTCCAGGGCCCGCTCGAGCTGCCGCTTGCCGATATAGCACCAGGGACAGATCGCGTCCGACACGATGTCGATCCGCGTACCGATGGACGGTTCGGCGTGGATCGAGGTCTGGGCTGCCACGTCGTCGCACCCATCCGGGCCGCAGACTGCGCCGGTCGGCATGGTGTCATCCATCGCTCTGATCTCCCTTGTGTCCGCCGCATATGGGGACGGTTCGATTCTTTGCCATGCGGGTCTTTGCCATGCGGGTTTTTGCCATGCGGGCCGAGGCGAGACTCTCTATCTCGCGGGCTAAGACCCGACGCCTTGCCACGCAGGCCGCCACCCGGAATAGTCGGGGCGTGATTCCTGTCTCCATCGTCACCGGCTTTCTCGGCAGTGGCAAGACCACCCTGATCGCGCGCCTGCTGCGCGATCCGGCGTTCGGCCGCACCGCGGTCATCGTCAACGAGTTCGGCGAGGTCGGGCTGGATCATGAGCTGATCGCCAGCAGCAACGAAACCTTCACCGCGCTGACGACCGGCTGCCTGTGCTGCGCGGTGCGCAGCGACCTGGTCGACACCCTGCTGGTGCTGCAGGCGCGCCGCGACGCCGGCGAGGCGGCGTATGACCGCGTCCTGATCGAGACCTCGGGTCTTGCGGACCCGGCACCGATCCTGCACGCGCTGATGACCGACGCGGCGGTGATGGCGGCGCACGCGATCGACACCGTCGCCACCGTGATCGACCCGCTGTTCGGCGAAACCGCGCTGGACGCGCATCCCGAGGCGCGCCGCCAGGCGGCGCTGGCCGATCTGCTGGTGATCAGCAAGACCGACATCGCGCCCGCCACCGACAGGCTGCTCGCGCGCCTGGACGCGCTGAACCCGACCGCGCGGTCCGCCCTGTCGTCGAGCGTCACGCCCGGGATGCTGTTCGGCGGCGGCGATCCCGCCGCCCGGGCAGACCGGCTCACGCGGCTGCCCGACCGGCGTCCCGCCGCGCCGTTCGGTACCGCCCGCCACACCGGCGACGTGCTGACATTCAGCCTGGTGCGCGACCGCCCGCTGCCGGCGCTCGCGCTCACGCTGTTGTTACAGGCGCTGGCCGAGCATTGCGGGCCCCGCCTGTTGCGGGTGAAAGGACTGCTGGCGATCGAGGAGATGCCGGACCGTCCGGCCCTGGTGCACGGGGTGCAGCACGTCTTCGCCCCGCCCGAATTCCTGCCTGCGTGGCCGGGCGCGGACCGCTCGTCGCGGCTGGTGTTCATCACCCGGGGCGTGCCGCGGCATTTCCCCGCCCGCCTGCTGGCGGCGATCGAGCAGGAGGTGCGCGAGGAGATGGCGGCGGCCGCGAGTCGCTGACGCTCCGCCCGTCGCCCGTCGCCCGTCGCCCGGGGCGATCACCCAGGGCGGTGACGCGCCGCAATCCAAGCCGCCCTGCACAATCCGCTCATTGCCGTTTGTCCGGATATCGACAAGCCCCACGATTGCCGTTCATGCTGCGGGTCCCGACCAGGACGGGACAGCAAGAAGCCAACCGCGACCGGAACCGGCCGCCCGCAACAAGGCTTCAGGGAGGAAGACAGAGATGATTGGACGCCGCAGGTTCGTTCAAACCGTTGCTGCCGCCGGCGCGGCGGCCCCCTTGGCGCGCCCGTCGATCGGCGCATCGCCGCAGGTGATCCGGATAATGCCGCAGGCCGTGCTGACCACGCTCGATCCGGTGTGGAGCAGCGCGCAGATCACCCGCAACCTCGGGTTCATGGTCTACGAGACATTGTACGGCCGCGACGAGAATCTGGTGTCGCATCCACAGATGCTGGAAGGCGGGCTGATGGAGGACGGGGGGCGCCGCTGGACGCTGAAGCTGCGCCCCGAGCTGATGTTCCATGACGGCGAGCCGGTGCTGTCGCGCGACGTCGTCGCCTCGCTGCAGCGCTGGATGAAGCGCGATCCTGCCGGCGCTTCGATGGCGTTGCGGCTGGACGAGATCTCGGCGTCCGACGACCGCACCATCGTGCTGCGCATGAAGCAGCCGTTCCCGCATTTCCCCGACCTGATGTCGAAGGTCACCATTCCGCCGGTCATCATGCCCGAGCGGCTGGCGAAGACCGACCCGTTCAAGCAGGTGGCCGAAGCCATCGGCTCTGGCCCGTTTCGTTTCGTAGCCAACGAACACGTACTGGGCAGCCGCGCAGTGTTCGCAAAAAATGAGAAATACGTGCCACGAAACGAAAAGCCGAGCTGGACGGCGGGCGGCCATCAGGTATTCGTCGACCGGGTGGAATGGCACATGATTCCCGATGGCGGTACCGCGGTGAATGCGCTGCTGACCGGTGAGATCGACTGGATCGAAATCCCCCTGCCCGACCTGATCGGATCGTTGCGCAAGACACCCGGCATCAAGACCGGCCATCTGGACACCTATGGCCAGATCATGGCCCTGCGCCCCAACCACGTCGCCTATCCCACCAGCAACCCGGCGATCCGCCGCGCGATGATGGCCGCAATCGACCAGAAGGAAGTCATGACCGCCATCATGGGCGGCGACCCCGAGAACTGGTTCGTTCCGCAGGGCTTCATGTTCACCGGCAAGAAGGAGGTCGACGAGGCCGGCTTGGACCGCATCCGCCGGAAGCACACGCCGGACGAGGTGAAGCGCATGCTGGATGCGGCCGGCTACAAGGGCGAAAAGCTCGTGCTGCTGCATGCGACCGAGCATACGTTCTACAATCCCGCCAGCCTGATCTGTACGCAGCAGCTCACCGAAGCCGGCTTCGTGGTCGACGATCAGCCGATGGACTGGGGCACGGTGCAGACCCGCCGCACCAATCGCGGCCAGATCAACGAGGGCGGCTGGTCGCTCTTCCCGACCGTGACGCCGGTGGCCGAGATGCGCTCGCCGCTGGTCGGCATGTTCATGCGCGGCAACGGCAAGAACGCCTTCTTCGGCTGGCCCGAGGATCCTGAAACCGAGCGCCTCTATGACGCCTGGCTGGGCATATCGGACCCGCAGGAACAGACGAAGCTGGAACGCGCCTATGAGCTGCGTGCGTACGAGAATGTCCCGTTCGTTCCGCTGGGCCGCTATGTCCAGACATCCGCATGGCGAGAGAATCTGACAGGCATCCTGAAGGGCCCCTGTGTCGTGTTCTGGAACGTGAAGAAATCCTAGACCGGGATGACATCGCCTTCGCTCAGCCATCCCGCTCTGGCTCATTGTTTCGTCGCGTGATTCAGACTTCCGGCGATTCCGCCGCCGGTCATCCCGCACTAGGCTTCCACGGCCAGCGCCCATCTGTCAGCACGCGTGTCATGACGGCATGGCGCGCCGCCGCAGCGGCACCACCACCGGGCGTCCGTCGGGTCCGTCGATGGTTGCGACCTCGGCGCCGAATGTCGCGCTCAGCCGGTCGGCGCACAGCACGTCGTGCGGACTGCCCGCCGCAACCAGGCAGCCGCCCTGCAGCAGCGCGACGCGATCGGCATAGCGTGCAGCGGCGTTCAGGTCGTGCAGCACGACAACCGCCGTCAGCCCGCGCCGGCACGTGACGTCGCGCAGCAGGTCCAGGACCTGGAACTGATGTGCGATGTCCAGCGCGCTGGTCGGCTCGTCCAGCAGCAGCACGCGCGGATCGCCGGCCAGCACCTGCGCCAGGAACACGAGCTGGCGCTGCCCGCCGCTGAGCGCGCCGATCCGGCGATCGGCGAAGCGCGCAAGGCCGAGCTCCGCCAGCACCGCCGTCGCCGCGTCGAGATCGGTTCGTGCCACACGAAACGACAGCGACCGCAAACGGCCAAGCAGCACGACCTCGAACACCGTCAGCGCGGCGCGCACGGCATTGTCCTGCGGCATATAGCCGATATCGGCCGGCGGAACGGTCGCCTGCCCGTCCCAGGCCACCCGCCCGTCATGGCGCACCAGCCCGGCCAACGCGCGCAGCAGCGATGACTTGCCCGAGCCGTTCGGGCCGACGACGGCCATCACCTCTCCCGCCGCCACGTCAAGGCTCAGTCCGGAAACGACCACCTGGGCGCCATAGCGCACGGTCAGGCCGCTGATCGCGATGTTCATCGCCGGTGGCCTGCGGCCAGCACCAGCCAGCCGAAGAACGGCACACCGATCAACGCCGTGACGATGCCGATCGGAAACACGGTGCCCGGGATGATCAGCTTGCTGACCACCGAGGCGACGGACAGCAGCACCGCCCCCATGATGGCGGCAGCGGGCAGCATGTGGCGCTGATCCTCCCCCACCAGCATGCGGGCGACATGCGGCGCGACCAGCCCGATGAAGCCGATCGTGCCGACGAAGGCGACGGCGGCGCCGGTCAGCAGCGACACCGCGACAAAGGCCCGCAGGCGCAGCGCATCGACGCGCACGCCCAGCGCACGGGCCCGCTCGTCGCCCAGTTGCAGCGCCGTCAGCCGCCACGCGTCGGCCAGCAGCACGGGCAGCACGACGGCCAGCACCAGGGCGACGACCGCGACCTTGGCAGGGCTGGCCCGCAGCAGGCTGCCGAACAGCCAGAACACGATCTGCTGCAGCGCTTCGGGCGAGGCGATGAACTGCAGCAGGGACAGCAGCGCCTGGAACAGGAACAGGCAGGCGATGCCGGCCAGCACCAGCAGCTCGGGCGTCGCGCCGCGCAGCCGGCCGGCGCCGGCGACCAGCGCGCAGGCCACGCCGGCGAACGCGAAGGATGCCAGCGGAATCGACCACATCTCGGGCACCGGCAGCGCGGCGCCGGACAGGATGGCCAGCGCGGCGCCGAACCCCGCCCCGGCAGAGATACCCAGCGTGTAGCTGCTGGCGAGCGGGTTGCCGAGGATGGTCTGCATGACGGCGCCGGAGACGCCCAGCGCCGCGCCGACCGTCACCGCCATCAGCGCGATCGGCACCCGCAATGACCAGACGATGGCATCCAGCATCGCGTCATTGCCGCTGCCGGCCAAAGAGCGCAGCACGGCCCGGATCGGCAGCATCGCCGGCCCGGTGGCAATGTCGGCGGCGACGCTGACCGCGAGCACCGCGCCGGCCAGCACGATGACCATGATCCGGCGGACAGAGGCCGCGCGCCAGCCGGCCAACGGGTTCGCGGCGGTGCGGATCACGCAACCATCCGGCGATGGCCGACCGACCGAGGGCTGGCCCGGCCGACCGCGCGCACGGTCCCGATCCATCGCCATGACAGAAGCCGGCGCCAGCGGCCCCGACGGCGCGCGTATCACGTCAGCCTCGCCATCCAGGTGCCCTCGAACCGCACGGGCAGCCATCTCTCGTGATAGGTCCGCAGCTCGCCCACCGGATCGATGTCGGAGAACTGCGCGGGATAGATCTGCCGGCCGATGTAGTACATCGCCGTGTAGTCCGGCAGGCAGCGACACAGCCCGTGCTCGATGGCGAACAACTGCCCGGCGCGGATGGCCGCCAGGTTGGCCCAGCCGGTGCGGGCGGCATACGGGGCGAGGCTCGCCCGGGTCGTCGCGAGGTCGGCGTCATAGCCGGTCCGCACGGCATTGGGCCGGTTCACCCAGGAGGAGCCGGCGATGAAGATGGCCTCGGGATCGGCGCCCAGCACATATTCCGGATTCAGCGGTCCCCAGGCGCCCGGGATCCGGCCCGCGGCGATGTTGTTCGCGTGCATCAGATCCAGGATGCGGCCCCACATGCCCTTCCAGTAGGTGTTGCCGACCGTCCCGGCGCCGCCCTGGCCGAGCTCGATATAGACTTTGGGGCTGGTGCCGGCGGCGGCGGCGCGTTGCCGGATGTCGGCCACCCTGGCCAGATAGGTTTCGGTCAGGGCGCGCGCCCGCTCCTCGTTGCCGGTCGCGATGCCCAGCGCGATCGTGCTGGCGGCGTGCTTCGCCGGCTCCTGCGCATTGTAGTCGATCACCAGGACGGGGATGCCCAGCGCCTCCAGTTGCGTCACGGCCTGGCCGAGGACGGCAAAGGACCATTGTGCCATGATCACCAGGTCCGGCCGCAGGCCGATCACCGTCTCGACGCTGTAGCTGTTGTCGTCGGTGTTGCCGACATCGGGCAGCGTCTCCAGCCGCGGGATCACCGGCGCATAGCGCCGGTAGATCGACGGCCGCCAGCCGGCCCACAGCGTCTTGCTGAAGCCCACCACCCGGTCCCATCCGGCGGGACCGGCGACGGCGGTGAACTCGTCGAAATTGAAGCCCAGCACGATCCGTTCCGGCAACGCCTTGAGCTGCACGGTGCGGCCCGCGGCGTCGGTGATCGGGGGAATGGCGGCGCGGGCACGCGACGGTGCAGCCGCAGCGGCGAACGGCAGCATCAGCGCGCCGCGCCGCGTCAGGCGAGGAAGAGGGGGAGACATGCGACACTCCGTCGATGATCCAGGGTCTGTCCGGTCAGGCAGGACACCCCGCCGGCATGGCGCGGGGTGAGGGGATCAGACGGGTGGGGCTCTTGGACGTGCCGCGAGGCGGGGCGGTTGCGGCGGACCGGTCGCCGGCGGCGGCATGGCATCGGACGGCGCCGTGACGGACGGCAACGGCATCGCGGACAGGACCGTCGGCAGCACCGCGCCCTGCGCCACCGTCAGGCACAGCGGGCACAGCGCGCAGGCGTCCGGATGGGTCGGCCGCCCGTCGGCCGGCACCGGGCCGGCGGTACCGTCGCTGTGGCAGATCGGAATCGCGTCGGGCAGCACGGTCACCGCGACGGCCGCCGGGGCCGGCAGCAGCCGGACCAGCAACGCCAGCAGGACCAGCGCCCGGACGATCATGCGCGGCTCCAGCCTCACGGCGCGACGGGACCCTCTCATTGACAAGCCGGACCATAGGAGCGCGGCTCGGCCGCGACAAGCCGCCGGATCAGTCCGATACCGGCCGGTTGCCGTATTTCGCCGCCAGTTGCTCACCCGTGAGATAGCGCTGCTCCAGGTCGCGGATCGTCGGCAAGCCCATCAGGTCATTGATCTCCTGGAAGGAGACCGCGAGGTCGGGCCGCTCGATCACCCTGCCCTCCGCGGCCGACTGCTGCAGCACCGTCAACGCATTGCGCATGCCCATGATGGCCGCCGACGTCATCAGGCGCGGATAGCCGACGACGGCGACGCCCAGGTCCTGCAGCTCGCGCGCGCAGATCAGCGGCGTAGTGGGGCGGGAGCGGATGCCGAAGCCCATGTTCACCGCCAGCGGCCGGGAGACTTCGCGGGCGACCAGCGCAATGTCCTCCCGCGTCAGCAGCGCATCGGCGAACAGCAGGTCGGCGCCCGCCTCGGCGAACAGGTTCAGCCGGCGGATCGCTTCCTTCACGCCATGCGTCGCGGTGGCGTCGGTGCGTGCCTTGATGATGAAATCGGGGTCGCGGCGGGCGTCGCAGGCGGCGCGGATCTTCTCCACCGCTTCCTCGGCCGCAATGACCTCCTTGCCGTCCATGTGGCCGCAGCGCTTCGGGCTGACCTGATCCTCCAGCATGATGCCGTCGATGCCGGCATCCTCGAAGCCGCGCACGGTGAAATACACGTTGATCGCATTGCCATAGCCGGTGTCGGCATCGGCGCTGACCGGGATGTCGACGCAGGCGGCGATGGCGCGGGAGCGGTTGAGGTTCGCCTCAAAGCTCAGCAGCCCGACATCGGCCCAGCCAAGGGTCGATTCCGACAGGCCGGCGCCGGAGATGGATGCTGATCTGAACCCCATCTGCTGCGCGAGGCGGGCGCTGAACCCGTCATAGATGCCGGGCTGGATCAGGATGTCGTCGGCCTCGATCAACATCCGGTACTGGGTCGTCTTCCGCATCGCTGCCTCTCCCCGTTACAGGGCGGATGCTATCCCGATCCGGTGCGACGGGCGAGGACGATGCGGTTGGAGTTGGTGCCGCGCCGGTTGTTGTCGACGCGCCAGATGTTGGCGGTCTTGGTGAAGGACTGCCGGTTCACCATGACGCCCTCGATCCGGAACGGCAGCCCCTGGATCGCCGCGGCGACGTGGCGTTCCAGCAGCACCTTGCCGCCGCGCACCTCGCCGACCTCGAAGGCGGCGATCGCGCCGGGGCGCAGGACGCGGGCGAATTCGGTGAAGCAGGCGCGGACGAACGCTTCCCAGGCACTCATGCTGCGATGGATGGCGATCGGCACCGATGCGGGATCGATGCCGGCAAACCAGCAGCGCAGCCAGTTGTCGCCTTCATAGTCGACGATGTCGAGGAAAGGCGGGGAAGTCACCAGCAGGCCCACCGTGCCGTCCGCGATCGCCGGCGTCGCTTCCGCCGGCCCGGTCAGCAGCAGCGGCGCCGGGCCGGCAGGCGGCGCGCCATCGGCCAGCAGCGACCGCGACTTGCGCAGGATCAGCGCCACGATGTCGCGCGGCGGCGGCACCTGCCAGCGCTGCGCATTGATCCGCACCTGCCGCTCGACCGAGGTCGCCTGGTTCGGCGGCAGCGTATAGACCGAGAAGAAACCCGGCGAATGCCCGGTCAGCCGGTTGATCGCCACCATGCGGATCCAGTCATCGACCGGGTCCAGCGTGCCGTCGGCCTGCCGCGCCTGCAGATAGGCCCGCAGCGCCGTCAGCGCCTGCAGCGTGTCCGGGTGATAGAACGCCAGCAGCGGCGCATCCGGCGCAACCGGCTCACCACGCAGGTCGATCGCCCGCAGGCGGCCGGCGATCGCGGCCAGGGTCGGCGGACGCAGGCGCTGGCGCACCAGCATCGCGCTCAACGGATTGACGTCGTTCGCCACGGCCCGCCGGCCCATCAGCGCCGCCTGCACCGCCGTCGTGCCGCGCCCGGCGAACGGGTCATAGACCGTGTCCCCCGGCGCGGTCAGGCGGGCGATGAAGAATTCCGGCAGTTGCGGCTTGAAGCAGGCGCGGTAGCTGATCTCGTGGATTGCATGCGCCTGACGCTGGCCGGCGGTCCAGAACTCGTTGACGAAATAGCGGAGGCCGGCTTCCTCGATCTCGACCGTTGCGCCGCCGTTGTAGGTGAAGCGGCGCAGCAGGTCCGGCAGGTCGTTTGCCTCGGCCCGGACGGCATACGACAGCAGGCTGTCGGCCTCACTCGCCGCCCAGGCCGGACGTGTCATCGCAGGAACGGGTTGGTCCGCCGCTCCTCCCCGATGGTCGAACCGGGACCATGGCCGCACAGGAATGCGAACTCATCGCCCAGCGGCAACAGCTTGGTCCTGATCGCGCGGATCAGCGCGTCGTGGTCGCCATAGGGGAAATCCGTCCGCCCCACCGAGCCCTGAAACAGCACGTCGCCGACGACGGCGAAGCGGGCGGCGTGGTTCACGAACACGACATGGCCGGGGGTATGGCCGGGGCAGTGCAGGACGGCGAAGCGATGGTCGGCCAGGGCGATTTCATCGCCTTCCGCCAGCCAGCGATCGGGCGAGATGTTCGCCGCCTCGAACCCGTAATTGGCCGCTTGCCGGGCGATGCCCTGCAGCAGGAAGTCATCGCGCTGATCCGGCCCTTCGACCGGGACGGTCAGGCCCTTGGCGCGCAGGGCGCCGACCAGGCCCGCGGCGCCGCCGGCATGGTCCAGATGACCGTGCGTCAGCAGCACACGCTCAACGGTCACGCCCAGTTGGTCGATCGCCTCCAGCAGGCGCGGGACATCGCCGCCCGGATCGATGACCAGGGCGCGCTTCGACGCCTCATCCCACAGGATGGCGCAATTCTGCTGAAACGGCGTGACGGGGACGATGGCACCGCGAAGCCGCGACGGAGCGGTATCCCCCATCAGTGCAGCTTGGGCGACTTCAGGAAGGCGGTGCGATCCGCCGAGCGGATGCTGATGCGGCGTTCGTTGCCGTCGCGCTGGATCTGCAGCCTGACCTCGGCGCCGGCGCTGCCGGACGCCCAGACGCGCCGCCACAGCCCGCCCAGATCGGGGACCTCATCGTCATTCACCGCCAGGATCCTGTCGCCCGCCCGTACCCCCGCCTGCTCGGCCGGTCCGTTGCTGGCCAGGCCGCCGACGACGATCGCATCGTCCGCCTCGGTCGCATACATGCCCAGCCACGGACGCGCCGGACGGTTGACCCGGCCATAAGTCAGCAGGTCCTTCAGGATCGGCGCCAGATGCCCGATCGGCACGACCATGTTCATGTCCAGCCGGCGCCCGCGCTGGTCGCCTTGCTGCAGGATCAGCGACCCGATGCCCATCAGCTTGCCGTCGGTGCCGATCAGCCCGCAGCCGCCCCAGAACGGATGCGCCGGCGCGGTGAACAGCGCATCGTCCAGCGCGTATTCCCAGTATCCCGCGAACTCCTGCCGCCCGACGATCCGTGTCTCGACAGCGTGGTGACGCCCGCCGCCGGCGGCGAACACCGCCTGGTCCCCGACCTTCAGCCGGTCGGAATAACCGATATCGAGATGCGGCAGGCTGAGCTTCCCCAGCGCCTGCACCAGGCCGAAGCCGGTTTCCTGATCGACGGCCAGCGCATGGCCAGGCACCACCTGCCCGTCGGAGGAGGTGATCCAGATCGTCTCCGCTTCCGTGACCAGATATCCGATCGTGGCGATCAGCCCGGTTTCCCGGATCATCACGCCACTGCCGGCGCGCTCGGTTCCCAGCGTGTTGGCGGTGAACGCATCCGCCGGGATATAGGATTTCAGGCTCACCACGGCCCGCAGCGCTCGTTCCAGGTCGAACGAGTAGTCATCGGGGTCAGGCCGCAGGTTGGGCGGAATCTCCCAGTCCTCGTTCTTCATGCCACGACGTCTTCCCTGGTTGGGACGGCCCTTGGGGGGTGTGTCACTCATATAAGCAGTATATCGACCCTTTCGTGCCCCGGGACA
>WBZO01003281.1_pt2 | contig 13914 bp, 11 predicted proteins | sample 5204261 | NCBI WGS metagenome assembly WBZO01 (sample SAMN12412400, study PRJNA552823) | activated sludge metagenome | isolation source: activated sludge from anammox sidestream of wastewater treatment plant... | place: USA: North Carolina | collected 2017-09
GACGAGCTGTTCTTGTCGTCGTCGGCGCCGCTGCAGCCCGCGGATGCCGAGAGCGCCAGGGCAGCGAGCGCGGTGAAGGTGATGAACGAACCGAAGCGAATCATGAGCGTCTCTCCTATGCATTTCGGCCGTTCTTCCCCGGCCTCGCATGGATGACGCTGCCCGCGCCGACCCGTAACACAGATTTTTCGGTCCCCCCCGGGAGCGCTCGGTTCCTGCATGACGCTCGTCATGCGTCGTCGGTCCTTCACGCTCCGGCCCACCGCGCCGTTTCGGCTCGACCTGACCGCCTGGGCGCTGCGTCGACGCGCGATCAACGCGGTCGACGTCTGGGACGGTCGCGTCTACCGCCGCGCGATCGTCGTCGGCGATCGCGCGGTCGAGGTAGCGGCAACGCAGACCGCCTCGTCGATGCGTCCCGATGTCGAGGTGACCGTCTCCGGCGCGTCCGTTCCGCAAGCGACGGCCGACGCGGCGAAGCGAGCCCTCGACCGCATGCTGGGGCTCGGCGTCCAGCTCGGCGGCTTCTACCGCATCGCGCGACGCGACGCTCGGCTCGGAGCGCTCGCGGCGCGGTTCCGTGGCCTCAAGCCGCCGCGCTTCCCATCCGTGTTCGAGGCGGTCGTGAACGGCATCGCCTGCCAGCAGCTCAGCCTCGCGGCCGGCCTCACCCTGCTGAACCGTCTGACGCAGCGATGCGGACTGCCCGCCTCCGGGGGCTCGGCGCTGCACGCGTTCCCGCGCGCGAGCGACCTGGCGAAGCTCCGGCCCGACGACCTTCGAAGGCTCGGGTTCAGCACGAACAAGGCCCGAGCGCTCCTCGAGCTCGCGGAGGGCGTCGCGTCCGGCGCTCTCGATCTCGAGGCGCTCGCCGACCTCGACGACGACGAAGCGATCGGCCGGCTCGTCGCGCTGCGCGGCATCGGCCGCTGGACCGCGGAGTACGTGCTGCTCCGCGGGCTCGGCCGCATCGAGGTCTTCCCCGGCGACGACGTCGGCGCGCGCACGAACCTCGGACGCTGGATGAAGCTCCGCGAGCCGCTCGACTACGAGCGGGTGCGGAGGCTCTCGCGGCGATGGCACCCGTATGCAGGCCTCCTCTACTTCCACCTGCTCCTGCGACAGCTCGACGAGGCAGGGGTCCTCAGTGCGCCTGCATCGAGGGCGCAGCCGTGATCGCCCGGCGCTTGTCTGCGATCGTCCCGAGCGCGCGCCGATGCGACTCCTCGAACGCGCGCACGCCTTCGTCCTCGAGCTCGCGCGTGACGGCGGCGAAGTCGATCCCGAGCTTCGCGAGCGACGCGAGCTCCTCCCGCGCGCGATCGAACCCCTGCGTGATGCGCACCTCGGGGCTCCCGTGATCGCGGTACGCGCGGAAGGTCTCGGGCGTCATCGTGTCGACGCTGTCCGGGCCGACGAGCGCGTCCGCGTAGTACGTGTCGGGGTAGGCCGGGTCCTTCGTCGACGTGGACGCCCAGAGCAGCCGCTGCGGCCTCGCGCCCTTGGCGGCCAGCACCTGCCACCGATCGCCGGCGACGAGCTCCCGGTAGGCCTCGTAGGCGACCTTCGCGTTCGCGATCGCGATCCGTCCGCGCAGCTCGCGGCCGGCCGTTACGCGGTCGATCGCGCGATCGACCTTGGTGTCGATCCTCGAGACGAAGAAGCTCGCGACGGACGTGACGGTATCGAGCGGCAGGCCCTGCGCCGCTCGTGACTCGAGCGCACGCACGTAGGCGCGCGCGACCTCGAGGTAGCGCTCGACGGCGAAGAGCAGGGTGATGTTGATGTCGATCCCCTCGGTGAGGCAGCGCTCGATCGCCGGGACGCCCGCGCGGGTCCCCGGGATCTTCACCATCACGTTCGGTCGCGCGACGGCGGCGTAGAGCCTCCGGACCTCCGCGATCGTGGCGTCGGTGTCCTGCGCGAGCTCGGCCGATACCTCGATCGACACGAACCCGTCCATGCCGCGTGTCTCCTCGTAGAGCGGACGGAAGCGATCGCAGGCGCGAGCGACGTCCTCGATCTCGATCCGCTCGAACACGTGCGCGTCGGACTCGCCCGGCGGGGCAGCCCTGATCGTGTCGTCGTAAGCGGCCGAGCCGGCGATGGCCTTCTGGAAGATGGTCGGGTTCGAGGTCATCCCCGCGAGACCGTCCTCCGCGATCATGCGGTTCATCTCCCGGGACGCGAGCAGGCGGCGGTCGACGTAGTCGAGCCACACGCTCTGCCCGAGCTCTCGCAATCGGCGTACGCGACTCATGGCCGCGCGTCGGTGCGAAAAGCGTACCCACGTAGCGAGGTCAGCGCAGCAGACGATCGAGCGACACGTCGATCTGGCTCAGGCAGAGCCGTGCGACGCTCGCCATCTCCGTCGCCGAGAGCGAGAGCCGGTCGCGCAGGAGCGCACGCGTGCGCGTGTGCAGCTGCTCGCGCGCGTCGCCGAGCCAGCGCGAGACGCTCACGCGGTGGACGCCATAGGCGAGCGCGACCTGCTCGACCGAGAGGCCGTCGACGTAGACGAGGCGGAGCACGTTGCGGTCGCGAGGCGGGAGTTCCGCGAGCGCGTCGTAGAACGCCTGCTTGAACGAAGCGCCGTAGCGCGCGCGGATCTCGGCGAGCTCGGGATCGTCATCGGATGCGGCGTCGCCGATCGCCGAGTCGCCGTCGTGGTCCTTGCGCTGCGCACGCTTCGCGCTGATCGCCGCGTGCACCACGACGGCACGAAGGAACGCGCCGAGCGGGCCCTTGCCGTTGTACGAGGCGATCCCCGGCGCCTTGCCGTCCTTGCCGACGAAGAGCTTCTCGCGCACCGCCTGGCGGATCTCGTCGGCGAGCGCGACATCGATGCGGAGGCGCGCGAGGGCGCGAGCGATGTCGCCGGCGTAGCGGCGCTCGATCTCGGCGATCGCACGGCCGTCTCCGGCGGCGCAGGCGCGCGCGAGCTCGATGTCCGCTGCGTCCGCCATCCAGCTCGCGATGGTACACTCGGGTCCATGCAGTGTCTCGACGCGACGGCGCTCGCCGATCTGTTCGTCGAGGCGCGCGACGCGCAGAGCCGGGAGCTCGTGGAGCGCCACATCGACGATTGCGGCGCGTGCCGATCGCTCGTCGCGCTCTACGCGCGGCTGCAGGACGAGACCGACGAGACGGAGCTCGAGCCCACCGTCGCGAGCGCGCCGCCTGGCGGCGACGAGCACGCGCTCGAGAGCGGCGATCTCGTCGGCGGCCGGTACGAGCTCGACCGCGTCGTCGGCGAGGGCGGGATGGGCGTCGTCTGGGCAGCGACCGACCGGGCTTCGGGCGAGCGCGTCGCGATCAAGCTACTCAAGTCGCCGAGCCCCGAGCTGTGCCGACGGTTGGCGCGCGAGGCACGGCTGGCGGCGGCGATCGGGCATCCGAACGTGCTCGAGGTCCGCTCGCTCGTCCCGCTCGCGGACGGGTCGCCGGCGCTCGTGATGGATCTGCTCGAGGGTCGATCGCTGGGCGCGGAGATCGTCGCGCGCGGCGGGACGCTCGATGCCCAGACGACTGTGGAGCTGCTCCTCCCGGTCGCCTCCGCCGTGCGCGCCGCGCACGCCAAGGGCGTCGTCCACCGCGACCTCAAGCCCGCGAACGTCTTCCTCGCGCGCGACGGCGCGAGCCCGAGACCCGTCGTGATGCTCCTCGACTTCGGGCTCGCCAAGCTCGTCGCCGTCGACGACGAGGCCGCCGAGAAGATCACGCGGAGCGGCGCGGTCGTCGGAACGCCGCACTACATGGCACCCGAGCAGCTCTTCGGCGAGCGCGGCGTGGACGCGCGCGCGGACGTCTGGTCGATCGGCGCGATGGCGTACGAGTGTCTGACGGGGCGAAAGCCCCTCGACGGCAAGTCGTACGCGCAGCTCGTGAGGAGCGCGACGAAGGGAACCATCCGCGCCGTGGCCGATCTCGCGCCGGAGACCCCGGCGTCGCTCGCGGCGCTCGTCGGTGCGATGCTCGCGTTCGACCCCGCAGAGCGCCCGTCGATCGCGAGCGTGCACGAGGCGCTCGACGCGCTGACGTGATCAGCGCTTCGGGATGACCTCGGAGTAGGTCACGAACGCGATCAGCGTGAGGAACATGAGGAGCCCGATGGCGTGCACCTTCGCCTCGAGCTTCGCGTCCGCGCGGCGCCGCGACGCCGCCTCGAAGAGGAGGAAGATGAGCCGGCCTCCGTCGAGGGCGGGGAACGGCAGGAGGTTGAACCCACCGAGGTAGGCGCTGAGCGCGCCGAGGAGCTTCAGATAGGTGTGCGCGCCGTCCTTCGCCGCCGCGGCCATCTCCTTGCCGATGCCGACCGGACCGCTGAGCTCGGGCTTCTCCTTGAAGGAGAGCATCCTCGCGAGGCCCTTCACGAGCCCGTAGACGACCTTCGGCGGCTCCTTGACCGCGAGCACCGCGGCCTGACCGACGGTGACGGGCTGGATGGTCGTGTAAGGGCCGACCATGATCTTGGCCTTGTGCTCCCCGGAAGCGAGCGGCGTGGGCTTGAAGTGCAGGTGCTCGCTGCCGCGCTCGACCTCGACGTCGATCGGCTCACCGGCCTTGCTGCCGACCATGCGCTTGAGCTGATCCCAGTCGTGCACCGACTCGCCGTTGACCGCGACGATGCGGTCGCCGTCGTGCATGCCGACCTCGGCCGCCGGTCCCTTGCCGATGCTGACCTTCATGCTGATGTCGTCGACGACGGTGTTCCCGCCGAGGAGGAAGCCGAAGAACATGAGGACGGACGCGAACAGGTAGTTCGCGAGCGGGCCGGCGCCGATCGTCGCGATGCGGCCCCAGAGCGAGGCGTTGGCGTAGCTCCCGGGATCCTTGGGATCGATCTCCTCGTACGGGTTCATCCCCGCGATCTGCACGTACGCGAGGAACGGGATGATCGCGATCTGGAAGGTCGTCGGGCTGTCCTTCGGCCGGTGCTTCCAGATCGTGGGACCGAAGCCGATCGAGAACTTCGTCACGCGCATGCCGAAACGGCGCGCGGCGAGGTAGTGGCCGCCCTCGTGGACCACCATCAGGATCGCAAGCCCAAGGATGGCGATCACCACGTACGCGACGGACATGTTAGGAGCTTAGCGTAAGAGCGAAGGCACGTCCCGTCACCGGCTCCTCCGCTTTCCGGATCCGCGCTAGAGCTCGCATGCGACCGCTTTCCTTGCTGATCGTCGTGGCAGGTATCGCGGCGGGGATTTCGAGCGCGAGCGCAGGACGCGCGCAGGAGGCGCAGGACGAAGGGGAGGTGCTGGTCCGCGGCACGACCCAGGCCGGCGGCTTCGTGTCGCGGATGAGCGTCGAGGACGCGCCGCGGGAGATCACCGATGCGGCGAGCCTCGTCGAGCCCATGGCGGGCGTGCACGTGCGCAGGCTGGGAGCGGACGACTCGTTCGCCACGCTCTCCATCCGGGGCACGAGCTCGACCCAGGTCGCCGTCTACCTCGCCGGCGTGCCTCTCACCGGCGGCGCGGATCCGACCCTCGATCTCGCCACGCTGCCGATCTGGCCGGGCGCCCAGGCGCGCGTCTTCCGTTCGTTCGCGCCCGCCGCGCTCGGCCGCGGATCGCTCGGAGGGACGCTCGTGCTCGATCCGCCCTCGCCGCGGGCGCCCGCCCGCACCGACGTGTGGGCGGCAGCCGGCTCGTTCGGCTCGCGGAGGATCCGCATCGGGGACGTGCGCGGCGATCGGGAAGGCGTGCGGATCGCGAGCGCGATCAGCGCCTCGCGATCGGACGACGACTTCTCGTACCTCGACGCGCGCGAGAGCATCTACCGCGGCCACGACGTCTTCCTCACGCGCCGCAACGCGGGGCACGCGCAGGCGAGCGGCCTCGTCTCCGTCGCGGTCCCGGTCCGGCTGCCGAGCGGGGACATGGGCGCGCTCACCTCGACGACCCTCGCGCAGGCGCGCAAGCAGCAGCTGCCCGGCACCGTCTCGGTCCCCACCTTCGACAACGAGCTCCAGTCGACGCGGCTCCTCTCGGCGCTCGAGCTCACGTTGCCGAGCGGGCCCGGAGCGTTCGGCGTGCGCGCATGGGGACGCCGCGACGGCCTCTCCGTCCGCGCCGGGCTCGAGACGGTGAAGCGCGTGCTCGGCCCGCGCTCGACCGACGACGCGATCATCGCCGCGGGCTCGAGCGTCGGATGGCGCGGACGACCGACGCGAGCGACCACGCTCGAGGCGCGCGTCGACGGCAGCGCCGAGCGCTTCGCGCCCGGGACGTGGATCGGCGCGACGCAGCCTCCGGGCGCGCGCCGGACGAACGGCGGCCTCGCGCTCGACGCGACCGTGCGCGCCACGGACAGGACGACGATCGCCGCGAGCGGACGCGGCGACCTGTGGATCGACTCGTCGTCGGACGGCGCGACGACGAGCGAGGCGCGTCCGACGGCGCATCTCGGCATCGAGCAGGGAGCCGGACCGTTCGTGCTCGCGTCGCACGGCGGCGTGCTCGCGCGCCCGGCGACCTTCGTCGAGCGCTACGGCAACCGCGGTACGTTCATCGGCGATCCGTCGCTCCGTCCGGAGTCCGCCGTCACCGTCGACGCCGGCGCGCGCACGGCGCTGAAGCTCGGCCCCGTGCGCCTGACCGCCGAGCTCTCCGGCTTCGCGACGTGGGCCGACGACCTCATCGTGTTCGTCCTCCAGGGCGCGCAGGGCCTCGCGCGCGCCACGAACATCGGCCGCGCGCGCCTCGCCGGCCTCGAGACCCTGGTGCAGGCCGGGGCATGGGGCTTCGACCTCCGCGTCTCGCACACCGCGCTCGCGACGACGAACCTCGCCGAGATCGGCCGCCCTCCCCTGCCCGGCCGTCCCGAGCACGATCTCGTCGCCGACCTCGCCTGGCAGCGCGGCCCGGTGAGGCTCCGCTACGGCCTCGATGTGATGACCGGGATGCGCGCGGACATCCGCGGGGACGTCCCCGTTCCCGCGCGTGCCATCCACGGCGCCGGGGTCCGGGTCGCGGTCCCCGGGGTCCGCGGCCTCGGCCTCTCGTTCGACGTGCGGAACCTCTTCGACCTGCGGGCCGGCGAGGTGCCGAACGCGCTCGGCGGAACGGATCGGGTCCCGATCGGCGACCTCTTCGACTACCCGCTGCCCGGCCGCCGCTTCCTCGCGACCGCGCGGTGGGTGAGTCCGTGAGGCCTCACATCAGGCCTGAAAAACCCAGGGATCGCCTTCGTGCATGGGGCGGACGTTCAAGCACGCAGCCTCGAGCCGGGCCGGTCTCAGACACGTCTCGGATGACCTTCGGCCGTGCCGGCACTTTTCCACGACGCCGCCGGCGTCCGTCCATTGTTCTCCCCGTCCGTGCTAGGGTCCGCGCCCTTCCGGAAGAAAAGAAATGAGCCAGAGCACCACGCCCGAACCGAAGCCGAAGGCCCCCGTCCCGACCCCCGATGCCGCGAGCGGAGAGGGCGGTGTCGCCGTCCAGGGTGGCGCCGCGATCCTCGCGCCGATCACCGCGTTCCCGAACGGCGTGCCCGCCAATGCGATGGTCCTCATCCCCCTCGGCCCGAACGGCCAGCAGGTGGAGAAGGAGGTCGTCGACGGCCCGGTCGCGCTGACGATGGAGCAGGTCTGGAAGCTCCTCGGCTTCAACGGCCCCGCGGTGCAGGTGCAGGACGAGCAGGGCCGTCCGATCGCGATCGGCCTCGAGGATCTCCTCTCGGGCCTGGAGAAGCACTGGAAGGACGGCGGCGACGATCTCGATCGCGGGCGCATCTACGCCCAGGAGCTCATGAAGTACGGCCGGCACGAGAAGGCCGAGCAGGTGCTCGCGAAGGTCGTCGCGCGCGGCGGCGACGGGCAGGACTGGCTCGCGCTCGGCGTCGCGCAGCTCTCGCAGGACAAGCACGACAAGGCCGAGGGCACGCTCAAGGGCGCCCAGAACCTGATGAAGGACAACCCGTACCCGGCCCTCCACCTCGCGAAGCTGTACCACGCGAAGAAGGACGCGAATCAGGAGCGCGAGTCGGTCGAGCGCGCGATCCAGATCCAGCCGGGCAACGTCGATGCGTGGGCCTACCTCTTCAACTTCTTCAAGGAGGCGGAGGGCGAGGACAAGGCGATCGCGAAGATCGAGGAGCTCGCGAACGCGCCGGTGAACGCGAAGACCGCGGCGCCGTACGTCGCGCTGCAGGGCTTCTACGCGAACGACGAGAAGACGCGCGACAAGGCGATCGGCTTCGCGAAGAAGGGCGTCGACCGCGCGCCGACCGATCCGATCCCGCTCATCGTGCTCTCCGCGCTCTACGGCCAGGCGGGCAAGATCGACGAGGTGGTGAAGCTCCTCGCGCCTCACGAGAAGCTCATGCAAGAGGACGTCCGCCTCGCGCACAACTACTTCGAGGCGCTCTTCCAGGCGAAGGACATGCAGAAGATCACCGGGCTGCTCAACAAGCTCGCGACGTCTTCGAACCGCGAGGTGAAGCAGTTCGCCATCGAGCGCAGCCGCGCGATCGCGCAGATGCTCCAGCAGCAGCAGCAGGCGCTCGCCGCGGCCACCGCGCAGAAGTAGTCCGCGGGTCGCTCCGGCGACGACCGCGAAATCGACGGGCCCCATACTGAACAAGGGTATGGGGCTTCGTCGTTCCATGGTCGGCGCCGTGGTCGGCCGGCTAGACTGAAGTCACCTTGCCGCCGGGGGCCCGACAGAACGTGCGCGTCGTGGGCCGCTACGCCCTCTACGGGGCGATCGCGGCCGGCGGCATGGCGACGGTGCACCTCGGTCGACTGCTCGGCCCGGTCGGCTTCTCGCGCACCGTCGCGATCAAGCGCCTGCACGCGCAGTTCGCGAGCGACCCCGAGTTCGTCTCGATGTTCCTCGACGAGGCGCGCCTCGCCGCGCGCATCCGGCACCCGAACGTCGTGCCGACCCTCGACGTCGTCGCGACCGGCGGCGAGCTGTTCCTCGTGATGGACTACGTGCCGGGAGAGTCCGTGGCGCGCCTCGCCCGAGCGCTGCGCGAGCGACAGCAGGCGATCCCCGTGCGGATCCTCTCGGCGGTGATGGCCGGCGTCCTGCACGGCCTCCACGCCGCGCACGAGGCGAAGGACGAGCGCGGTCACCCGCTCGGGATCGTGCATCGCGACGTCTCCCCGCAGAACGTCCTCGTCGGCGTCGACGGCGTGCCGCGCGTGCTCGACTTCGGCGTGGCAAAGGCCGCCGGGCGCGTGCAGACGACGAAGGAAGGTCAGATCAAGGGCAAGATCGCCTACATGCCGCCCGAGCAGCTGAAGGGCGCGGCGGTCAGCCGGCAGACCGACATCTATGCCGCCGGCGTCATGATCTGGGAGCTCGTGACGGGGCAGCGACTGTTCTCCGCCGACAACGAGGGCGCGCTCGTCGCGAAGATCCTCGACCCGAAGATCGAGCCGCCGAGCCGCGTCGTCACCATCACGCGCCGTCAGACGCTCGACGACCGAGCGATGCGCCAGCTCGAGGCGCTCGACGCGACGATCCTGCGCGCGCTCGCGATGCGGCCCGAGGATCGCTTCCCCACCGCACGCGCCATGGCCCTCGAGCTCGAGCGCACGTGCCCACCGGCGACCGCATCCGAGGTCACCGACTGGCTCGAGAGCGTGGCACGCGACGTCCTCGACTCGCGTGCGCAGATGGTCGCGGAGATCGAGAGCAGCGCATCGCTCCACGCGGAGGGCCGCGACAACCACGTCATGTCCGTGCTCCACGGCGAACGGCCGACGCTCGGGCCGGGCGAGCGGACGCACCTCTCGAGCGCCCCGCCCGCCGCGCCGCCGACGCCGACCCGGGCGCAGTCGCCCCAGGCGAGGAACGTGGTGGCCCAGACGCTGCCGCTCGGCGTGCGCGGCTACCAGCCGGAGAGTCCGCCCGTCACGCAGCCATCGTCGATCTCGGTCGCGACCGGCACGCAGGGGCAACAGACGGCGCAGGGGTCGTCGAAGCGCGCAGCCGTCGCCGCAATGACGGGGATCCTGCTCGGCCTCGGCGTCCTCGCGGGGCTCTCCTTCGTGTGGAAGAACGCCGCCTCGAAGAGAGCGGCGGCAAGGGTGACGCCGGAGCCGGCTCCGAGCGCAGAGCCGGCGCAATCGGCGACCGCTGCCCCCACGGTCGCGGTTGCGGAGACCGCCGCCTCGCCGCTGCCACCGCCCACGGCGAGCGCGATGGCGACGGTGAGCCCGCCGATCGACGCCGGCGCGCCGCGGATCGTGACGCCCGCGAGGCGATCCGCGCCCGCGGCGACCACGAAGCCGCCTCCTCCGCCGCCGGCGCCCGAGAACGACTGCGCGACGCCGTACTGGTACGACGCGCAGGGCGTGAAGCATTACAAGCCCCAGTGCCTCGGCAAGTGATCGGCAGCTGACGTAAGATGTCGCCGTGCACCGCGTGGCGCTTGCGTTCGGCGTGGCTGCCGCGGCCTTGCTCGCGGCGCCGTCGGTCTCCGCCGATTCGCGCGTGCAGTGCATCGCCGCTTCGGAGAAGGCGCAGCAGCTGAGGAACGCGGGCAAGCTCTCGGAGGCTCGCGATCAGCTCGCGATCTGCGGGCGCGCCGAGTGCCCGAAGCTCGTCGCGCACGACTGCGCGCAGTGGATGAGCGAGGTGCTCGGGATGCTACCGAGCGTCGTCCCCGGCGCCCGGGATCGCCAGGGGCGCGATCTCGTCGACGTGAAGCTCTCCGTCGACGGAAAGGTCGTGACCGAAACGCTCGACGGCAAGCCGATCGCCGTCGATCCGGGCGTGCACACCTTCCGGTTCGAGGCGAAGGGCGCGCCCGCCGCCCTCGAGAAGGTCGTCGTGCGGCAGGGCGAGAAGAACCGCATCCTCACCGTCTCGCTCGACGTCGGTGACGCGCCGGAGGTGTCCAAGAAGCCGAAGCCGATCGACGCGGGCGGCGACGGTGATCACCGCGAGGGGACGTCCTCGTCGCCGCCCGCCTCTGCGTTCATCGTAGGCGGGCTCGGCCTCGCGGCCCTCGGCGCTGCGCTCTACCTCACGCTCGACGCCAACGCCGATGCGCACCGGCTTCGCGACGAATGCGCGCCGAGGTGCAATCGCTCCGACGTCGACGCCATCGAGCAGCAGCGCGTCGTCGCCGGCGTCACCGCAGCCGGCGGCGCCGCGCTGGTCGTCGCGGGCGTCATCCTCTTCTTCGTCCACGGCAGCGGCGAGTCCCGCACCACGGCCTCGCGAGCCACGCCTCTCTCGGCTACGTTCGCCGTCACCCCGATGCCCGGCGGCGCCTCCGGCGCTGCCTTCCTCCGGTTCTGATGGTCCCCCTCCGTTCTGCCGCGGCCGTCTCCACGTTCCTCGCGATCGCATGCACGACGAGGGCTGCCTCGGCGGCCGACGTGCAGGCGTGCCTCGCGGCCTCCGAGAAGGGTCAGACGGCGCGCAGCGCAGGCAAGCTCCGCGAGGCGCGCGATCAGTTCTTGATCTGCGGGAGCGAGAGCTGTCCCACGATCGTCCGACGCGACTGCACACAGTGGACGTCGGAGCTCACGAGCGCGCTGCCCACCTTGGTCTTCGGCGCAAAGGACACGCGCGGCGGTGACCTGTTCGACGTCACGGTGGCGATGGACGGCGAGCCCCTCGTGAAGAAGCTCGACGGCAAGGCGGTGTTCGTCGACCCGGGACCGCACACCTTCCGGTTCGAGACCGCCGGCGCCGCGCCGGTCACCCAGAAGGTGCTCGTCAAGGAGGGCGAGAAGATGCGCGTCCTCACGGCGACGTTCGACACCGGCGGGAGCGAGCCGCCGGCGACGAAGCCCGTCCCGAGCAGCGGCGGCGAGGGCGTCCACGAGGGCGGCGGCCACACCGTGCTCCCCTGGGTCGTCGTCGGCATCGGCGCGGTCGGCCTCGCGAGCGGCATCGTCATCGTCGCGACCTCTCCGAAGCGACCCGAGAACTGCAGCCGCGACACGAAGACGTGCACCAGGATGCCGGGCGAGTCCGACGCCGATTTCAAGGCGGACCAGGATCAGGCCGGGCGGGCCGACTCGCAGCCCGTGCTCGGCTGGGCCGTCACGGGGATCGGCGCGGCGTTCGTCGCGGGCGGCCTCCTGTGGCACTTCCTCGAGCCGACGGACGGAGCGAAGGCCGGGCGGACGCGCATCGTGCCGTGGACGACGGGCACCGCAAGCGGCGTCTCGCTCGGCGGCGCGTTCTAGTGCCGGTCACGCCGGAGCGCGGCGCCGGAGCAGGACGAGGAACAGCGGGCCGCCGACGAGCGCGGTGATCGCTCCGACCGGGAGCTCCCGGTAGAGGAGCCGGAACGCCCCGCGGCTCGCGAGGTCGCACATCACCAGCGTCGCGGCGCCGAGGCCGAGCGATGCGGGCATCAGGATGCGCGCGTCCGAGCCGAAGAGGCGCCGGAGGATGTGCGGGACGAGCAGGCCGACGAAGCCGATGAGGCCGGTCACGCTCACGATGGCCCCGACGACGAGCGAGCTCGCGACGAGGATGCGCAGCTCGACCGCGCGCACGCGGATGCCGAGGTGCTCGGCCGCGTCGTCACCCAGCGAGAGCACGTTGAGGCGCGCCGCGTCGCGGAGGAGCACCGCCGAGCCGAGCGCGACGTACACGGCGATCGCGACGAGCGACGTCCGCGACGGCACGTCGAGGAAGCCCATGAGCCAGAACAAGAGCTCCTGCGCCTTCGACGGCGTGATGAGCGTCTTCACGAACGTGATCGCCGCGGAGGCGATCGCGTTGACGACCACGCCCGCGAGCAGCACGCTCGTGCCGCGCGAGCCCGGCGCAGCCGCGGCGAACAGGTGCACGACCGCGGTCGCGCCGATGCCGCCGAACAGCGCCGCGATCGGCACGAGCGATGCGCCGAGCGCGGTGGTCGACGACAGGCCGAGGAGGATGGCGACGGTCGCGCCCAGGGCCGAGCCGCCCGAGACGCCGAGCACGAAGGGCTCGGCCAGGGGGTTGCGAAGGAGCCCCTGCAGGGCGACGCCGACGATCGACAGCCCTGCGCCCGCGATCGCCGCGAGCAGGACGCGCGGCAAGCGAACCTCGAAGACGATGTCGTGATCCAGTGAGCTGGCGTCCGAGAGCGCACGCGTCAGCGAGATCGGATCGGTCCCGAAGCTGACGCCGAGCACGATGGCGATCGCGAGCGCGACGACGCAGGCCGCGATGATCGTGCCGCTCTTCACGCCTGGTTGCGCTCGTAGAGGATGCGCAGGCCGTCGAGCGTGAGGTCCTCGTCGACTTCCTGGATGGTGCGCGACATCGGCGCGATCAGGGTGGAGAGGCCGCCGGTGGCGACGACGGTGTGCTTCGTCCCGAGCTCCTCGACGAGGCGCTCGACGAGCCCGTCGACGAGCGCGACGTAGCCGAAGACGATCCCGGACTGCATCGAGTGCAGCGTGTTGCGGCCGACGACCTTCGGCGGCTTCGCGATCTCGACGCGCGGGAGCTTGGCCGCTCGCGCGAAGAGGGCGTCGGCGCTGATCTGGATGCCCGGCGCGATGACGCCGCCGAGATACTCGCCCTTCGCCGAGACGCAGTCGAAGGTCGTCGCGGTGCCGAAGTCGACGACGATGAGCGGCCCGTGGAAGCGCTCGTACGCGGCGACGGCGTTCACGATGCGATCGGCGCCGACCTCGCGCGGGTTCTCGTAGAGGATCGCCATGCCCGAGCGGATCCCCGGTCCGACGACGAGCGCCTCCTTGCCGAAGGCACGCCGAACGAGCGCGAGCATCGGCTCGGTGAGCGACGGCACGACGCTGGCGACGATCGCCGCGTGCACGTCCTCCGGCTTCACGCCGCTCATCGCGAGGAGCTGGCGGACGATGACGGCGTACTCGTCGGCGGTGCGCCCGCGGCTCGACTCGACGCGGAACTGGTGGACGAGCTTCTCGCCGTCGAAGAGGCCGTAGACGATGTTGGTATTGAAGAAAAAACAACG
>WBZO01004428.1_pt2 | contig 13914 bp, 12 predicted proteins | sample 5204261 | NCBI WGS metagenome assembly WBZO01 (sample SAMN12412400, study PRJNA552823) | activated sludge metagenome | isolation source: activated sludge from anammox sidestream of wastewater treatment plant... | place: USA: North Carolina | collected 2017-09
CCCTGTGCGCAAATAATAGAGCTTTTACACAATCGGTGCAAATGAAACCTACACCTCTTAGAGGCTCCGAGGGACAAGGGCAATTTGATAAACTAATAATTCAAGGAGCAATGATGATAGATGGGACTGGAGCACCTGTTAAAGGGCCAGTAAAGGTTACAATTGAAAAAAATATCATCACTAACATTCAGGACCTCCCACTCGATTATACTTGTTCAAGTATTGTAAATCAAGATAAAGGGACTTATGTAATTAACGCTTGTGGAATGTATCTTGCTCCAGGTTTTATAGATGTACATGAACATATTGGCGATGCAAAGATAAACGGAAATGCAAGCTATGCATATAAATTGTGGTTAGCTCACGGGATAACTACAGTAAAAGGAGTTCCTTTTGGGCCTATGGAATGGTCTTTAGAACAATCACGATTAAGTGAAGAGAATAAAATTGTAGCCCCTAGGCTCATAGTTGGAATTAACCCAGGTGAAGGTAACGAATGGAAAGGTCGCACAATAAGGACTCCCCAAGATATGCGTGATTGGGTTGATTATGCAAAAAGTAAAGGTATTAAGCTTTTTGGAGAAATTGGAGCTCGTGATCCTGAAATGATGGAAGCCTTGTTTTCGCAAGCTAATAAAGATGGAATCTGGACAATGGACCATCTTGGGCAAAATGGAGTTGTAAGGATGACAGCAGCAGATGCTGTAAAGCTTGGCTTGGATGAAATAACACATTTCTACGGAATTTTTGAATCAATGCTTACAAAACATAGTATTCAAGATTGGCCATTGTATTATAACTACACAGATAACTTGGATCGTTTTAGCCAAGTAGGAAGGCTTTATGAGCAGAGTGCGGAGCCCGGTAGTAAAGAATGGAATGATTTAATAAAGCTATTTTTAGATCATAATATTGTGATAAGTCCGACCTTATCTATTTATGCCGCAAATAGAAATGTAATGGATGCTCGTAATGCAGACTGGTGGCATGATTACACACTTCCATCTCTATGGGATTTTATTGTGCCTAATAGACAGGTGCATGCATCATATTTTTACGACTATACTAGCAGAGATGAAGCCGCCTGGCAAAGGTTTTATGGAAAGTGGATGAAGTTCCTTTATGATTATAATAACGCCGGAGGCCGAATATCTGCTGGGGCAGATTGTTCTTTCCTCCACGAGCTATTTGGTTTTGGTTATATCAGAGAATTAAAAATGCTAGAATATGCAGGCCTTACTCCGTTTGAAGTATTTAGATCAGCAACTCTATACGGGGCTGAATCCATATTTCAAACGAAAAAACCTTATGGGAAACCAATTGAATATGGGATAATTCGTCCTGGATTAAAAGCAGACTTGCAATTATTCACAAGAAACCCTTTAGAAGATTTTGATTTGCTCTATGGGACAGGGGCCATAAGAATAAATAAGAAAACTGATAAATTAGAACGCGTACGAATACTAAAATATGTAATTAAAGACGGAATAATATTTGATCCAGCTAAACTATTAGAAGATGTAAGGGATATGGTTAAAGATGAGTGGAAGAAAAATCCTGCAAAAACTAATGCTAGCCTCCCTGCTCCTATGCTGAATAAGCCTGCTGTATTAGCCCCTGCTGACACTACTCATCTGTATTATCGACAATTATCCAGGGATCTAAATACAGAAAAGGTCATGTATTAAAGAATTTATCAATTATTCCACTTAATAAATTTATGAGTATTTAAATTTTCTTTGTTTCATTGCTTCAAACAAAATGATCCCGGTTGCCACAGAAACATTCAGGCTTTCAAAATCCCCGCTCATGGGGATTTTGAATTTTATATCAGCGGTTTTCATCAAAACAGGATGGATACCTTTTTCTTCACTTCCCATTATGATGGCACAGGGCTCTTTGAAATCACAATCAAAAACATTTTTTGCCGCCTTCATTTCACTGGCAAAAACTTTGATACCATTCAGGTGTAATTCATCAACCGCTTTGACGAGGCTGCCGACTCTGCAAACTGCAATTTTTTCTAAAGCGCCTGCAGAAGTAAGAATCGCATCTTCATTCAATGCCCCTACCCCTTTGTCCGGGATGATGATTGAATGTACTCCGCAGCAGTAAGCGGTCCTTGCAATTCCGCCAATATTCCTGATGTCTGTTATGCCATCAAGGATTAATAACAGGGGCGATTCGCCTTTTTCAACAATGAAGGAAATTACTTGCTGCAATTCATAATATTTTATCCTTGCTTTCTGAGCCACCACTCCCTCGTGGCCTGTTACATTAAAACTGTCCAGTTTGACCACAGGAACATAATTTACCGGAGTTGTATTTGCGGCAGCAAGTTTCCTGATCAACTCTATATCTTTTCCTGCGGCATTTTTATCCAGGTACACTCTATCCAGGTAAATGCCTGATTGTAATGCCTCAATCACTTTTTTACGACCAAAGACCAGTGTGGTCTTTTTGGGACGATGGCTGTGTCTGAAATCTTTCACCTTTCAAAGAAACAAAGATTATATCATTGCTCAAAAAGGCACCGGCCTGGTTGACTTTCAATAATAATGAAAAAGGTATTAAAATTTTATTTTCTGTTAATCTGAAATACAATATATTTATTATATGATCAACCTTAGCACCTTCGAAAACCTTTTTGACTTTTTAAAGAAATGGATGCCTTATTACCTGGTTGCCATGATCGCAATTGAAATGGTAATTCACCTTGTTGCTTTCAAAAGGACCTATTCAAAAGAAACCGGGGTGAATGTTGCAACCGGGATTATTTCCATTGTTGTTCAGGCTGTCTTAAAAACAGTATTCTTCACCGGCCTTTATCCGTTTGTTTATGAACACAGGATCTGGGATCTCGAATTAAACGGTTATACGATCCTGCTGGGATTTTTCATGTACACCTTTATACAGTTTGGTACACATTTCCTGTATCATAAAGTAAGGCTGCTCTGGTGCCTTCACGAAGTGCATCACTCAGCCACAAAGATGGATGCCACCACCGGCCTGCGAACCTCAATCTTTGATATCGTTTCTTTAGACATTCTGTATATTCTTATTCCTTTTGTTGGCGTTCATCCCATTGTCTATTTCGTTCTTTATTCCTTAAATAAGATCTGGGGCACTTTTATTCATTTCAGTGAGAAGATCGTCTCCAGGATCCCTTTGCTGGAATACATTTTGGTAACCCCCGGCATTCACCAGATACATCATGCCAGCAATTTGTGTTATCTCGATAAGAACTATGGCGAAGTGATCCCCTGGTATGATAAACTATTCGGCACATATGCCTCAAAGACAGAGCCGCCTGTGTATGGAACATTATCAATTAAAGAGGAGATCGGGTTCTGGGAAGCGCAGGTCCATGAATTTCGCAGTTTATGGGCGGATGTAAAAAATGCGAAAGGGATCGTCAATAAGATAAAATATTTTCTTCTGCCGCCGGGATGGCATCCCGGAGACGTAACCGGAACAGCAAGCTATATTCAAAGAAAATATTTTGAAAACCAGGATCGTCAGAATATAAAAGCCGGATAGTTCCCGTGCTCTCAATAAAATGCACCCGCAATTATTTCAGCCCAAATGCTTTCTTAACTTTGGCCACATGATCCAGTTTTTCCCAGGTAAATAGTTCCACTCTTCTTTTGATCTCTTTCCCTTCCGGTGTGCAAAAAGTTTTTTCAATAATCTGGGGTTTGCGGCCCATGTGCCCGTATGCTGCTGTTTCGCTGTATATGGGGTTGCGGAGTTTAAGGCGTTGTTCAATAAAATAAGGCCGCATGTCAAAAATTTTTGAAACCTTCTTAGAGATCTCAGAATCGCTGAGTTTCACTTTTGCAGTACCATAAGTGTTTACATTAATGCTGGTAGGGCGGGCTACGCCAATTGCATAAGAAACCTGCACTAAAATTTCATCACACACACCTGCTGCCACTAAGTTTTTGGCAATATGCCTGGTAGCATAAGCAGCGCTGCGGTCAACTTTACTCGGGTCTTTGCCGCTGAATGCGCCGCCGCCATGAGCGCCTTTTCCTCCATACGTATCAACAATGATCTTTCTCCCGGTTAATCCTGTGTCGCCATGAGGGCCTCCAATAACAAATTTTCCTGTAGGGTTTACATGGTATTTAATATGGTCATTAAAAAGCTTTGCGTATTTCCTGTACTTAGCTTTTACTCTCGGGATCAGGATATTGATCACATCCGATTTGATCTTTTCCTGCATTCTTTTTTCGGTATCAAAATCATCATGCTGGGTTGAAATAACAATTGCGTCAATGCGGGAAGGCTTGTTGTTATCGTCATATTCCAGGGTCACCTGGCTTTTTGCATCGGGGCGCAGATAAGGCATCTTTGAATTTTTCTCTCTGCGGATGGCAGCCAGTTCTATCAGTAACTTATGAGCAAGATCCAGTGCCAATGGCATGTAATCTTCAGTCTCATTGGTGGCATATCCGAACATCATACCCTGGTCGCCGGCGCCCTGTTCTTCTTTTCTTTTGCGGTGAACGCCCTGATGTATATCGGAAGATTGCTCATGAATAGCTGAGAGGACGCCGCAGGAGCTTGCTTCAAACATGTATTCACTTTTGGTGTATCCTATATTGCGGATCACACGGCGGGCAATATCCTGCACATCGAGATATGCCCTTGATTTTACTTCTCCTGCCAATACCACTTGTCCTGTAGTAACTAAAGTTTCGCATGCTACTTTGGAATCAGGGTCAAAAGCAAGAAAATTATCTATTAAGGCATCAGATATCTGGTCGGCAACTTTATCCGGATGGCCTTCGCTTACGGATTCTGAGGTAAATAAGTAAGACATTAATTTTTTTTGTTTGCAAATATAAGCTTGACATAATGAAAGAACAAGGCGTGTCAATCCACAGATAAAATGATTTATCAACAGTACATTTAAAATGTCGCTGTTTACAGTTTGGAGTAAATAATGCGCAGCCTCATCCGCTGTGTAGGATGATTCCCTCCTCCAAGTCTGACCCTCCCCACGGCAACCTGGCTGTTTACCGTGAATAATTGACTCAGATCGTTTACCCCGTCATAACGGTAAAGGTCAATAACAGTGAAAGGTGCAGAAAGCCGGAGATCATAAAGAGGTTCTTTCCTGGTAAGAAAATGCTGAAGATAACGGGTAACGTCAAATTTCCACACTGTGATGGGATGACCACCGGGATCTAATGAACTTTTCCCCAGCATGCCAAAATCAGAATAATTGGGCCCGGTTGAATAATCGTAAATGAAGTCATAAGGAATAGTGCGGAATTGGTTTTTAGCGCTGTCAAAAGCATCCAGGTATAAAAGTTTAGGTACACCAAAAGTACCATCGGAGGCAGGATCATAAACTTGCTCCGCTATTAATTCCGCTCTATGGATGATCCGGTTGGGAAAAGCCTTCAGGTCAGGTATCTTAATGGTAGCATAAGAACCCGGCGTACTTTGAATGAAAGCAAGATCCTGAGGCGTGGTACCACCCTGGTAAGATTCCATCTGAGAGCCGGTACGATCCCTGTTGATCTCGTTGGCATGAGCACATACTGATGTGAAAGTGAAATAAGTGACAGAAGCCGTATCGGTGATGCTTCCGTTTTTATAATGATAATAAAAGGCCAGTTTGGTATTGGGACTTGTCAGGTTGAAGCCTAAGATCGCATTTCCTGATGAAGAATCAGGAGTAAGGGCAAAGCCCCTGAATTTAGTAGTGAACGTAGAATCATATTTGTAAAAGGAGGTATCAATGCTCAGTAATCTCATTCCGAATGAATTGTCCAGCGGAATACGTAGCTGTCCTGCGGTAGTGTCCCGGAAAACTTTTACAGAATCATCTAATCTTGCGGGGATGATACCATTTTTACTGCCGATCTGGGATTCAAGTAAAAAGTTGTTGGAGTGAAGCAAATAATTTGAGTCATACCTGAATAAATTAAATTCAGATAATTCCCAAACCTTAAAACCAACCGGTGATAAACTATCTCCAAAAGTATTTGTATATCCCAGTACCAATACTACAGAGTCCAGCGAAAGCAGGCTGTCGGGTTTATTAAAGTCAAAAGTGAATGGGAAATCCGGTTTTAACTCAAAATACATGCTGGCGCTGGTTTTCCCGAAAAGCGGATCATTGCTGATATAACCAGCAAAGTGCTCCGCACCCCGGCCAATTCTTGTTGAGTCTGTAGCCCAGGGAAAAATACCATTATATGTATCCACAGAAATTGTGGTATCGAAAGTGGTAACATTATCTACTGCAGGTATCAACCCGCTGCCCAGTGATGTAGCATCATTTATTTTTTGACAGCCTATGGTCAAAAAAGATATCAAAAAGGCTATTGCAGAAAATGGCGCAAGTTTGGTTCTGGAAAACACAAGATTGATGTTATTGATTTATAGGATCAAACGGATGAAATTAATTGTTCGCCGCAAGGTCGTTATAGAGTTGCAAATAGTCTGTTAAATCTGAATCCGGGTTATAGAGCAAGGTCTTCTTTCCTCTCACTTTTGTGAATTCTTCTGCCAGTTTCTTCTCTATTTTATCCGATCCGAAAGTGATCGCATCTGCATACGTTGCTCCTCCACGGAATAAAGATGTGTTGTTGGTCTCTTTATATACTTCAAGATCCTTTTCCTTTATGGAAGGATGAATCAGGGCTTTTTTAAGAAAATCACTGCCCAGCTTTTCTTTGAAAGTGTTTTGCCCTATAGTGAATACAACCTTGCTGTGAGAAAAAACCGGCTCTCTTTTATATACGGTCTTCAGATAGGCAGGGATCAGTCCGGTCATCCATCCGCTGCAGTGAATAATGTCAGGAGGCCACCCGAATTTTTTTACTGTTTCCAATGCCCCTTTGCAAAAAAAGACGGTACGAAGGCCATTGTCCGGAAACCATTTTTCATTCTCATCATGAAAAAGGAATTTTCTTTTGAAAAGGTCTTCATTATCCAGAAAATAAACCTGCAGGCGTGCATTGGGCAGAGAGGCTACTTTTATCTGTAAAGGCATGTCTTCATTGTCCACGGTTACATTGATGCCTGACAGCCTTACTACTTCATGCAGCCGGTGACGCCTTTCATTGATGCTGCCAAAACGCGGCATGATACAACGGACTTCAAATCCGTTCTCATTGGTCTTTATTGCCAGCTTGTTTACGATCTCAGAAAATTCGGTAAGCTCCAGGTAAGGAGACATTTCGTTAGCAATAAATAAGATTCTTTTTTTCGCTGCCATTAGCTCTGCATTTTTTTATATCCTTCCTTTGAAAGGTTGCAAAGTTAACTATTTTGCAGCGAAATGAGAGGGTTGAACCCATTTCGCCATTAAAGAATCAGGGATATGATCTTATTTAAAAGAGCAGGTGATTTGCATAAGTATATTGAAGAACAGCAGAGAAATGATCTGAAAATTGGCTTTGTCCCCACAATGGGAGCTTTGCACCCCGGCCATCTTTCACTTATTGAAAGATCCCTTTCAGGAAACGACCGGACAGTTTGCAGCATTTTTGTTAACCCGACCCAGTTCAATGACCCGGAAGATCTCAGAAAATACCCGGTAACAATTGAAAAAGATATTTTTGAATTGGAACGTTCGGGTTGCGATGTACTGTTTCTTCCTCCGGTTCAGGAAATTTATCCGGAAGGAACTGATAAAAGGCGAAACTTCGATCTGGGTTATCTGGAAACAGTGCTGGAAGGGAAATTCCGTCCGGGACATTTTCAGGGTGTTTGCATGGTAATGGACAGGTTATTGAAAATCGTTTCACCGGATAATCTTTATTTGGGCCAAAAGGATTATCAGCAATGTATGGTCATAAAAAGGTTGATTAACCTGAACGGCATGGATAAAACCACTCATTTGAATATCTGCCCCACTTTCCGCGAATCCGATGGCCTTGCAATGAGCAGCCGCAATCTTCGTTTAAATGAAGAGGCAAGAGAAAAAGCAACAATTATTTACCGCTCCCTGCTTTTTATAAAGAGCAGCATGCATAATATGTCTGTAAGCAATGCAAAGGCGGAGGCAGAGAGAATGCTAACAAATGCAGGATTCCGGGTAGATTATGTTGAAATTGCCGGAGCGGACACATTGAATCTTATTGATTCATGGAATGGCGATAAAAAGATCGTTGCACTGATTGCTGCATTTATCAATAATGTAAGACTGATTGACAACATGATCATCAATTAATGATTACAATATTCTTTGCAATTCGGAAACATCGGATTATTTTTAAACGGAAATGAAAAAGAAAGCCTTAACCATACTCCAGTATATTTTTTTCTTCGGGTTAGGCATTTTTTTAGTCTGGTGGTCTATCAGGGATCTGGATAAAAATGATATTGAAAAAATCAAAGAATCCCTGAAAAATGCCCGCTATTATCTTATTTTCCCGGTTCTTGCAATTCTGATTATAAGCCATTATATCAGGGCATTACGCTGGAAATTACTGATAGAGCCTCTTGGTTATCCGGTAAGAGGGTTTAATGCATTCCTGGCCGTTATGATCGGTTACCTGACCAATCTTGCTTTCCCCCGCCTGGGAGAAGTGGTAAAATGTACCGCTCTTGCACGATATGAAAAAGCGCCGGTTGACAAGCTGATCGGTACGGTAATTTTGGAACGCATCATTGATACTCTATGCCTGTTAGTGATCTTCGGGATCACCCTCGCTATTCAGCCGGGTATCTATCAGCAAATCATTGACACCTTCTTTCATTCTTCCGGCGGACAAAAAGCGGATAAGAGTTCCCTGCTTCTTTTTCTAATTGTCATTGGCGCTATAGTACTCATAGCGGTGGCAGCCTGGATGCTTATTAAAAAGAAAAGTTTTAAGGACCTGATGCAGATGATAAAAAAGATAATCCGCAGTGTGTGGGAAGGAATTACCACGATCCGGCATTTGAAAAAGAGAATGAAATTCCTGGTCTTTACAATCATTATCTGGATCTGTTATTTCAGTTGCGGTTATATCGGTTTTTTTGCGCTGAGAGAAACAACGCAGTATGGCATCCGGGAAGCTTTCACCGTATTATCTGCCGGTAGTATCGGAGTCATTGTCACCCCAGGCGGTATTGGCGCTTACCCGATCATCATTGAAAAGACCATGCAATTATATGGATTGCAGAAAGGGATCGCCCTTGCTTTCGGTTGGTTGTTATGGCTGGTGCAGACTTTGATTTTACTGGCAGGTGGATTCTTTAGCTTTGTGGCCATGACTTATTACAATAAAAAGAGACCGGTTGAAAAAAGTTGATACCATAAAACAAAAGATCTTCCTTCTCCCTGACCTTTTGAAGAAAGTAAGTCAATTAAAATTCCTGGGAAAGAAGATCGCATTTACCAACGGAGTGTTTGACATTCTACACTCAGGACATATCTTTTCACTTTCCCAGGCGGCAGGAGAAGCCGATTTTTTAATCGTCGGTCTTAACTCTGATACTTCAGTAAAACGGCTGAAAGGGAATGATAGGCCGGTAAACGATCAGCATTCGAGAGCACTTATTTTAGCATCATTGTTAATAGTAGATGCAGTAATAATTTTTGAAGAAGATACACCTCTTGATCTTATCAGATCCGTTATGCCCGATGTGCTGGTAAAAGGAGGCGACTACCGGATAGATGAAATTGCAGGCGCAAAAGAAGTGATCGCTGCAGGCGGACGGGTGCTTATCAATAAAATTGTGGAAGGCCATTCCACCACATCACTGATCAATAAGATGAAAAATTCTTAAGAACCGGCTTGCTCACCTGCAGATACGTTTTCTCTTTATTAATTTTATATCTTACTGTCAAACGCTTTCATGTCAAAGGCTCATAAACAAAAGATCATTGGAAGGGATATCAGCTGGCTTTCCTTCAATGCAAGGGTGTTGCAGGAAGCGGCAGATTCCACCGTTCCCTTGCGGGAGAGGATCCGTTTTCTTGGCATCTTTTCCAACAACATGGATGAGTTCTTCCGTGTTCGGGTGGCCACCCTGAAACGGATGGTACAGCTCAGGGAAAAAATGGTGATGCCTCTGGAACAAGGGCCTCAAAAAGTGATTGACGAAATTCAAACGATAGTATTAAATCAGCAAGTCGAATTCAGCAGGATATGGGAAGGACTTATAAAAGAATTGAATCAGCAAAATATTTTCCTGGATACAGAAAAAGATCTCGATCCCGCACAACAGGAATTCGTCCGAAAATATTACGATGAAGAAGTTAGCCCGAACATCATCCCTTTGATGATCGAAAACATTCCTTCCCTTCCCAATCTCCGGGATAAATCCATTTACCTGGCTGTGGTCATGTGGAAGAGCGATGACTTGCTCAAAAGAAAATATGCTTTGATAGAAGTGCCTGACCGTTTTCTGAGCCGTTTCATACGACTCCCCTCTCCTGCCGGACAGCACCATATTATCTTACTGGAAGATGTGATCCGCTTTAACCTGCCTGATATTTTTTCTTATTTCGGTTATGATCAATACAAAGCACATGTTTTTAAAGTAACGAGAGATGCAGAAATAGATATTGACAATGATATTTCAACTTCCCTGATACAGAAACTGGAAAAAGGGATCCGCAACCGGAAGAAGGGAAAACCTGTACGATTCGTTTATGACAGGGAGATGGATCCGGAGATGCTGGAATATCTGATACGAAAACTGAATCTTACAAAAAAAGACAACCTGATACCCGGCGGAAGGATCCACAACTTCAGGCATTTTATGGATTTTCCGGAAGACGTGTTCAAAGAAAAAAAACACCGGAAAAAACCATTCGATCATCCATTGCTGACGGACAAACGGGTGACTGATGTGATCCGGGATAAAGATGTGTTATTGAGTGTACCCTATCATTCTTTCAATCCGGTCATTGACCTGCTGCGTGAAGCCGCTATGGACCCGGATGTGGTCTCCATAAAGATCACTTGTTACAGGCTGGCACAACAATCCCGCATCATCAATGCACTGGTCAATGCAGTAAGGAACGGAAAACAGGTGACTGTGATGCTGGAACTGACTGCCCGTTTTGATGAAGAAGCCAACCTGGAATGGAGGGAACGACTGGAGGAAGAAGGAGTAAAAGTGCAGCTCGGAATTCAAAACATGAAAGTGCATGCTAAAATATGTGTGATCCGTAAAAAGGTAAAGGACCGCGATATCCTGTATGGTTTCGTAGGCACCGGGAACCTGAATGAAAAGACCGCAAAAGTTTATGCAGATCATTTTCTCCTTACTTCCAATCCCAGGATTATGGCAGATGTGAACAGGGTATTCGGCTTTATCAACAATCCAAAAAATGGTTTTCTTCTTAAAGAATGCACGGCGCTGATCCCGAGTCCCTGGTATGCACGAAAAGAATTACTCAGGCTTATAGATAATGAAATAAGATATGCAAGAAAGAAAAAAAACAGGGCATCCATCATTTTAAAAATGAATTCGCTTTCGGACGAATTGTTGATCATGAAATTATATGAGGCAGCTAAAGCCGGAGTAGAAATAAAACTGATCATACGCGGTATTTGCTGCATGATGACCAGCAATACCAAACTGGAACGGGATGTGACAGCCATCAGTATAGTGGATGAATACCTCGAGCATGCCCGTGTATGGGTCTTTCGTAACAAAGGGCGTGAGAAAGTTTTCATATCTTCAGCGGACTGGATGGTTCGTAATCTTGACCACCGCGTGGAAGTGACCTGCCCGGTTTTGGATGAAAGCATCAAAAAAGAACTGATGGACATTCTGGACATTCAACTGCATGACAATGTGAAAGCCCGATGGCTGGATAATGAATTAAGCAATAAGTATGTCAGGACTTTAAAAAAGAAGGTTCGTTCCCAGGTTGAAATATATAATTATCTCTATAAAAAATCTTTGACAGCTATTGAGACTGGCAGCCATTGATATCGGAAGCAATGCCGCAAGATTACTGATATCGGAAGTGATCCCCGGTCCTCAGGGGACCACAGAATTCATAAAGGTCTCTTTGGTGCGTGTGCCGCTCAGGTTAGGTTTTGATGTGTTCGATAAAGGAGAGATCGCTCCTGCTAAAACAGAAAAGCTTATAAAAACCATAAAAGCTTACCGCCTTCTGCTTGAGATATATGAGGTAACCCATTTAAAAGCCTGCGCCACTTCTGCGCTTAGAGATGCAACAAATGCAGGCATCATCCTGAGTAAAATCAAAGAAGAGACCGGCATCAATATAGAGGTGATTTCAGGATCCGATGAAGCCTCTTTTATTTATCAGAATCATATTGCAGAGAATCTTAGCAGTAATGAATCTTACCTGTATGCCGACGTGGGCGGCGGCAGTACAGAGCTTACTTTTTTCAGCGATGGTAAACTGATCTTCAAGGAATCATTCAATATAGGCACGATACGCTTACTGAAAAATCAGGTAACCGACACTATGTGGAATCTGATGAAAGAATTTCTCGGCAAAAAAACAAAAGGATATCATCACGTTTCTGTAATAGGCTCGGGAGGAAATATCAATAAAATATTTTCCATGTCGAAACGGAAAGAAGGCAAACCACTCGACCTGGAAGTGTTAAAAGATTATTACAAAGAACTCAGCATGCTCAGTGTGGATGAACGAATTGCCCTGTATGGATTTCATGAAGACCGTGCAGATGTGATCGTTCCTGCACTTCTGATCTATATAAATGTAATGCGATGGACAGAATCGGAAGAAATCTTTGTTCCGAAGATCGGGCTGGCTGACGGATTGATCCATTCTCTCTATGAAGAAGTAGTCAAAAAAGAACCTCAGACAAAGTTCTGACAAACAAACAATACAGATATTTGTTATCTATCTTGATTTACCAAAACAACAGGTTATCATGCCAATAAATAAGGAAATAAAGAAAGTAACTACGCATACCCTTCAGAAAATGAAAGAATCAGGAGAAAAGATCTCCATGATCACTGCGTATGATTATTCTTTCGCCCGGATCTTTGACCGTGCGGGAATTGATGTCATTCTCGTAGGGGATTCTGCATCCAATGTAATGGCCGGGCATGTAACCACGCTGCCGATCACACTGGATCAGATGATCTATCATGCACAATCGGTGATCCGTGGAATAGACAGATGTCTTGTGGTAGTGGACCTGCCATTCGGTTCTTACCAATCCAACTCAGAGATCGCTTTGGCTTCAGCTATCCGTATCATGAAAGAAACAGGAGCTCATGCTATAAAACTGGAAGGCGGCGATGAGGCTGTGGATTCTATTAAAAGGATTGTATCGGCCGGCATCCCGGTAATGGGCCATCTCGGATTGACCCCTCAATCCATTTATAAATTCGGAACCTATACTGTCCGTGCAAAGGAAGAAGCAGAAGCCAATAAACTGATGGTGGATGCAAAGCTGGTTGAAAGGGCCGGGTGTTTTGCCGTTGTACTTGAAAAGATTCCCGCTGTGCTGGCTAAAGACGTAACCAACGAAGTGAAGATTCCCACCATCGGTATCGGTGCCGGCGGAGATTGTGACGGACAGGTATTGGTAATGCATGATATGTTAGGGATCAATACTGAATTCAAGCCAAGATTCCTTCGTAGATACCTCAATCTGAATGATCAGATAACAGAAGCGGTTCAGCATTACATCAGGGACGTGAAATCAAAAGATTTTCCCAATAAAGATGAACAATACTGAGAAGCCAAATGAATCAGAAATGGCTCAGGAATGAAAAAGCAGAAATGAAATTTTTCATAATAATTCCCAGAGGGAAAACCGGTATGAAATAAGGAATGTTCTGCTATGCTTAACTTTGCAAAAAAAACAATGGCAATGGATTTTTTAAAAGAATTACGAATTCAATCTCAGAATTCAGGAGTTAGTACAGGCACTAAGTGGCTTAAATCAAAAGGTAAGGTCTTTGATTCTCTCTCTCCTGTTAACGGAAAACTGA
>WBZO01000701.1_pt2 | contig 13909 bp, 12 predicted proteins | sample 5204261 | NCBI WGS metagenome assembly WBZO01 (sample SAMN12412400, study PRJNA552823) | activated sludge metagenome | isolation source: activated sludge from anammox sidestream of wastewater treatment plant... | place: USA: North Carolina | collected 2017-09
ACGACGCCGACGATGAGCGCGACCGTGGCGGCCGTGAACGGCCGCATGCGGAAAGTGCCCTCGCGCAATTCGTCGAACCACAGCATGAGCTGGGAGGCGGGACGGTCGGAGCGGCGGCCGAAGCCGCGCTCGGCGCCCGCGTTGCGCCTGCGTCCGGGCGCGATTTTCGTGGCCCGGCGTCCCTTGCCCGGCACGGCGCGGACGCCGGCGCGCGAGGGGGTTCTGTTCCGATTGCCGCTCATCGATCGCATGACGCGTCCTCCACCATCCAGCTCACCAGCTCGCCATAAGAATAGCCGGCGAGATTCGCAAGCTCCGGCACGAGCGATGTCGGCGTCATGCCGGGCTGGGTGTTCACTTCGAGGAGAATGAGTTCGGGCTTTCCCTTCCTCGTGTCGTCGAAACGGAAGTCGGCGCGGCTGACGCCGCGGCAGCCAAGCGCGCGATGGGCGGCGAGCGTCACGCGCTGCACCTCCGCATAGTCATCGGCCTCGATCCTGGCCGGAAATTCATGGCGCGAACCGCCGGCGGCGTATTTCGCCTCATAATCGTAGAACACGGTGCTGGCGAAGATTTCGGTGACGCCCAGTATTTCCTCGCCCATGACGGCGCAGGTCAGTTCGCGCCCGGCGATGAAGCGCTCGACCATCACCTCTTCGCCGAGATCCCAATCGGACGAGGTCAGCTCTACCGGAGGACGATTTTCGCCCTTGCGGACAATGAAGACGCCGACGGAGGAACCCTGGTTCACCGGCTTGATGACATAGGGCGGCTCCATGACATGGCCCTTCGCCGCCTCCTCGCGCGGAAGGACAAGGCTCTCCGCAACCGGAAGACCCGCGGAACGGAAGACGGCCTTGGCGCGCTCCTTGTGCATGGCGAGTGCCGAAGCGAGCACACCCGAATGGGTATAGGGGATGCTCAGGATCTCCAGCAGCCCCTGCACGCAGCCATCTTCGCCCCAGCGGCCGTGAAGCGCGTTGAAGACGACATCGGGCTTCACCTTGAGAAGCTGATCGGCAAGGTCGCGGCCGGCGTCGATCTCCGTCACGCGGTAGCCGTGCTGGCGGAGCGCGTCGGCGCAGCCGCGCCCGGAGACGAGGCTCACCTCGCGTTCCGGCGACCAGCCACCCTTGAGAACGGCGACATGCTTGCGCGTCATGCCGGCTCTCCTATCCGCCTGATTTCCCACTCGAGAACGACGCCGCTCTTCGCCTTCACGCGCGCGCGGACTTCCTCGCCCAGACCTTCGAGATCGGCCGCGCTCGCCGTGCCGGTATTGATGAGGAAGTTGCAGTGCAGTTCCGAAACCTGCGCGCCACCCCTGACGAGGCCGCGGCACCCCGCGGCATCGATGAGCTGCCAGGACTTGTGCCCTTCGGGATTCTTGAAGGTCGAGCCGCCGGTGCGCATGCGGATGGGCTGGCTCTCCTCGCGCTTCGCGGTGATCTCGTCCATGCGGCGCTGGATCTCGGCCTTGTCGCCCGCCTCGCCCTGAAAGATCGCCTCGACGAAGATGAGATCTTCCGGCGCGCCGCAATGGCGGTAGCTGTAGCCCATATCGGCATTGGAGAGGACATGGCGCCGCCCCTGCCTGTCGATGGCGACGGCCTCGACGAGCACATCCTTCGTCTCGCGCCCGTAAGCGCCGCCATTCATCCGCAGCGCGCCACCGATGGAACCCGGAATGCCGCGATAGAATTCGAGACCGGCAATGCCCGCCTCCTGCGCTGCGCGCGCGACCGCCACGTCGAGCGCCGCGGTGCCCGCGCGCAGCCGGTGGCCGTCCAGCGCCTCGATATGCGAGAAGCCCTTGCCGCCAAGACGGATGACGACGCCCGCGACGCCGCCATCCCGCACCAGCAGGTTGGAGCCCACGCCGATGACGGTCACGGGCACATCGGCGGGCGTGCCCGCGAGAAAGGCGGCGAGATCGTCCGCATCCGCCGGTCGGAAGAGCACTTCGGCCGGGCCACCGACACGGAACCAGGTGAACGGCGCAAGCGGCGCATCCGCGACAAGCTCGCCGCGCACCCGGGGGAGCCTTTCGATCAGGGAAGAAGCAGGCGCATGAGCCGCCATCATTTCCCTTTCCCCTTCTTCGTTTTCGCCTTCACGCTCTTTTCCGCCTTGTCGCCCTTCGCCGCTTTTTTCGGCTTCGTGGAAAGGGCGGCGAGATCGGCGGGAAGCGCATTCGCCCAATAGGTGATGCTGCCCGCGCCGAGACAGACAACGAAGTCGCCCGGCTTCGCGATCTCGGAGACGAGTTTCGGCAGCGCCTCCGGCCCGTCGAGCGCAATCACATCGCGATGGCCGCGGTCATGAAGCCCGGCAACGAGAGACGCCTTGTCGGCTCCCTCGATGGGCGCTTCGCCCGCCGCATAGACATCGGCGACGACTACCGTGTCGGCATCGTTGAAGCAGGCGCAGAACTCATCGAAGAGATTGTGAAGCCGCGTGTAGCGATGCGGCTGCACAACGGCGACGATGCGGCCCGAACAGGCCGACCGCGCGGCCTGTAGCACGGCGGCAATCTCGACCGGGTGATGGCCGTAATCATCATAGATATCAACGCCGTTCCACGCGCCGACATGGGTGAAGCGGCGCTTGACGCCGCCGAAGCTCTCGAGCGACTTGCGGATCTTCGCTTCGGGAATGCCCATCTGAAGGGCCACGCCCATCGCGGCAAGCGAGTTCAGCATGTTGTGGCGGCCATGCATCGGCAACTTCACCGCCGGTATTTCGCGCGTCTGGCCGCTCTTGCGATCCGCGATCGTCACGTCGAAGACATTGAGCCCCTTCTCGACGCGCGGATTGGTCGCGCGGATGTCGGCCTGCGGGCTCGTGCCATAGGTGACGATGCGCCGGTCGCGTACGCGGCCGATGAGCGCCTGCACCTCCGGATGGTCGATGCACATGACCGCGCAGCCATAGAACGGCACATTCTCGACGAAGGTCAGGAAGGCATCCTTCGCCGCCTCGAAAGTGCCGTAATAGTCGAGATGCTCGGGGTCGATATTGGTGACGATGGCGATCGTCGCCGGCAGCTTGACGAAAGTGCCGTCGGATTCATCCGCCTCGACGACCATCCATTCGCCCGCGCCGAGCCGCGCATTGGTGCCATAGGCATTGATGATGCCGCCATTGATGACGGTGGGATCGAGCCCCGCGCCATCGAGCAGCGCCGCGACGAGCGAAGTCGTTGTCGTCTTGCCATGCGTGCCGGCAATGGCGACGCAGGATTTGAGGCGCATCAGCTCCGCAAGCATTTCCGCGCGGCGCACGATCGGGAGGAAGCGCGCCCGCGCCTCGACGAGTTCGGGATTGTCGGGCTTGATGGCCGAGGACACGACAACCACATGCGCGTCGCCCAGATTGCTCGCCGCGTGGCCGACCTTGACCGGAATGCCCAGCGTGCGCAGGCGCTTGACGTTCGCGCTTTCGGAAACGTCGCTCCCCTGCACCTCATAGCCGAGATTGCGCATGACTTCGGCAATGCCGCTCATGCCGATGCCGCCGATGCCGACGAAATGAATGGTGCCTATGTCGAGTGGCGCTGGGCGCATCAACAGCCTCCCTGCGCAAAGAGAAGTGGACCGGGCGATTGAATGTCGTCTTCCTGCCGCGCGGCACTCCCGAGCAGGTGGAGTTCGCCCCGCCCCAGCGCCTCGACGAGATCGGCGAGACGGCGCACGGCGCCGGGCTCTCCCTGAGCGCGCGCCGCCACCGCCGCACGGGCAAGGGCCGCGCCGTCTTCGAAAAGCGCGGTCAGCCGCGACGCGAGATGGGCTTCCGAAAAATCCTTCTGCTCGATCATCCAGGCGGCGCCGGCGGCCTGCATCTTTTCGGCATTGGCCTTCTGGTCGTTGTCGAGCGAATGGGGGAGCGGCACGAGGATCGACGGCCGCCCGATGACGCAAAGCTCCGCGACCGTCGAGGCTCCCGAACGGCCGATGACGAAATGCGCGCGGGCGATGCGGGCGGGCATGTCGTCGAAGAAGCTTTCGAGCGTCGCGCGGATACCGGCGCTCTCGTAAGCCGCGCGTACTCGCTCCAGATCTTCGGGCCGCGCCTGCTGCACGACCTCGAGACGCGATTTCAGATGATCGGGCAGAAGCGCCAGCGCCCCCGGCACCACATCGGCGAAGACGCGCGCGCCCTGGCTGCCGCCGAACACGAGAAGATGAAGCGGCTCCGGCGCGCCGGGTTCCGCATAGGGCGCGCCAGCCTGCTCGATGACGGCATCGCGGACGGGGTTTCCGGTGACGACGAGCTTGCCGGCATCGCGCGCCCGCAGGAATTTTGGCGCGGCAAAGGTCGAGGCGATGGCATGAACGAAGGGCGCGGCGAGCCTGTTCACCCGGCCGAGAACCGCATTCTGCTCATGCACGCAAGTGGGAATGCCGCGCAGGATCGCGGCTGCAAGCGGCGGCAGCGTCGGATAGCCGCCGAAGCCGACCACGACGGAAGGCTCGATGCGGCCGAGTATGCCGAAGGCCTGCGCAATGCCCGAGACGATCGCAGGCGCGGCCCGCACGAGCCCCGCGAATCCGCGATTGGTCGGCGTCGCCGAGGGCACGGCGTAAATATCGGCACCCGGAAAGAGCCTGTCGAAATGCTGCACACGCTCGTCCGTCATGAGCACGATGCGGCGGCCGCGGCGCTTCAGCTCCTGCGCGAGCGACTGGCCGGGGAAGAGATGTCCCCCCGTGCCGCCTGCGGCAATGACGATCGGACCCTGTGGATGGAGCTTCATGCGTGCGCCCTCTTTCCACTGGGCGGCGCCACATTGCTGCCGGCGCGGCGCCGCGTCAGTGCGAGCAGCATCCCCATTGTGAGGCCGAGCGCGATCATCGACGAGCCGCCATAGGAAATGAAGGGCAGCGTCATGCCCTTGGCGGGAATGAGGTTCACATTCACCGACATGTTGATGAGCGCCTGAAGCCCGAACAGCGCGACGAGACCGCAGGAGGCGAACTGGATGAAGAGGTCCTGCTCGTCCATGGCTCGGTTGAGTGTCCGCATGACGATGAAGGAGAAGAGGCCGATGATGAGGAGACCCACGATCACGCCATATTCCTCCGCGGCGACCGCGAAGATGAAGTCCGTATGCGCGTCGGGAAGGATGCGCTTCACCGAGCCCTCGCCCGGACCGCGGCCGAAGAAACCGCCCGTATGAAAGGCATCGAGCGCGCGGTCGATCTGGTAGGTGTCGCCCGATTCAGGATTGAGGAAACGGTCGACGCGGCTCGCCACATGCGGCATCAGCGTATAAGCCGCGAGCGCGCCGACGATCGCCACCGCGCCGAGCGAAACGATCCAGCGCCAGGAAAGACCGGCCATGAAGAAGATCGCGCCGAACACCATGGTCACGAGCATGAGCTGGCCGAAATCGGGCTGGAGCGCGAGAACGCCGACCACCATCCCGTATAGCGCGAGCGCGATGAGCGTGCCCGGAAAGCCCGGCGCGCGCTGCGCCTCAGCGAACATCCACGCCGCTAGCACGATGAAGGAGGGCTTCACGAATTCCGAGGGCTGGATGGCGAGCGGCCCGATCTGAAGCCAGCGATGCGCGCCCTTGACCTCCGGGCCGATGAAGATCGTCAGTACCATCAGCGTGAAGGCGCAGGCGAAGGTGATGGCGGCGAGACGGCGCACCTGACGCACATTGAGCAGCGAAACGCCGACGATGACCATGATCGTGGGCAGCAGGAAGAAGATCTGGCGATAGACGAAATGAAACGGCGGCAGATGAATGCGCATCGCGACCGCCGGGCTTGCCGCCAGCGTCAGCACGCCGCCGATCAGCATGAGGCAGAAGAGCCCGAACAGCGTCCACTTGTCGACGGTCCACCACCATTCGGCTAGCTGGCTGCGATTGGTGCGCGCGAGGCGGATCATGCCGTGGCCCTCCCCTCGGCGTCGAGATGCTTCAGTACGAATGTGCGGAAGGCTTCGCCCCGCTCCTCGAAATTGGCGAACTGATCGAACGAGGCGCATGCGGGCGACAGAAGAACGACGCGCGGCGCGCCCTCGGCGGCCTCGGCATCCTCCGCCGCCACCTCGACTGCGCGGTCGAGCGTCTGGCAGCGGACATAATCGACCTTGCCCTCGAGCGTGCGCGCGAATTCGTCCGACGCCGCCCCGATCAGATAGGCGCGACGGATACGCGGAAAATAGTCGCCGAGCGTCTCGATGCCGCCTGCCTTCGCCTTGCCGCCGATGATCCAGTAGATGTTGTCGTAAGTGGCGAGCGCCTTCGATGCGGCGTCGGCATTGGTCGCCTTGCTGTCATTGACATAGCGCACGCCAGCTTCCTCGGCGACGATCTCCATGCGATGGGCAAGGCCGGGAAAGCTCTCGAAGGCGGTGAGGATCTTGTCGCGCGAAAAACCGAGCGCGCGCCCGACCGCATAGGCCGCCGCCGCATTCTGCCAGTTATGCGCGCCGGCCAGCGTGCGCAGCGGCCGGAAGTCGCCGGCCTTGACCGTCTGCGTTCCCGTGCCGTCATAGAGCGTGCCGTCGAGCACATAGACGCCGCGGCCGAGCGTCTTGCCGACCGAGATCGGAACGACCCTCGGCCCGCGCGACGCGGAAACCGCGGTGCAGATATCCATCGAATAGACGTCGTCGACGCCGATGATCGCGGTTGCATCGGCCGGCTGATGGGCAAAGAGGCGCGCCTTCACCGCCGCGTAATTCTCGATCGAGCCATGACGGTCGATATGGTCGGGCGTGATGTTGAGAAGCACGCCGACATCCGGCGCAAGGCCGGGCGCAAGATCGATCTGGTAGGAGGAAACCTCGATGACATAGACGGTCGTGGGCTTCGGCGGATCGAGTTCGAGCACAGGCCTGCCGATATTGCCGCCGACCTGCGCATCGGCGCCGCAGCGCCGGACCATATGACCGATGAGCGCCGTTGTCGTCGACTTGCCGTTCGTCCCCGTGATGGCGACGATGCGCGCGCCCGCATCGCTCGCCCTGACGGCGCGCTGGAAAAGCTCCACATCGCCGATGATCTCGACGCCCGCTTCATGGGCGAGCTTCACGGTCGGATGAGGTTCGGGATGGGTGAGCGGCACGCCGGGGCTGAGCACGAAGGCGGCGACATCGCTCCATGTCCGCTTCGTCAGATCCTCGACTGCGACACCCGCGCGCGCGGCCTCGGCGCGCTTCGCCTCCGAATCGTCCCACGCAACGACGCGCGCGCCCCCGGCTTCGAGCGCGCGCACGGTCGACAGCCCGGACTTTCCGAGCCCGAAGAGAGCCACCGTACGGTCAGCGAAGCCAGTCGCCGCAATCATTCAACTCACCTCAACTTCAGTGTCGCGAGCCCCGCCATCGCAAGCACGACAGCAATGATCCAGAAGCGGATCACGACGGTCGGCTCCGCCCATCCCTTCTGCTCGAAATGATGATGGAGCGGCGCCATGCGGAAGACGCGCTTGCCCGTCAGCTTGAAGGACGCGACCTGCACGATCACCGAGATCGCCTCGAGAACGAAGAGGCCGCCGATGATCGCCAGAACGAGTTCATGCTTGGCCGCAACCGAAATTGCGCCGAGCGCGCCGCCAAGCGCGAGCGATCCCGTGTCGCCCATGAACACCATCGCAGGCGGCGCGTTGTACCAGAGAAAACCCAGCCCCGCACCGATAAGAGCGCCGCAGAAGACCGCAAGTTCGCCCGTGCCCGGCACGAAATGGATTTGCAGATAATCGGCAAAGACGGCATTGCCGACGAGATAGACAATGAGGCCGAGGCTCGCCGCCGCGATCATCACCGGCACGATCGCGAGCCCGTCGAGCCCGTCCGTCAGATTGACGGCATTGGACGAGCCGACGATGACGAGCGCGCCGAAGAGAAAGAAGAAAGCGCCCATCTGGATGAGCACACCCTTGAAGAAGGGAATGGTGAGCGCGGTCGCAAGCGGTTCGCGCGCGATCGACACGAGCGCCCACATGGCGAGCCCGGCAATGATGAACTCGAAGAAGAGCTTGACCCGGCCCGGCACGCCCTTGGGCGAGATCTTCGACACCTTGAGATAATCGTCCGCGAAGCCGACGGCGCCGAAGCCCAGCGTGACGAGCATCACGATCCAGACATAACGATTGGATAGATCGGCCCAGATGAGAACCGAAGGCACAAGACCGACCAGAATGAGAAAGCCGCCCATGGTGGGCGTGCCCTGCTTCTGGATCACATGCGTCTTCGGCCCGTCCTCGCGGATCGGCTGCCCCCTGCGCTGGCGCGACTTGAGCAGCGCGATGATGCGCGGCCCGAAGAGGAATGTGATGAGAAGCGCGGTGAGCGTCGCGCCCCCGGTGCGGAACGTGATGTAGCGGAACACGTTCAGCACCGCGAGGTCCTTCGACATGCCCGCAAGAAGATCGTAAAGCATCAGGCCTCCCCCCTGTTGCGCCGAATGCTTTCGCTGTCGTCTTCGCCGAGCGCCAGAAGGGCCTCGACGACAAGACCCATGCGCGATCCGTTCGAGCCCTTCACCATCACCACATCGCCGTCGTGAAGAGCCTCGACGAGCGGCGCAATCAATCCACTCGACTTTTCCGAATAGGCGCCCTGCCGGTCCGCAGGCAGCGCATCGAAAAGCGCACGCATATCCGGACCGCTGGCAAAAACGAGGTCGATATCGGCATGAGCGAGCGGGATCGAGAGCGCGCGATGAAGCGCGACGGACTCCTCGCCCAGTTCGAGCATGTCGCCAAGCACGGCGATGCGGCGCGAGCGCCTTCCCGGCTCGATCCCTCCCAGCGTCTCGATAGCCGCCCGCATCGAAGCGGGATTGGCATTGTAGCTTTCGTCGATGAGCAGGAACGGTCGTCCCGGCGCCAGAATGTGATGGCGCTCGCCGCGCCCCTTGGGCGCCTTGAGATTGGCGAGCGCGAGTGCCGCCAGCGCGAGATCCGCACCCACCGCCTTGACGCATGCGAGCATGGCGAGACTGTTCATGACGATATGCCGGCCCGGCACGCCGAGCTTGTAGGTCACAGGCTCGCCGCAGATCGTCGCTGAAACGCAGGAGCAATCGTCCTTGAGCACGACCTTCTCGAGGCGGGCATCCGCCTTCTCGTCCTCGCCGAAGGAAAGGATGCGACCCGCACCAGCCGCGCGCGCGCGCTTCTCGAGCCGCGCGAAATGCGGATTGTCGCGGTTGAGGACCGCGACGCCGCCCTTCTGCAATCCATCGAAAACCTCAGCCTTCGCATCGGCGATCTCTTCGACCGAGTTGAAGAAGGCCATATGCACCGCCTCGACCGTGGTGACGAGAGCGACGAAAGGCTCGACGAGCTTCGACAAGGGCGTGATCTCGCCCGGCGCGCTCATGCCGATCTCGAAAATGCCGAAGCGCGTATTGGCCGGCATGCGCGCAAGCGAAAGCGGCACGCCCCAGAGATTGTTGTAGGACGCCGCCGAAGCATGCGTCGCACCCTGCTGCGAAAGGATCATCCGCAGCGCTTCCTTGGTGCCGGTCTTGCCGACGCTGCCCGTGACCGCGACGATCTTCGCCTCCGTGCGATGCCGCGCCGCGCGGCCGAGCGCGTTCAGCGCCTCCAGCGCATCGGGAACGACGACGAGAGGTCCGCCCGCGCGCATCGCCGGCGTCACATCCGAAACGATGGCCGCCACCGCGCCACGGCCGAAGGCCGCCTCGACATAGGCGTGGCCGTCGGTGTTCTCACCCTTGATCGCGACGAAGAGATCGCCCGCCTCGATGGTACGGCTGTCGATCGAAACGCCCTTGGCGACCCAGTCGCCACCCTCGGCCTTGCCGCCCGTGGCGGCGATGACATCGGCGCGCGTCCAGAGAGGCGAGGTCATTGCGCACCCCCGATCCGCCGCACCGCGGCCTCGATTGCCTCATGATCGGAAAAATGGATCGTGCGTGTGCCGACGATCTGGCCCGTTTCATGCCCCTTGCCCGCAACGACGAGCACATCGCCCGCCTGCAGATCGCGCGCGGCCGCCTCGATCGCCGCCGCGCGATCCCCGATCTCGATGGCGCCGGGCGCGGCAGCCATGATCGCGGTGCGGATCGACGCGGGGTCTTCGCTGCGCGGATTGTCGTCGGTCACATAAACCTTATCTGCAAGGTGAGCGGCCGCCTCGCCCATTTGCGGGCGCTTGCCCGGATCGCGGTCGCCGCCGCAACCGAAGACGACGACAAGACGCCTCGCCGTATGCGGCCTCATCGCCTCAAGCAGGTTCACCAGCGCGTCGGGGGTGTGGGCATAATCGACATAGATCGAGGCGCCATTGGGGAGATGCGCGACTTCTTCGAGCCGCCCCTTCGCGCCCCGGATCGTTTCGAGCGTCGCGAAGACCCGCGCGGGCTGCCCCCCACAACCGATGACGAGGCCGGCCGCCACCAGTGCGTTCGACGCCTGAAACCCGCCGATCAGCGGCAGGTTCACATTGTAGTTGCGGCCATCATGAACGAGTTCAAGCGCCTGCCCGCGCGCGGTCGGCTTCGTGCCGAGAAGGCAGATGTCGCGCCCGCGATGGCCGATCGAAATGACGCGGTGGCCGCGCGCCCAGGACACCGCCTCGAATTCCCCATAGTGCTCGGCATCCGCATTGAGCACCGCGACGCCGCCCGGCGCCATGACCTCTCCGAAGAGGCGCAGCTTGGAATAGGCGTAGTCGTCGAAGGTGTGATGATAGTCGAGATGATCGCGCGTGATGTTGGTGAAGGCGGCGGCCGCGATCTTCACCCCGTCGAGGCGGAATTGCGCGAGCCCGTGGCTCGAAGCCTCCATCGCCAGATGCGTGACCCCCTCATCGGCAAGCTCGGCAAGCCCCGCCTGAAGGGTGACGGGATCGGGCGTCGTGTGGCCGAGCGGGCGCTCACCCCTTGCGGTCACGACGCCGACCGTGCCGAGGCTCGCCGCCTCATGCCCGAGTGACGTCCAGATCTGGCGAACGAAAGTGACGATCGAGGTCTTGCCGTTCGTGCCGGTTACGGCGACGACGGTGCGCGGCTGCTTGCCGAAGAAACGCGCCGCCATCAGCGCGAGGCGGCGGCGCGGATTGCTGTCGGCGATGACGGGAACGCCCGCCTCGACATCCGCGCCCGCGGAAACGAGGATGGCGGCCGCCCCTTGAGCGATGGCCTGCGGAATGAAGCGCGTTCCATCGACGCGCGTTCCCGGCAACGCCGCGAAGAGGAAACCCGGCTTCACCTCGCGACTGTCCGCCGTCAGGCCGGCAATCTCCGTCGCTCCCCCTTCGGAGAGCGGCGGGAGATCGGAGCCCATGAGCGCCGCGAGCTGCATGTCAGCCAGCATTCCTAATCGCCTGCATTTCCATTCCCCGGCTCGTATGACACGAGCTTCGCTTCGTGGATCATGTCGTTGGGTTGCGGTGTCACCATCGGCGGCAGCCCGAGAAGCGGCGCAACGCGCTTGACGACACGCGCCGTCACCGGCGCCGCGTTCCAGCCGGCTGTCGCATAGCCATATGTCGCTTTCGATCCCTGCGGCTCGTCGAACATAATCAGCATCGCGTAACGCGGATTGTTCGCCGGAAACGCGCTGAGGAACGACGAAATCAGCCTGTGCCTCGCATAACCGCCGGCAACCGCCTTTTCCGCCGTGCCGGTCTTGCCCATCACCGGATAGCCCGGCACATCCGCCTTCTTGCCGGTGCCGTCGGTGACGACGAGACGAAGCAGCGCCTGCATGTCCCTGCTCGTTTCCGACGAGATGAGCCGCGGGCCGGCCTGCGGATTCGTCTGGCGCATGAAGGTCGGCGTGACCCTGGTGCCGCCGTTCACGATGCTCGCAAGCGCCGCCACGACCTGAATCGGCGTCACGGCGATACCCTGGCCGTAGGAAACCGTGATCGTAGACAATTCGCTCCAGCGCGGCGGCAGCAAAGGATCGCCCGCTTCCGGCAGCTCGATCTGCGGCCGCGAGAGAAGGCCGAAGCGGCGCAGATACTCGCGATAGGCTTCCGTGCCAAGCTCGAGCGCTACCTTCGCCGTGCCGATATTGGAGGAATACATAAAGACTTCCGGCAGCGTGAGCCAACGGTTTTCGGCGTGGAAGTCGTGAATGGTGAAACGCGCGTAGCGGATGGGCTGCGTCGCATCGAGGCGGCTCGTCATCCGCACCTTGCCGGAATCGAGCGCCGAAGCGAGCGTGACAGCCTTGAAGACCGAGCCGAGTTCATAGACGCCGAGCGTCGCCCGGTTGAAGCGCGCCTCATCCGTCACCAGCATCGGGTCGTTGGGATCGAAGTCCGGCAGCGAGGAAAGCGCCACCACTTCGCCCGTATAGACATCCATGATGATGCCGACGGCGGCCTTGGCCTTGAATTCGGCGAGCGCGCTCTCAAGCTCGTTGCGCAGCGCGAACTGCGCCCGCATGTCGATCGAAAGCGCGATCGGCGCGGAACGCTCGCCGCCGCTCCCGCCCTTGCCAAGCAAATCGACCTTGTCGATATAGCGCTCGATGCCCGACGTGCCTCGATTGTCGAGATCGACGGTGCCGAGCACATGCGATGCGTTGTGCCCGTTGGGATAGACGCGCCGCTGCTCGCGGCGGAAGCCGAGCCCGGGAAGCCCGAGATAATGCACGGCATATTGCTGCTTCGGCGTCAGATCGCGCTTCAGCCAGATGAAGGCGCGGCCCGTTTCGAGCTTCGCGGCCACTGCCTCCGGATTGAGATCGGGGAGCACGGTTGCAAGCTGGCGCGCCGTGTCCTGCGGATCGACGATCGCGCGCCCGTCGGCAAAGAGCGAGGCCGTGACGATATCCGTCGCCATGATCTCGCCGTTGCGATCCACAATGTCGGGACGATGGATCGGGTCGACCACATCCGCCGCGGCGACGCGGGCGCCCCTGTCACCGCCGACGATCGCAAGCTCGATGAGGCGCGCGCCGACGAGCGAGAAGCAGGCCGCGAAAACGGCGAGAGCGAGGAAGATGCGCCGCTCGGACGGCGAGCGCACGCCCTCCTGCCCGACGCCGCGCGGCTGGCGCGCGCGCGAAACCGCGTCATAGCCGGCAAGCACGACGCGGCCGCGAGTGGCGGACTGGTTGCGGCGGCCGATCATCTGACCGTCCTTTCCGCCGCGCCGATATCCTGCGGCAGCGAGCCGGCATAGCCACCCAGCGCCTTGCGGCTCGGCACATAGAAGTCATCGGTCTTGTGCGGCACCGGAACGTCGCTGAAGGAACCGATCTGCGATGCCTTGAGCGCTTCGAGCGTCGTGTAGCGCTGCGCGAGCTGCTGGAGCCGCTCGGGCTGGTTCAGATAACTCCACTCCGCGCGCAGCACGCGAATGCCCTCCTGCTCGCTTGCAATATCGCGCTCGAGCCGCTGGGCGCGCTTCTGCGCCGCCTCGGCGCGATATTTGATGTCGTAAAGGCCGGCCGCGAGCGCGATGCCGACGATGATGAGAACGATATTGAAGGTACGGATCATGCGTGGCCCTCCATGAGAGCGGGCATGCGCGCCATGCCGAGCGCGGCAAGATCGAGCGGCAGCGCGGGCGCGGATGTGCGCTCCGCCGCGCGCAGCTTCGCGGAGCGCGCGCGGGGGTTCTCCTCGGCCTCGGCTTCCGATGCCTTCAGCGCCTTGTGCGCGATCTCGCGGAAAGACGGCGCGACCTCGCTCCGCTCGGGCATGTAACGGCTCGCCCGCGCCGCGCGCCCCGTGCGCGCGGTGAGAAACCGCTTCACGATGCGGTCTTCGAGCGAATGAAAGGTGACGACTGCGAGGCGACCGCCTTCATGCAGCATCTCTTCCGCGCCGGAAAGGCCCCGCGCAAGCTCGCCAAGCTCGTCATTGACGAAGATGCGCAGCGCCTGAAAGGTCCGCGTGGCGGGATGGATGCGATCCTGCGGGCGGCGACCCACGACGCGGGCCGCCATGTCGGCAAGCG
>WBZO01004957.1_pt1 | contig 13909 bp, 9 predicted proteins | sample 5204261 | NCBI WGS metagenome assembly WBZO01 (sample SAMN12412400, study PRJNA552823) | activated sludge metagenome | isolation source: activated sludge from anammox sidestream of wastewater treatment plant... | place: USA: North Carolina | collected 2017-09
AGGCCGTTGTAAGTACAGGTCCACTTCAACCCGCTACCCACTGAATTGGTGACAAAGAACTCGTATTTCACCGTCCGGTTGCCGACCTTGTCGTAGGTGTACCGGTGCTCGTACGCAGAGGGCTTGAGTTCGGTGTTCATATTCGACCACTGCGTACTGACCACTTGGATATCAACATCCTCGGCAGCAGCGTCATCCGCCCAGGTCCCGGTTCCGTCGTTAAAATGCCACCAGGCGAGTGCCCCGCTTGGCAGTGAGGAGTAATTGGTATCCACGTTGAAGGAAGCTGGTACGGTGTTCCGGACCACCATCTCGGCCAACGAGGTCACCCTGCACTACCACGCTCAACAACCGAACCTCCAACCACATCGCTCTCGAAGAGGTGGTGAAGATACAGATCTGAAGCATCAACAAAGATGCCAAGGACAGGATCTTATTATCTAGGAGTATACTCCAAGGAATTCCCGAACAAAACTAGAAACGATATTGTCCTCACCATAGATTCGGAGCACTCGGAACTCAGGGTCACACCACAAGGCCGCACTCGCTCCCAATTCAGAAACTGAGATAATCTCGGGTGGAATCTTAGTGTTAGGATAAGACACACTCAACGCCTCGTTAGCAGTTATATAGTCGCACCTGGTCTTGACTTCAATCAACAACTTTCTCTCGTCCGGATAATCACTGTCAAGACATTCAAGTAGAACTCTAGGTTCTGAATAAATACCAACAAATACCTTCCTCAGAAAGAAAGGGAAGAGGGGTGATCTCTCCCTAGACAACCTGTAAACAAGGTTCAAAGATGACAAGTATCTCGCACTTGGTACCCTGCTTAGCAAACGCTTGCGGACAATCCAATAGTCGTTCCACCAAACCGAGTAGGCGGAGTGAACAACCCTCCCCAATAAATCAATATCACTCTTGAAGGCGCCATCTTCGATTCTAATGATGAAGTATCTCCCTGCTGTGACTTTAATTGCCAATGCTCGCTCCCTACTCAAACGTTACCCACCAGTGGTACTTTCCATGGAAGAGGTTCTCAATACCCCATTTCATGAACATCTTCCACCGCCAATCGGGTGGACCATAATGGACATGCCATGGACCATGGCCCCAATCCAAGGACACATTCCCAAAGGCCAGAAGGCATGCAGCTGCGCCAGCACTGGCTTGATAAGGATGTGCCTGTATGCTTTCCCACCAGCAGTTTACCACACACTCATAATCGGTACCGCAACCAGAAGCGCAACCAGACAACCAAGCACCATGAGTAGCGAAACACAGACCCCATTCGCAGATGGCAAACCATGGTACCAAACCATCTGGATCTACAAATATGGCTGGAGAATTCTTCGCAAAGATATACGGTTCTATTTCGTGTTGTAAAGGTCTTACCATTATCGGAACTGAAGTGAGGTCTTGAGTTCCACACATAGAACAACCCAAGCCTCGCCTTGTGACTATCCTGCTCCGACTCTCTGGATCTCTTCCCACAAACCTCCCCACCGTGCTGTCATAAAAGCGGGCGTGGAAGAAATATAATCCCGTAAAAGGATCGATCCATTTGCCGGTCTGGTGTTCAGTAATGCCCGCCGTGCGGGCGGTGGACCAAACGGTTCCGGAGAAGGGAGAGGTTGTCAGTTCATTCCCAAAAGCGTCCTGGGTGAAGTAGTAGAGTTCGTTGCCGCGCCCGGTGCTGTTGGCGTTGTAAATTGCGAGCACATTGCCGATTGCATCATACGTATAGGTGTAGTCGTTGGTGGAGTCAGGCGTTGCATCATTATTGGTGTGCGTGTACACCCGCTTGCCGATTAAAGCACCGAGTGATCCAGATTTATGGGTACTCACCTCAAGGGTCCTCAAGGGATCGTTGCCGTCAAGCGCTCCACCCGCTGTGTCGTACCTTCCATCCATGCGCAAAAGGTTGAGACCGTCATACTCATAACGACGCCAGGAGGTTGGGTAGGTGGCGCTTCCCGCACCATAAGTCTTCCATACACTCATGGCGCCATCACAGGAATGACAATACTCATACATATCCTTGCCTGCATATGTACCTGAACCTGTGCCCGTGCGACGCTCTACCTGAGTCATTTCGTTCTTGATATTCCAGGTGTAGTTCCATAGCTCGACCTGGGTCCAGGTCGATCCGCTCTTGGTCTCCTTCCTTACTTGGATCGTCTTTTCATTATGGATGACAAGTACGCAACCAACGAGATCAAAAGTAAGGCAGAGAGAATCACGAACAATAGTGTTATGTTTCCCTCCTCAAGTACCCAAACAAATAGGAATCCAACAGTCTCTCCCCCCCACCGTGTATTATCTCCATAAGCAAAAGCAAGATAAAGTGCGCGTACGATTAAGCCCAAGATGAACAAACCAAAAAGAATCCCCAAAATTGACCATACAGAGCATGGCAATCTTCCCTGCAATCTAGTGTCTTGAGGTACTGGCTTATTCATGCGGTTCATCTCACCTAACTACAACTATGGTACATAATACCACTCATGCCCATCCCAGTGCCATCTTCCTCCATCACCATGGTATGTACAGGGACATTCACAGAACAACTCCTCCAAACGGGTTTTGTATTTATTATGCCCATCCCAAGCTGAACGAATGGAGCAATTGCAGAGGTCCTTATCACACTCCTTTTGTAAACTTGTTCTTTCAGAACATAGGAGGTCCCATGGTATGTCAAAATTGATGCCGTGTATGAAATAGCAAAAATCATGGGCGAAGCAGCACCTGTCGAGGTCATCTATCGGAGCACAATGGATAATATACCAGATCAGACGAAACGGATCATCCCACTCATCGCCTCCCGCTCCACACCAATTGCCATAAGAAAAACCACTCCCATCCGCATTCGCGCATTCTGGCCATGGTCTTGGCTTAGGTGGATTTGGAGTTTGAATAGGGGTGGGGGTTGGAACGGGACCAGGAGTTGGATTTCCGATTATCATAGTTCCACATCCACTACAGTGTCCAGTTGGATCGGGATAAGAGACAGGAGAAGATTCAGATATAGCATAAATGCCACCACCGTAAGATCTTTCTGGATCCTTACTCACAAACCTCCCCAGCACCGGATCATACATTCGCGCATGGAAGAAATAGAGGCCGGTGAGCGGATCGATCCATTTGCCGATCTGGTGTTCGTTAATGCCCGCCGTGCGGGCGGTGGACCATGCTGTTCCGGAGAAGGGTGAGGTTGTCAGTTCATTCCCAAAAGCATCTTGGGTGAAGTAGTAAAGTTCATTGCCGCGTCCGGTGCTGTTGGCGTTATAAATTGCAAGGACATTACCGACTGCATCATACGTATAAGTGTAGTCATTCGTGGAGTTCGGTGTCGAAGTATAATTGCCAGCATTGAAGGTGTACACCCGCTTCCCAATCAGAGCACCCAGTGAACCCGGTTTGATTTTGGCTATCTCAAGCATCCTAAAAAAATCTATCCTGTCAAAACTCCTACCGAAATAATGCTTTCTTATCTCATGAGTGTAGTTCTTGCAGACCATTCTGATTGAGACTCATTGATCTGATCTATTACATGGATTACTAACCTGTTAACGGCATTCAGCAAATACCCCACTATTATCTGGACTCACATCAGCAAGTCGAATAAAAGCTCCATGTGCCTCCAGAAAACAGTACAAATACTTCACATTATTCATCTGACGGACAATACAAAGGAAAACAGAAGGACAGCTCATGTCATTACAACTCCAGACTGTCGAGGAAATCAAGCAGTTATTAGAGGCAAGATCAGTCCGTGTACTCCTCTCCTCATCAACCAGAATGATCCCTCGCGACCAAGAAAAACAAAGCCTGTCATCTGACCAATTTGACAAACTATAATATCCCCCATCCTCTACTATCGATTCAGGAATCTTAAAGAGATCTGTACTCGTCGTTGCGCTCTCGATAATGCCGTTTGGTTTCACTAAAAGGAGTCCGTATTTGTCATTATAAACACCTGTGAGTGGGGTATAGTCAATAGCTGCAATTTCTTTTCTGTTTCCAGAAAGAGGATTATAAGTGATGATCTTCGCTGTTTCTCCATGTGCTTCTAGAAGACAAAAAAGCTCATTCCCTCTAGCTCCTAATAAACTTTCACATTCTTGATTTGGAAGTGTTCGAATTTTCCACTCATCATAACTTAGAGAGATTATATTTCCAACAACATTTCTCCAAAAGAGCACATTTTTCACTTGATAAAAAGATCCTATATTTGTTCCCTCTGACTGTGCGTACGGCAAAGGTATCTGTTTATCCGGGTCAAACCACCGCGACTCAGAGCCTTTTTTCCCCCCTATCAAACGCAGTTCAGTAGGACTTATTAGTATTAGCCTGGAATTGTGGCGTACAAACATAAAAGAGATAACTTCATCAATCACAAAAGCATCTGTAAAGAAGATCCCTATACAGTAGATCATATAAATGATGCACATAAACGACAATAAGCCGATGCTCGCTAATATATAGATGCTTCTTTGTGTCCATTCACTCATCAGAAAAAGCCTCTTACAGGGAGCCGCATGGCAATCCATCAGGGCATGGTCCCGGACTCGGACAGTTCAGAACCATTTGCGTTGTCCAACCGTAGCAGTTCCGGTTTGGATCAAGCATCCTATACTCAATCTTGTTGTCTATGCTTTTCCAGAACATATCTTCTCCTAGTTCTTCTTGAAGATTCCGGAAGACACACACAGGATCTACATCAATAAGTGTACAGTGCTCTTCCTCGTTTGGGCCTAATGGATCAGGTCCAGTGTGGGTAGGACCTTTCCCCCAACGAACGGCCATTCCATTATTGAACTCGAGTTTGATAAATTTGTGAGGGGGAAGACAGCAGTCGTACCATCTGCTATCACCTCTGATATTTCTGTAACATATAAACACTTGTGCTGGCAGTAATGGGCCACCCCCCTCTACCATATCTGGAATTCGCCCATTTGAATCACTATAACTCACGGGTGATGATTTTGCGAATTGGTAAGGATGTTCCACATCGCGCCTCAGACCACTCCTCCCCACAAACCTCCCCACTCCACTGTCGTACCATCTCGCATGGAAGAAATAGAGGCCCGTAAACGGATCAATCCACTTGCCAGTCTGGTGTTCGGTGATGCCAACCGTGCGCGCGGAAGCCCAGGTGACTGTCGTACCGGGAGGGCTATAGCTGAGGAAGGGCGAAACGGCCAACTCATTTCCGAAAGCGTCTTGTGCAAAGTAGTACTTCTCATACCCGCGTTCTGTGCTGTTGGCATTGTACACCGCGACGACATTTCCAACAGCATCGTAGGTGTAAGTGTAGTCGTTAGTGGAGTCAGGCGTTGCATCATTATTGGTGTGCGTATACACCCGCTTGCCGATCAAAGCGCCGAGCGATCCCGGCTTGTGGGTGGTCACCTCAAGGGTGCGCCAGGGATCATTGGCGTCGAGGCTTCCACCGGTTGTATCATATTTTTCATCCACGCGTAAGCAATTCAGTCCATCGTACTCGTACCGCCACCACTTAATGATCGTCGTTGAGGAGGTTGGACTGTACTCGATCCGCTCCGAGAGCACACTGTCGCAGGACAGGCAATAACGGTAAGCCACCTTACCGGCATACGTGTCGTTGGTACCGCTGAACTTCTCGGCCAAAGTCATCTGGTTCCTCGGATTCCAGGTGTAGATCCACTTTTCCTCTTTCACACCCGCGGATGTCTGTTTTTCCTTCGTGGTCAGATTGCCATCCGCATCATAAGTATACAACCACTTGCGATCGAGCGTGAGACCGTCAGTAGAATATTTATTCTGCTGGGTAAGTTGATTGAGGCCATTGTAAGTACAGGTCCACTTCAACCCGCTACCCACTGAATTGGAGACGAAGAACTCGTATTTCACCGTCCGGTTGCCGACCTTGTCGTAGGTGTACCGATGCTCGTACACAGAGGGCTTGAGTTCGGTGTTCATGTTCGACCACTGCGTGCTGACCACCTGGATATCAACATCCTCAACAGCCGCATCATCCGCCCAGGTCCCGGTTCCGTCGTTAAAATGCCACCAGGCCAACGCCCCACTGGGAAGGGAGGAGTAGTTGGTGTCCACATTGAAAGATGCTGGCACACTGTTCCGGACCACCATCTCAGCCAACTTGCCGGTCATGCCCGCCCCGGAGACCCCGCCGACCGAGGGAGCACCTGCGGACAGTAGCGGTCCATCCACAGTGGTGCTGCTCCGGTCAATCCGATTCCCGTTGTAGTACAGATACACCCGATCGCTGGTGTTGTCCCAGCTGAGCGCGATGTGGAACCATTCATTCAACGGCACCGCCCAATAGACGCTTTTCTCATTGTCGTTCGTTCCAACCGTTCCCTGGATTCTTCCGTCCGACAGGATCGCCAACTGAACGAAGTTGCCTGATCCGCTCGTGCCGCGCCGGAAGATAACTCGCGTCGCTGCTGGATACGACTCCAGGAGCATCCGTGTTTCCACACAGAAGGCGTTGTTCTGTTGATTCCCCATGCTGCCAGCCGCTTCTGCAACCGCCGACTGGCTGCCGTTGAAGCGGATACAGTTGGCCGAACCGTACTTGACATGTCCCGCTTCGCGAGTCAGGCGGTTAAGCGTATCGTAGGAATAGGTCACCTTGCGCGCGCTATCCAGGTACGACGAGGTGCGCAGGCCGTCAGAATTGTACTCATAGGTGATCGTACGGTCCTGGTTGACACCGTCGTTGGTGATAGTAGTCAGACGACCGTTGGTCGCATTGTAGGAGTTGGTCACCTTGTATACTGGTGTGGCGGTCGGGTTGGCGGCAGCGAAACCCATCTGCGTGACCTGGTTCGCTTTGTTGTACGAGAGAACGACCCTGGGGTGGGTAGTGGATGTGATGCGGGTCATGCGATTGGCAGCATCGTAACCGGCATAGCTTCCATCTCCATAGGTTACAGTGTTCAACCAGGAGGTCCCGAGACGGTCGGGGATTTTGATCTCGATCAGACGGTCGATCCCATCATATCCGTAATCAAGATCGCCAACATGCACCGCAGTCTTATAATCGAGTTGCCCGTTGTTGGTGTAGTAGTAATAACGGGTGCCAGAGCAGGAACAGTCACCGCCCGAAGTATAGGTCGAGCTGATCCGACCGGCTGAGTCAAAAGTGTTCTCGACACTTCCCCAGAACGACGACTGCCCCGTGTTCCAGGTCGACTTCTTCAGAAATCCAGGCGCGAAATACTCATAAACGGTTCGGTGGCCGCGCATATCGTCCTTGGAGGATAGATACTCTCCCATACTCCCGTCGTAGTTGTAGGTGATGGTTCCCGCAAGATTCGCTCCATTCCAGACCTTCTCGTACTGAAGCCGCCCCCAGTTATCATACTCGTAGGTGGTCTTGCGTCCTTCCGCGTCGATCACCTCAGTCAAGTTGTCGCCGTAGCCACTCAGGTCGTATTTGTATTCAGTGACATAGGCGGAACTGGATTGAACCGAGTTGTAAACCTTGGTGAGGTTGCCCGTCTGCTGGTGGTACTCATACCGTGTTCCAATGCCAAGGGGAGATTGGGTTCGATAACGTCGGCCTTGACTGTCGTACTGGAAAGTGGTTGTCGCGGCACCGTCGCCAACCGCCACAAGCTGCTCCTTTGCATTGTATTTGAACCAGGTTATTCGGTCTTCACCATCGGTGATTTTCCGGAGCAGGTCATCGACATAAGTCCGCATCGTTTCCGAGAGCGTCCCGGTATAGGTCTTGGTGATGCGGTCTTCATCATCATAGTCATATTGCGTATAAGCCAGTTCGGTATCATTTGAGGTCTTTTGCGAGATCTTGATGGGCAGGGTGGCATCATAAACATACTGGGTATAGTTTCCTGCTGGCTGGGTGATCTTCTCGAGGAGGTCATCAGTATACGTATAGGTGGTGGTCTGATTCAGGCCGTTGCGGTAACCGACAACTTTCCCGGTGGTTGTGTCTGTCAGTTGTGTAGACCTTGTGATCTGATCCCCATTCTCGGTGGACGTATTCTCCTTGATTGTGACTCCCGATATCAGGACCCCACTCACCACCTCAGAGGTCTCGAGGGTCTTGCTGCCATCCGGAGCGGTCACGATCCTGTCAACGGTCTGGTCAAGGGGATCGGAGTAAGCGACGGTATACAGGTTGGCAAACCGTTCGTATCGTGTTTGCCGTTCGGAAGCATCATAGCGGTAATCATTGGTGACAAATTGTCCACCGGAAATGAGGGCATTCCCGGCACTGTCGGTGCGTGAGAGTTGGTTGACCTTTCCACCGGTATCGAAGGTCCATTTGACACCCTGCAGGAAGGTCGAACCAAAGTACGTTCTCCAGCCCGTCAGGCAAGGCGGATTCTGGCCATCATAGTAAAAGTTCACCTGGGTGTAGTTTGAGGGGGCAGACTGTGGGTACTTGGCAGACTGCATGGTACCGTCTTGGTTATACTGGATTTGAGTTACGTTGTTCGTGGCTGCTTCGGTGATACTCTGGAGCTTATTGTTGGTATCATAGGAAAAGGTCTCGAAGGTGTTCCCGGATTCATCCAGGATTGTCAACAGCATCCCAGGACTGGAGGTGGATGGAATTTGATAACGGTACTTACCGCCATTGCGCCAGATCTCCACAAAAGAACCGGTGATATTCCCCTGGGTTTCTCCGAAATCATTGATCAGAATGTTCTCCACTTCCTGGTAAACACCGACCGGCTGGGGGCCTTTCATGGCGATGTAGAATACGTTGATCTTCTCATCCTGAATCAGGTATTCCAGGTTCGACATATAGGCTGCCGAATCCGCACTACCACCAAACAGGTTGGGAAGTCCGCTTGCAGGTTCCTGAAGATAATGAAAAACCGGAATCACGATCGATCGCCATGGTGGAGCGACACAAAAACTGGTATTGATGTTCCCGGAGACCCCTAATGTGTTGCCTGGCGCACAAGGGGGAGTATTCCCTCCATCCCCACAAAACGCACAGGGAACCATGGTCATCGCTCCCAGGTCATCTCCGGCATACTCAGAACAGTCATCATTTTCCCCACAGTGGTCGGCGCTCCCTTGTGAACTCGCCCTGACGCCGGTCATCAATCCTGTCAATGAGATATAAATCTCATCCACACCATTCCATTCAGTGGAGTCATTCCAATTTCCCTCCCAGTGCACCTTTCCGGATGTCTGTGAACCAATCGAAATTTCATATTGTTTAGTAGGTTCTTGAATCTTAGCTTCCGTAATGGATATCTTCCCATCACTCAATCCACACGAATACCCACACGCACTCGGTGGTGGCGTCGGACTGATTTCCCAGAAAATCCATGCACCATTCTTGTCTTCTTCCTGTCGCTTTTTCGGATCATTTTCGTCCAATTCGATCCGGATAACATCTTTATAGACCAGCACCTTTCCCTCAGCGATCGGTATTTCGTCGTCGACTGTGCACGGACAACCGGCACCGGTGCTGACACTCGATCCAATTATCGAATGAAGTTCCGGTTCGGTCTGATCAATGGACACCTGGTCAATCACCCACCCCGTGGAACAGTCATCACGACTCCCGTTTAAGCAGAAGGTGTCTCCATCCCACGAGTGCAGTTCAACAAAAAAAGTCGGGTGGGGTGTTGGGGTGGGTGGTTCAGGACGGTACCGAACAATAGCAATTCCTGGGTTTTCGTATGTATCCGCGTATTCATCACAGAGGATCGAACGGCAGGCTTTTCCGATTATTAAGTTGAGACTTTTGTAATCTACTTTCACATACGAACCATCAAATGTTGTGAAATCCAAGTCATAGCAATTCGGTGAGGATGAACAGTCAAAACAGGTCGGGACAGGCAAGGGCGTCGGAGTGGGTGGGGGAGGACTCGTCGCAAAGGTCCGGGAAACACCCAATCCGATCATCACCAAGGAAACTGTTATCCATCCAGTCCATGATCTGCATCGGTCCGGTTTCATCGATCCATCCTCCTTTCCTGCATTCGCCGAATTGTTTCCAAGAGACATTTATAATTGGCAACATATGCCGCCCGTAACTCGCACGGCGCCCGACCCCCATCAATCCTTGGCTGCAAGAAGCCTGACGGTAGTTCGGGATTGGCGAATTGAGCATCCTGAGATAATCCAAATTCGAAAGATTGTTTGGCATCCAGCCAACGCCCTTGCATTAACATCAAAGCATACCCGCGCCAACACCACGCATTGACATGCATATCAGGCCGTTCTTCCACCGGAACCCACGCCAGAATCTCCTCAAATCCGGCAATTGCCTGGTCATGCCTTCCCGCCAGACACTCGGCTGCATGCAAGTTCTGGTGAGTCCATGTCGCAACATGTTTCAGTTCCTGGCTCCATCTTGCATATTCTCTCAAAGGGTATCGCACCACCCATGGCTCCAGCCGGCTTATGATCACCTCATACTCCCCACGACGGAATGGATAGACCATTGACTCCTCATCCAACGACAGGGTTGCCAAATCCTCGCCCGCCATGGCTCTGACATAACGCGACTGCATGTCCGCAGCCGTCTTCATGCGCCTGCCTTCAAAGGCAATATCTCCTCGCGGCCTGGCATCCGGTAATTTCCTCGCCAATTCCCCAGCAAAGACACCTGCTGAATCCTTGTCTCCCAAGGCCCACATATACAACAGCAGTTCTTCGTTGGCCCACAACCGTTCGAGAAGGTAGGGCGACTGGCGGCTCACAAAGAACCGGTCCACTGATTCAATCACCCGATCGTACGTAAGAAGGTCAAGAGCATATTCGTATCGGATACGGAAAGTCCCTGCTTGGTCATTGGATGCGGATTGGATAGCCGATTCGTAGGCTTGGGTAGCCTCGTGAATCCTTCCCTGCGCCAAGAGCGCCTTCCCCAGTAAGACACGCGGGTAAGGGATGGTGGCCAACGAACCGTTGAAGCGGATCTGGGAATAGCAACTTGCAGCGGTCACATAATCATCCACCGCATGAGCCATCATCCCCGCCTCCAGCCAACCCGTCCCGAAAAACTTGCCCTCAAGCTGGGTCCGCATAAACTGGTACTGCGCCTTCACCGGATCTGCAGGGAGAAAACCAAAGGTCGTGATCAGAGACTTGACGAGGTCCATAAACCCAGGATGCGACTTCCAGTTAAAGACAACGGAAGATGTGGCCACCAATGCCTGGGCCAGATCCCCTGTCTTGATCGCTGTCTGGACTGCAGTCTGATCGGTCTCAAAAGACTTCAGAACTGGATCTTCAGCTTCCCCCACTGCCATGTGCTGAAGCACCACGCATAATAGCCCACACACTACCCACTGCGATAACTTATGCATCAGACACCTCCTCTGAGAAACCAATCCAGTTGTAAATCAGATCAATTGAACTACTCTCGCCACCAACTCAATTCCAAGACACATCACGATACCTGTATCCGGAATACCACAACTCACAAAAACAAAAATCCCTTCGGACAGACAAATGGCGTCCCAACCGGTTATAAACAGCTAACGCCCATGGAAAACCAGTCACTCGTGAGTCAACGGACACTTGCGTGAGAAACCAGAGAAAAACCTGAGACCTAAAAACAAGGAAGGAAAAAACCGCTCGATAACCCAAGCGGAACAGAGGACCACCCCTCAACGGAACAAACCACAACAAAAAACCAACCCGCCACATGTCACCCTCCAACCAACCCCCAAAAAAAACGAGGATCACGGACAACACGGACAGAACAGAACTACAATCTCAAGATAGAACCTCAAACATAAAAACGTCAACAAAAACATTAAAACACCCGGCAATAATCCACGAGACATTCCTATATCTCTAGATTCCTGAACGGGTTACAGCAACAACCAAGAGACCCCACCAAAATGATACCCACCCAAAATTGACCCACATAAAGTCCGGCAGTTCGATCCGTCAGAGTCGCCATCTACCATCCCTCCAACACGGATGACTTGAGAGGAAACAAGGAGCCAACCCACAAGACTGTGCGCCGGGAGACCCGACCTCGGCCCTACTGGACATCGGCCATCACCCACAATTCCAACGCACTCGGTCACTCCCCTAAAGGATGCGACCGACCGTGACACAAAGATCCTTGGCGACAATCTCCTGACCCTCTTCTGAAATCACAACTACCTCACAAAATCTCACCTCACAAAGTAACGAAACACTCCACCTTTTTTTGGGGACCCTCAAATTGAGGTCCCCAAAAAAATCTTGGGACACAAAAAAAGCCTACCAAAGAAAAGCCCGACAAAACAAAAACTCTGAGGTGAAACCATGAACCAAACCCAAACCGAAACAATCCAATACAACGCAACCAGAGAAGAATACGAGTACACAGTGGATGAGGAAGAAAACTTCAAAACCGAAGTCTATAGGAAACAGTTGGAAAAGAATATCGACATCCTCGCCAGCAACGCCGCTTTTTACTGCAGGCAAACGAGCGAGTACCTCTCGTTAGAGCCAGAACGGTCAAGCCCAACCTTCCTGCAAAGAATTAGCGAACTGACCGAACAACTCCAAGACGTCATGGACGAAGCCTACCACCTCGTCCTCCAAGAAAGCATAAGAGCAAACCAGGTGAGAAAATGAAACCCGCAACCATCGAAGAAGAATGCCAGCGAAGCCTCATAAATAACCGGCTTGAGACACTCTCGGAAGAAATCGCCGACCTTCGAGACATCATCGTCGTCAAAGCCAACGACACGAACCGCGCGGGCATGCACGTCCTGCCCGTCATCGCCGAACGGCTCGACGAAATCGAAGCCGAACTAAACCGCCACTGGCAAACCGCCATACGCATCGGAGTCACTACCACGGAGAGGTGAAACCCATGACACAAAACCAAACACTACAACCAGCCCAACGAGGACCACCCCAAGAAGAAGACAACAAGACCAAAGCACGATCTCTCATAGAGACGGCCATCGACCAACTCGCCACAGCCCTCGAAAACGGCCACAGCCAAATCCTCAAGGAATACCTCGCCACCATGGCGAGATTCCACCCATACAGCGCAGGAAACCAACTCCTCATCCACCTCCAACGACCAACCGCCACCCACATAGCAGGATACCAAACCTGGAAAAAACTCGGACGACAAGTCAAGAAGGGAGAAAAAGGAATCCTCATTCAGGCCCCCATCCAATACCGCTATACCACAACGACAGAAACAACCAGAAACAACCGGGAAGAAGACAACACGGTCACCGTCACCCGACTCTCCGGATTCAAACCCGCCCACGTCTTCGACATCACCCAAACCGACGGCGACAACCTGCCAGAATTCCCAACCGTCCAAGGCAACCCAGGAGAACACCTCGAACAACTCAAAACAACCATCCACCAAAGAGGCATCACCCTCAAGTACAGCGACGATATGGAAGGAGCGATCGGACGCTCAAACGGCGGAACCATCACCATCCAGACAAACCTGCCCCCCGCCAAAGAATTCAGCACCCTCGTCCACGAACTCGCCCACGAACTCCTCCACCACGGACCCAACCGGCAAAAGACGACGAAGACAATGCGAGAAACCCAAGCCGAAGCCGTCGCCTACATCGTCAACACAGCCATCGGCCTCGACACAACCACAGCCAGCAGCGACTACATCCAACTCTACCATGGCGACAAAAAAGTCCTCGCGGAATCACTCCACGACATCCGACAAGCCGCAAACACCATCCTGGCAGAACTCAACATCAAAAAAACCAACGGACGTGAAGAAGCATGACACACAACAACCCCTTCGCACCCTACCTGGCCAGACGCGAAATCCGGCACGCCATCAGCCAAGCAGTCGGCGAACTCGAACCCACCCACTACGGCAGCGTCCTCTGGATCTGCCTCTCATGCGGACACTCAAGACCCCCACGCCCCAGAGAAAAAACACCAGCGCACTGCAGAGCATGCGGCC
>WBZO01004959.1_pt1 | contig 13906 bp, 10 predicted proteins | sample 5204261 | NCBI WGS metagenome assembly WBZO01 (sample SAMN12412400, study PRJNA552823) | activated sludge metagenome | isolation source: activated sludge from anammox sidestream of wastewater treatment plant... | place: USA: North Carolina | collected 2017-09
TACGAGAGCTTCGATCTGGCAACCGGGCGGATAGCGTGTCCGCTGCTTTTCTACGGCGGGGGGGCGTGGCTGGGCCGCGCGGGGCAGGAACGCCTGAAAGCCTATGTGGAAGGCGGCGGGACGCTGATCTGCTTTCAGGAGACGCCCCACTTCGACGACGCCTTCGCGCCGCTGAACCTGCTCGACATCCCGCGGCCTGCGCGTATCCTGGGCGCCTCGTCTCCCCAGCAGGTGGCGATACACCTCGGTCCGGAAACTGTGCTGACCAGCCCGGGTGCCTTCTTTGTTTACGATAGCGCGCCATCTGGCGCGCCCGGGGAGCCGATCCGCGCCGAACGCGCGCCGGACGCCGCCGCCGAAGACAGCACTCTGCGCGGCCATATCGCCCTCCCGGTCGGGGCGACCTACACCATTGGCTATCGTCTGCCGCGCGGGGAAGGGCAGATTGTCTGCCTGGGGGTTCCGCCAACCCCGGCCCTGGTGTCGGCGCTGCATCGCTGGCTGGGCTTCCCTATCTTTTCACAGGCTGCTGCCCCCGGCGTGAGCACGGCGCTCTTCCGGCAGAGCGACGCCCGCGCCTGGCTGGTCGCCGTCAGCGCCAGCGAGGAATCGCACGATGTCCGTGTCAGGCTCGACCGGGAGCCGTTCGGGCGCGGCCTCTGGCTGGCCCGGGACCTGATCTCGGGGGAGGAATTGACTTTTTCTCCGGATCAGGCCGGGATATTGTGGCTTCACTTGCCGCCAAAAAGCGGTACTATCATCCGACTAACGCTTACAGATACAAACACTTCAACGGAGACTCAACCATGACCATGACCTCTAAGCAGCGCATGTTGACCGCCCTTCAGGGAGGCATACCGGACCGGCTGCCGGTGACGACGCATCATGTGATGAAATACTTCCTCGACACGACGCTGGACGGCATCACTGACCAGCAGTTTTTCGATCTCTTCGGCTTCGACGCCATCACGTGGACCCTGCCGTTCAAGGCCGACGCCAGCAAAGGCGAGTATCTGGTCACGCGCGGAGAGGAGACCTGGGAGAACGCCTCGGTGCAGTCCGACCGCTGGCGTATCGAAGCGGAAGATATCCCCGGGCAGGAGTACGCGACCACCCGCTATCGCATCGTCACGCCCAAGGGGACGCTGACCGCCATCCTGCAAAGCAACGAGCAGACCTCCTGGCTGACCGAATACTTCATCAAGAACAAGTCCGATATCGACCTGATCGCGGAATTCGCGGCAACCCCGTTGTGCGATGTGGAGGAGGTCAACCGCACGGCGGAGGCTTTCGGCGAACGCGGCCTGGTGCGCGGACACATCCCCTGCTTCGATGTCTACGGACAGCCGGGCTGCTGGCAGGACCTGACCTGCCTGATGGGCACGCAGGAGGCCATCCTGGCCGCCTATGATGATCCCGCCTGGGTGCACACCCTGCTGCAAATCCTGCAGGACCGCAAACGGGTCTTCATCCGCTCGCTGGAGGGCGCCCGTTACGATGTGCTGGAGCTGGGCGGCGGGTCTGCCTCCACCACGGTGATTTCGCCGCGCATGTTCGACGAATTTGTGGCTCCCTACGACGCCCCGCTGATTGAGGAGGCTCATGCTGTCGGCCAGCGTATTGCCTACCACACCTGCGGCGGCATGATGCCGATTCTGGAGAATCTCGTCGCCATGCGTCCCGACGCTATGGAGACCTTCACCCCGCCCAATATGGGCGGCGATGTTCGGCTGGCCGAATCCCGGGCGCGCCTGGGCACGAGCGTCTGCATGATCGGCGGCTTCGACCAGTTCCATTTCTTCACCGGCTGCACGCCGGAACAAACCCGGGCCGAGGTGCGGCGGTGCTTTGAAGAGGCGGGCCACAGCGGCGCGTATATCCTGTCCCCTTCTGACCACTTCTTCGAAGCGGAGCCGGACCTGCTGCACGCTTTTGTGGACGAGGCACAGCGCTGCGTGTACGGTTAGCGCCGTATATCCGCCGGACAGTTAAAACATCTGAGCTGGCAGAGGGCTTAAGCTCTCTGTTCAGCGCTGCCTGGCGCCGTTCTATTATCGGATTGAGACACGAATACCCTGAACAGGAGAAACAACCGGTGAATCGCAGCACGATAGTCCCCCACGACGAAATGGTTATCACAGAGAGTGTCACGCTCGCCCCCGGCACGTATGTCCTGCCCGGCGGCCTCCGGGTGAAGGGGGACGGAATCACGATTGACGGTCAGGATGTGACGCTGGTCGGGCCGCGCGGCAGCGGGGTCGGGCTGCAGGCGGACAACGTGCGCGGGCTGACCGTGCGCGGGCTTTCGCTGACCGGGTACTACCACGGCATCCGGCTGGAGCGCTGTCGGAATGTGCAGCTGGAGGACATACTGGTTCGCGACACCGCCGAGATCGCCGGAATCAATACGTTTCTTTACCTGTGGCGGCCGCTCGAGGAAGCCTACAGCGGCGCGATTCTGCTGCATGATGTCCGCGGCGGATCGATCCGCGGCTGTGACCTGCAGCATCAGATGAACGGCCTGCTGCTGTACGGCTGTTCAGAGTTGACCATCGAGGAAAACAACGCCTCCTTCAACAGTGGCTGGGGCCTGTACATGGCCTCCTCCAGCGACAATCTGGTGCGGAACAACCGCTTTGACTTCTGCAATCGCGTCTACCGCCGGCCCGAGGACGGCTCCATCCGCGTCGAGGCAGACGCTGCCGGGATCGTGCTGGTATACAGCTCCTCGCGCAACCGGTTCCTGCACAACGCCTGTCTGAGCGGCGGCGACGGTATCTTCGTGGCCGGGTACGATCACCTGGGCAATCAGGGGCCGTGCAGCGATAACCTGTTTGAAGATAACGACTGCCGCTTCAGCAGCAACAACGCTATCGAATCGACTTTCTCCCGGGGCAACATCTTCCGCCGCAACAATTGCAGCCGCTCCAACTACGGCTTCTGGCTGGGCTATTCGTGGGAGAACACGCTGGAAGACAACGTGATCGAGTCCAACCACATTGTCGGCATCGCCGTCGAGCACGGGCACGACTTCACCATCCGGGGCAACCGTATCCGCCAGAACGAAGAGGGCGTCCGCGTGTGGACGCGCGGCGGGCCGGTCGTCCAGCACTGGCCGGGGCACGAAGTCTCCGCCCATTTTACGCTGGAAGATAACCTCATTGAAGGCAACCGGACCGGCTTCAACGGCTATACCGGCCCGGAAACAATCGACCAGGATTGCCACGACTTCGTGTTGCGCGGCAACACTATCCGCGATAATCGCGACGGCGTCCGGCTGGAGCGCGTCCAGGACTGTATCCTCGCCGGCAACACTTTTCAGGGCAACATCCGCTCCGCCGTGACGCTGATCGGGCAGCCCGGCGTGACGCTCGACGACAACAGCTTCATCAACAACGCCGCCGCGGTGCTGGAGGAAGACTAGCGCCGGCTCAGCGAAGCCAGACGGGCCGCCTCATCGAGCGGGCGGCCCTGCTGGTCCACAGCCTGAATCGCCCCATCGATGCTGCGCGTCCGGACCCGCCCCGGCGCATACGGGTTATTGATCAGTTGCGGGGCGTCAAGCAGCCCCATGGCGACGGCCTTCGCCAGCGTAACTGGATCGCTGAGCGGGTCCGGCGCGCCTTCGCCAAGCGCGACAATCGCGTCCAGCAGCAGGGTTGTCTCTTCAACCAGTTGCTGCTTGCGGCGCTGCACTGCCGCATCGCCGGTCATATCAGGGCTGCCGCGCAGGGCTGTTTCCACGACTTCCTGAGTCATGATGGCGCTCTCGATCACCTCGTCGGCGCTGGCGGCGTGATTCGCTTCGTTGTAGCCCACCACATGGATGATGTCGGGCCGGACCGCCATCTGGAGCATCGTGCTCTGGGCGAGATGCGCCCGCGCTCGCCGCAGATCGACCGGGTAGCTGAGCAAGCCGGTGCGCGTCTGCAAAAAGATGCGGAACTCATCGCTGGCGAATCGCCCGCTCAGCTCAAGGATCGCCAGACAGCGGGCGAGGTCCATAGTGTTGGAAAGCTGCGGTGGACTCTGAAACATGTAGGTCAGGATATAGTCGCGTACGCCGGCCCGCCTGGCATTATGCGCGTAAAGGCAGGCGGAAGCGCACACCACCGTATCCGGCGCGTCACGCATCCCCCAGTGATAGGACTCGTTGCCCTCAACCGGGATGCCCCGTTCGCCATGCCAGCGCATAAGCTCCTGATGCTCGCGGATAGAGCGCTCCAGCGGGGACGGTCCGCGCCCATCCATCGCGTTGAACCAGAACAGCGACGTGGCGCACCAGGCGTTGTGAATGGTACGGCGGAGCATATCGGCGTAACGCACATGGTCCGCCGTGCCCGAATACGAGCGCATCAGCGGGTAGTTCCCCCGGCGGCTGGCTTCGTACAACCGCTCCAGATCATCCTCGGTCCGGAACGGCACGCCGCCGGCCCCGGTGCTTCTGGGGTCCTGCTGGGAGGGGCGGAAAAAGTTCTCCTGGGCGTCCTGATCCGCGCCCAGCGAAATCACGTCCAGGACGCCTGCCTCAGCGATCCGGGCGATCCCCGTAACGGTCGGCTCTATCGTGCGAGCCGGGATGCCGAAGTGGTGGCGCAGGAGCGGGTACGGAGCCTTCCACGCTATGCGGGCCGCCGCTTCCTGGGGAATGTCGCCCGGACTCTCAGCGCGGATCGCTTCGCCGCGCAGCGCGGCCCGCACCTGATGCGGGCCTTCTTCGCCGGAAAACACGGCGTCAAAGTAACCAAACTCGCGGGCGACTTCAGCAACGGGGGGAGTCCCGCCGAAGAAGATTCGCGCACGGCCCAGGACGCCCGCCGTCTCCAACATGCCGCGCAGCTCGGCGAACAGAATGCGGGCGTTATCCGGCGTCAGGCGGTAGCTGATGCCAATCACATCCGGATCGAAAGCCAGGACAGCATCCATAAAAGCCTCTGGCTCTGTCGCCGGCCCGGTGAAATGAGTCTCCCATCCCTCCTCTCCGGCGATATGCAAGAAGCGCGTCACCCCCGCCACATGTATACAATCGCCAAGGCATCCGGCCAGCACTTTCATGCTCACGGTGGTCTCCTTTCAGGGGCTGCGGCCATGTTCCGGGCGCGCCCCGGGCGGCGCTGACGCCGCCCTCAGATGGCCCCTTCCATCTCGCCCGTCTCAACCAGACGCGTGATCTCGGTGATGGACAGGCCGTCCAGCCCCATCCGCTTGAGCGTCCGGCCGCGGTGGCGGTAGTCTGTGCCGTGCAGGATACTGGCCAGTTGAATCAGGGCTTCCATGCCCACCACATCGACGCCGAAGCGATGCCCCAGCTCGGCAATCGGCACCAGGCTGTAAGGCACATCCTCAAAGATGTAACGGTGATGGAGCGTGCGCGGCGCGGTGATTCCCCGGTATCCGGGGTTGGCGTGGATCGCCCCCTGCAGAGTCTCGCCGTGGGCGGAATAAGCCCGCGCCAGCCACTCCTGCGCCGTCTGGGCGCGAATCCCCATCGCGGTCGCCACGGTGACGCGCTCCCGATCCAGGCGTTCCAGGACGCGCCCGATCGAAGGAGTTACGCCGTCGATGTAAAACTCAAAGTCGCCGCTGGTGGCCTCAATCCAGCCGGCATTGAGCAGGGTGAGCGCGGGGTGAAAGATAGCGCCCATGTTATTCAGGCTGGTGTAAAGGATATTCTTCGTGGCGATGAACTGCGGATAGATCTCCTGGAGGATATCCAGCACTGCCCGGGTGCGGGTGGCCGGCAGCGCGGCCAGGGGGAGGGTATTCTTGCGGCGGAAGATATGGGCCTCCGCCGGGCCTTCGCTGCGGCTGGCGAACAGGAAGGTCTCCGCCTCGGCAATAGTCACATCCGCCGTGCAGCCCGTCTCCCTGAGCACCTGCCGGAACTCGAATGCGCCCCCGGTGCGGCCCGGATTGAGGACGATAACCTGTCCGTCCTGGAGGTGGGGCGCTACAGTAAGAGCGATATCACGATGCGCCGACGCCGGGACGACAACCATGATCAGCGGCACGCCGGTGATTGCTTCGGCCATATCGCTGGTTGTGCAGCCCAGGCGGCCAAAGCCGCGCCGCCCGTCCTCGAAAGTGATCTCGATACCCTTGCGGATGGCAATCGTCTCGATATGCTCGAAAGTGCGATTGAACAGCCGGGTGGCAAAACCGCGCACCGCCAGGTCCGCGGCCATTGCTTTGCCGCCGTGCCCCGCCCCAATAATCGTGACTTCCAGAGCCTGATCAGATGTCACCGTAGCCTCCTTTTGCTGCATATTGCGAGGTTCAAAATGGTTTATAACACATCATCGCAGTCTCAAAATTCAAGACGACTTGAACTCCTGTTGAGCATCCACAAATAATTTCTGTTTCTCATCAAACGTCTTTGTGGAGAATTAGTGCTGCAGGGCGGTCAGCAGGCACGCGGCACCGGCGTCCCTGTTACCCGGGGCAGGAGGCATTTGCCGGGCGAGCGCCAGCGGCGGCCATACCGCCGGTTTCTACACGGTGATCCGCCATTTCTATCCGCTGAGCCAGTTGCAGAAAGTGCGTTGCGCCCCCGCGCCAGACTCGGATACTACCCGGGTCACGTTCCGGCCGGGGAATCAGCGGGCAGCGCAGGAAGTGGCGATTCCCCTGCTCTCCCCGGGCGTCGATAGTCTGAGGGACACCCTGAGCGAGCAGGGGATCGGGATGTGCTAATCGCCAGCGCGTCTGGCGCGGGTTATTGCGCCGGGTGCGCCGCCAGCCATGCGGCGGAATTGGGCGTGAACAGCGTGTGGCCGTTCACCTCAAAAGCCGCGATCAGCTCCTGTGTTTCCAGGGAGGTGATCCAGTCGGCAAAGGCCTGACCCAGCTCGGCATTCACACCGGGGTGCCGCTCCGGGTTCACCGGGATCACGCCGTAGGGGTTGAACAGCTCCGGATCGCCTTCCACCAGAATTTCCAGCGTCAGCCCTTCAGCCCGGCGGGCGAGGAAAGTGGCGCGGTCGCTGATGGTATAGCCGGCCAGCTCTTCCGTCATATTGAGCGTCTCGCCCATGCCCTGCCCGGCGGAAATATACCAGTCCCCCTCCAGCGCAATTCCCGCTACTTCCCACAGGTGAAGCTCCTTAGCATGTGTGCCGCTGGCATCGCCACGGGAGACGAAGGGCGCTCCCGCCTCGGCAATCCTGGCCAGGGCTTCGGAGGCGCTGGTCATGCCGCGGATGCCCGCCGGATCGTCAGCCGGCCCGACAATGATGAAGTCGTTGTACATCACATCGTAGCGGTCAGTGCCATCGCCCGCCGCCACAAAGGCATCTTCGCGGGCGCGGTCGTGGACGAGCAGCACATCCGCGTCGCCGCTGGCGCCTAACTGCATGGCCTGGCCGGTCCCCACAGCGACTACGTCCACCGTAGCGTTATACTTCGCTTCAAAATCGGGCAGGATAACATCCAGCAGCCCCGAATCGTCGGTGCTCGTTGTCGTAGCCAGAATGATCCGCGTCGAGCCGATGCGGGATGCGGCAGCCTCCTCCGGCGTAGGCGTGGCAGCTTCGGCGGGCGCCTGCGTCGGCGCGGGAGCCGCCTCTCCACAGGCGCCCAGCAGGACAACCAGAATCAGAGAAGAAACAAGAAACAGCCGTTTCGTTTTCATTTTTCACCCTCAGGTTGTATACAGGTAGGAAACTGCCGAAAGTGTACTGCGCTTCAATTCAATGTACCACTTGATATAGCGCAAGTGATCGCACTGCAGTACTCCTGTCAGGAGACACACCGTGGACAAAACTCGCCTGTTCGAGATGATTGCCGACTCCATCCGCCAGCAGATTCTCAGCGGGGTGCTGCAGCCGGGGGATAACCTGCCGCCGGTGCGCGAAATGGCGGCCCGGTGGGAGTGCGCGCCGGGGACCGTGCAGCACGCCTACCAGCAGTTGACCGGGGAGGGGCTGGTCGTCGGCCGGGCCGGGCAGGGCACCCGCGTGACCGAGACGGCCCTCCAGACGGCGCAGTCCGGCCAGCATAGCTCGCTGCGCCGGGCGGCCCTGATCCATCAGGCGGAATCGTTCCTGCTCGGCGTGCTGACAGCGGGATACACCCCGGAAGAGGCAGAAGGGGCGGTGCGGCTGGCGATGGATCGCTGGCGCAGCCTGGCGAGCGAGCCGGCACCGGCCCCGGCTGGCACGCTGCGCTTCGCCGGCAGCCACGATCCGGCGGTCGCGCTGCTGGCTTCCCATTTTGGCGAGATCATCCCCGACTACACCCTGCACGTGACCTTCTGCGGCAGCCTGGGCGGGCTGATGGCGCTGGCCCGCGGAGAGGCCGATCTGGCTGGCTGCCACCTGTGGGACGAGGAAACGAATACGTATAACGCCCCGTTCGTGCGGCGGCTGCTGCCGGGGAGAAACGTGGCGCTGCTCACCCTGGCGCATCGCCGGCTGGGGCTGATCCTGGCGCCGGGCAATCCAAACCACGTCGCCGGCCTGGCAGATCTGGCCCGGCCCGGCCTGCGCTTCATCAATCGCCAGCAGGGAGCGGGGACGCGCGTCTGGCTGGACGCCCAGCTCCGCCGGGCGGGAATCGTCCCGGACAGGATACAGGGCTACGAGCACACGGTTATCACCCACTCCGAAGTCGCGAGCGCGGTTGCCACGGGCTATGTCGATATCGGGCTGGGGCTGGAGGCCGCCGCGCTGACTTACGGGCTGGACTTCATCCCCCTGACAACCGAACGGTACGATCTCGCCATCCCCGTCGATGCCTGGGCTTTCCCACCCGTACAGGCGCTGGCGGCCTGGCTGGTCACCGACACCGCCCGCGCGGCTATTCGCGATCTCGGCGGGTACGATACCGCCCGGACCGGCGCGATCGCCTGGATCGGCTGAGGTGCAAGCCGCGTCAGCCCCGGCCCGCCTGGAGCTGGCTGAGTATATCTGCCACACGCTCAACGGTGCCCGCCGGCAGTTCAGCGTACATCGGGAGCGACAGCACTTCCCCGGCCAGCCGCTCCGAGACGGGCAGGCTCCCGGGCGGGTAGCCCGGATCGGCGTACGGCTTCAGCAGGTGCACCGGGCGCGGATAGTGAAGCCCGGTGGCGATCCCCGCTTCGCGGAGCTGCCGGCGCGCTGTGTCGCGGGCGGGCAGGCGGACCACATAGAGATGGTAAGCATGGCGGCAGTTGGGCCGTGACGCGGGCAATACAAGGCCTTCCACCGCCCCCAGCGCGGCATCATACCGGGCAGCGTGCGCCTGACGCGCCGCTGTCCAGCCCTCCAGATGGCGCAGCTTGACGCGCAGGATGGCCGCCTGTAGCGTATCCAGCCGGGCGTTATAACCGCGCAGCAGCGGATAGTGCTTTTGCTCCTGGCCCCAGTCCCGCAGGAGGCGAATCCGCCGGGCGTAATCCGGGTTGTCCGCCACCACCGCCCCGCCCTGCCCGTATGCCCCCAGATTCTTGCCGGGATAGAAGCTGAAACAGCCCAGGTCGCCCATACCCCCGGCCCGCCGCCCCCGATACTCCGCGCCGTGCGCCTGCGCCGCATCTTCAATCACGATCAGGCCGTGCTGGCGGGCAAAAGCCAGAATCGGGTCCATGTCGGCGGTCTGGCCGTACAGGTGGACGGGCAGGACCGCCTTCGTGCGCGGAGTCCGGGCGGCCTCAAGCTGCTCGACGTTCAGGGTACAGGTAGCGGGGTCCACATCCACCAGGACGGGCCGGGCGCCGGTGTAGAGGATGGCGGCGACGGTCGCCATGAAGGTGAAGGAGACGGTGATCACCTCGTCACCGGGGCCGATACCGGCGGCCAGCAGAGCCAGATGCAGCGCGCTGGTGCCGGAGCTGACAGCGACCGCGTGCGCCGCCCCGCAGTACGCGGCGAATTCGGCTTCAAAAGCGGCCACTTCCTCGCCCAGCACGAACTGGCCGCTCTCCAGCACGCCGGAGATCGCCCGATCGATTTCAGCCTTGATGCTCCGATACTGCGCCCGCAGATCAACCAGGGGGATCAGCGCCATATCCTCGTGTTGTGATCTCATGCGCCCCAGCATAGCACAGGGCGCCCCTTCACGCCGGGAGACATCGGAAAGACGCCCCTCCAGTGGTATACTCCCCTTTCAGGTGACAACACACTGTCCATCGCCGCCGCCTGACTATAGCGCGACTCGCGAGCATTTTTCTGCCACCCCGCTGTCCTTGCCAGAACAGGAGGATAAAAACCATGCAGCTTGGATTCGTCAGCGCCATCTTGCCCGAACTGTCACTGGAAGAGGTGCTGGCCTTCGCCGCCGAGCACCAGTTTGAGTGTGTCGAAGTGATGTGCTGGCCGGTCGGCCAGGCGGAGCGCCGCTACGCCGGCGTGACGCATATCGACGTAGCCAACTTCACCGCCAGCGACGCCGCCGCCGTCAAAGCCCTGACCGAGAAGTACGGCGTCGCCATCTCCGGGCTGGGGTACTACCCCAATCCGCTGACCGCCAATCTTGAGGAGCGGCAGGTCTACATCGAGCACATCAAAAAGCTCATTGCTGCCTCGGCTCTGCTCGGCGTCAACGTCGCCAACACTTTCATCGGCCGCGATCACACCCGATCGGTCGAAGATAACTGGCCGATCTTCGAGGAAGTGTGGAAGCCGCTGATCGCCTTCGCCGAGAGTCAGAAGGTCCGCGTTGGTATTGAGAACTGCCCGATGATCTTCAGCCTGGACGAGTGGCCGGGCGGCAAGAATCTGGCGACCACGCCCGAAATCTGGCGCCGCATGTTCGCCGCCATCCCCAGCGACTACTTCGGCCTGAACTTCGATCCCTCTCACCTGATCTGGCAGTATATCGACTACGCCCGCGCCATTCGCGAGTTCGGCCACAAGTTCGTCCATGTCCACGCCAAGGACGAGAAAGTGCAGGAAGATCGCCTGTATGATCGGGGCATCATGGGCCTCAAGTGGCATGTGCCCAAGCTGCCCGGCCTGGGCGATGTGGACTGGGGCACGTTCTTCTACGAGCTGACCGAAGCCGGATATACCGGCCCGGTATGCATCGAGGTTGAGGATCGGGCTTATGAGGGCAGCCTGGCCGACCGTAAGCGCGCCCTGACCCAGTCCGGGCGACATCTGGAGCAGTTCATGCGCTAGAATCAGCCGCGAGGGTCGCGCGCCTGTGCGACCCTCGCGCCGTAATTGCGCCGGGCGGCAAAAAGCTCATCCGGCGACGCGCTGGCGATGAGCCGCGCCGTAGGTCAGCGCCTCGTCCAGAAAGGCCGCGACATTCTCCAGCGGCGTGCCGGGCAGGATGCCGTTGCCGGCGGCAATGCACATCCCCCCGTCAGGGCGGTCGAAAGTATCGATCAGGAAGCGCACTTCTTCCCGCACGCCCGCCGGGTCCTTCTCCTGAAGCGTATGCTGGACATCAATCCCGGCCAGGAAGGCCAGCCGGTCGCCATACTGCCGGGCCACGGCCGCTTCATCCATAGTGTGCTTCTGCACCGGATGAAAGACGGTGACGCCGGCATCAGCCAGGTCACCAAGCACGGCGGTGTTGTTGCCGCATGAGTGCAGCCACCAGTGCAGGCCGCCGTATTCCCGGAGCACTTCCCCGATGCGGATATAGTACGGCTTGAGCAGGGCGCGGAAGACCTCTGGCCTCATGAAGAGCTGCTTCTGGTGGCCCAGATCGTCGCTGGTGAAGAAACCGTCCGGCTGGAGCACGCGAATCCCCCGGCGCAGGTAGCCGCAGTACAGCGTCGCCAGCGCGTCATTCAGGCGGTGGATGTTCTCCTGCTCCAGGTGGAAGTCCATCAACAGGCTGGTCATGCCCCGGATGCTCCACGGCCGCTCAAAGAACAGCCGCCACCAGCCGAACAGGAAATAGCGATCCTCCCGGCGGAGCGCCTCCGCCTGCTCGGCCAGCCGGTCGATCTGCGGGTCGGCCTCCGGATCGGGCATCCTGGCGATGAACTCATCCAGCTTACCCCAGTCATCGAGGACGCAGCGCGAGTCATGCGCCCCTTCCTCATCAACCGGCCAGGGCAGGTCCATCGTCCGATAATCCAGCGGCTCAATCAGCAGAAGGACGACATCTTCCGGAAAGCGATCGAACTGCCGGAGCGCGTCACCGTGCGCCTGTTCCAGCCCTTCGCCCCACCATTTGGCCAGCACCAGTGGGATACGGGCCGGCCCCCGGCGCTCTACCGCCTTGATCACTTCCGCCCTGGGCAGGGGCAGCCAGCGGTCGCCATTTTTGAGTTGGACATGATCGGCCATCAGAAATTCCTTTGCAGGCCCGATGACAGGGCTTATTGTACCCTGCAACCGCCGCCGGGATCGCCCCGGCCCCAATGCAAAGGGGATGCCCCGCGTGAGGCATCCCCTGTACGTGCTGCGAATCTGACCGGCGAAACCGGTCAGGCTGACTTGCGCCGGAAGCCCACGAGCACCGCTGCAATCACCAGCAGCAAGAGCAGCAGGCCGCCGCCGATCAGCAGCAGGTTATTATTGACCACCGGCTCCGGCACAGTGAAGTTCACATTTTCGGTCACTACCAGACCTTCAGCGCTGCGCACAGCTACTGACAGCGTGTGCAGGCCGGGGACCATCTCACCCGGGTCGATCGTGACCGTGAAGGGCGGCTCAGTCAAGGTCGCGATCTCTTCGCTATCCAGGGCGAAGGAGACGGATTCAACCGGCGGCTGCCCTTCGGCCAGTTCGACAGCAACCTCGAACGGCTCCGCTGAGACTACAGCCCCCTGGGTGATACCGGTCACCGTGAATTCCGGCGGAGCGGGCGGCGCCAGCAGCGCTTCCGGAACGATGAAGGAGACAGTCTGCCCGGCTGACGCGGTTTCTGTCTCCAGCGTGACGGAAAGGCTGTGCGGCCCCGCCGTCAGCGCTGACGCATCAAGCTCGAAAGTGAAGGGCGGCTCGGTCACGATCGCGGCTTCTTCCCCGTCCACGGCAAACACAATCTGCTCCACCGGCACGCCAGCAGGCACCACAACTTCGATCGTCTGGATGAGCGACTCCAGAACCTGATCGTTCGTGAGTCCTTCCAGCGTGAAGGTCAGGGCTGGCGTTGGCTCCGGCGTATCCGTTGGAACAGGCGTCGCAGTCGGAACAGGCGTGTCCGTCGGAGCCGGTGTATCTGTTGGCGCAGGCGTCACCGTCGGCGGCAGGATGACAATCTGCAAGGACTGCCTGACTTCGTTGCCGTGCTCATCCACCACCACGATCTCGATCGTATGCCCGCCCGGTGCCAGATTCAGCGTGCTCAGGTCCAGCGCGAACGGCGGCTCGGTCATGCTGGCTACCAGTTCGCCATCCACCCACCAGTCCACCCGCGCCGGAATGAAGCCTTCCGGCAGGTCCAGCGTCAGCACGCCATCCCGCGCCACTCTGCCGCCTCCCAGCAGCCCGCCCAGCGCGAAGCTGAATGCCGGCGCCGGCACAGACGTGTCAGTGGGTACGGGCGTGTTGGTCGGAGGAACCGGCGTGTTGGTCGGCACGCGCGTGTTCGTCGGAGCAGGCGTGTTGGTCGGAGGAATCGGCGTATTGCTCGGCACGCGTATGCTCGTCGGAGTAGGCGTATTCGTCGGAGGAACCGGTGTATTGCTCGGCACGCGTATGCTCGTCGGAGTAGGCGTATTCGTCGGAGGAACCGGGGTGTTGCTCGGCACGCGCGTGTTCGTCGGAACAGGCGTGTTGGTCGGAGCGGGCGTATTCGTCGGAGGAACCGGCGTATTGCTCGGCACGCGTGTATTCGTCGGAGGAACTGGCGTGTTCGTCGGAGCAGGCGTATTCGTCGGAGGAACCGGGGTGTTGGTCGCCGTCGCCGTATTGGTCGGCGTTGACGTATAGGTTGCCGTCGGCGTCGGTGTAGCGGTGTTCGTCGGTGTAGAAGTCGCCGTCAACGTATGAGTCGGCGTCAGCGTAGCGGTATTCGTCGG
>WBZO01004960.1_pt1 | contig 13904 bp, 9 predicted proteins | sample 5204261 | NCBI WGS metagenome assembly WBZO01 (sample SAMN12412400, study PRJNA552823) | activated sludge metagenome | isolation source: activated sludge from anammox sidestream of wastewater treatment plant... | place: USA: North Carolina | collected 2017-09
AGGCCGGTGATGTCGTACCAGCGCCAGGTCCCATCGTCGAGCCGGACGTCCACGAGCGGGGCGTCCAGGACCGTGGCCCACTCCTCGAGACCGCGGTCGGCAAGCAGCTGGCGCGTCTCGCCGGCGAACCGGGGCAGGTGCTCGAGAGACCACAGATGTCCGCTGCCAGCCTGCCGCAGGCACGCTGCGATGATGACCGTCGAGGTGCCACTGCCGGTCTCGACGACCATCTGCGGGCGACGCGTCATGATCATCGTGACAAGCTCTCGCAGCAGGTCGGCGGAAGCGGCCATGCCGCGCGTGGCCGGAAGCGGCACACGGCCGTCGAGCACGTCCCGTACCGCGGCCAACGCCTCCAACTGACGGTACAGCCGCGACGCCTCACGGCGCGTCTGACGCGCGCTGCGCCGGTCGTGGGCATCGACCAGGCGACGAACCTGGCGTCGCGCCATGCGCGACTGCCGACGACGCTGGGACGCCGCCCGACCCAGGAGCAGGGCGACGGCGAGCGTCAGCACGGCGGGCGCCAGCACCACCGCCGCATCCATGGACACCAGGCGGGCGAGCCCGACCACGACGAGAACGGCCGCGGCGGCCACGAGGCCCGGCCTGAGGCCTGGGAGAGTCCGCCCCCTCCTGGTGCGCCTGCCTCGACGCTGCACGCTCCCTCCTGATCGCGACTCCGTGGAACGTGCACTATGCCGCGTCCCGTCGCTCGCCGTGCATCGCGCCCCCACCACACGGTCCGCGTGTTGCTTGACGATCGGTCATCCAGGCTATAGCATCAACACTCCCTTATATGAAGTTCGTTTGATGAGTCCGCACTGCGCCCGCCGCGGCATGAAGGAGGCCAGACCCACGTCGTGCCCACGCCCGCACGCATCCGCTCGACCATCGCCACGATCACATCCCCTCCGCGGGACCTGCGAGAGGTCGCGGTGGTGCACAAGGCCCTCTCGGACCCCACCCGCCTGCGCATGATCCAGCGTCTCGCCGAGGGGTCGGCCACGGTGTCGGACCTGATGCGCCACGTGGACCTCTCCCAGCCGCTCGTGTCCTGGCACCTGCGACGCCTCCGGGCGGCGGGCATCGTCGAGACCCGGCGACATGGGCGCGAGGTCATCTGCTCGCTTGCACCCGATACCCTGCGACGCTTCCATGACCGCGAGCGCGAGCTCCTGGGACTGGCTTCGTGAGCGCCCCCACCGCGACCCCACCCGGCTCGGCCACACCCAAGCGGGACGCGATTCGCCACCTGGCGGACCCCCTCGCCCGACGCATCGCGGACGCGGGACTCACCGCCAACCACGTCACGCTCATCGGCTTTGCCATCTGCATCGTGGGTGCGCTGCTCGCGGCCATCGAGTGGTGGCTCCTCGGAGGCATCGTCGCGACCATCGGCTCGGCGTCGGACATGCTCGATGGCGCGGTGGCCCGGGTGACCGGCACGACCAGCAGGCTGGGTGCGTTCCTCGACAGTACCTTCGACCGCTGGGGCGAGGCGATCGTCTATCTGGGCATCGTCATCGGCTGCTCGCGCGCGGGCTTCGAGTGGGGCGTCTGGCTCACGGCGGCGGCGATGGGCGCCGCGTTCATGGTCAGCTACGCCCGTGCCCGCTCGGAGTCGCTGGGCTTCTCTCCCGGCAAGGGGATGGCCGCGGTGGGCCTCGCGCCCCGCGAGGTGCGTGTGGTCATCCTGGGCATCGGCCTCGTCGGGGCGGGCATCACCGGGGGCGTGACGCCCGGCGCGACCGGCCAGACCGTCCTGGGCGCGGCGCTCGCGCTCATCACCATCCTCGCCACGGTCACGACCGTCCAGCGAATCCTGTTCACCGTCCGGCAAGCATCCTCGGAGGTCGATCGTCCATGAGCAGCAACGGCAAGGCATCCACCAACGGCGCGGGCACCCCGGGCGAGCAGGACGCTCGCCGGGGGCCCATCCGCGTCGCCATCGTCGGCGTCGGCAACTGCGCAAGCTCGCTGATCCAGGGTCGCTACTACTACGAGCACGCTGCGGATGACGAGTTCGTGCCGGGTCTGATGCACGTGAACCTGGGTGGCTACCACGTGCGGGACATCGAGTTCGTCGCCGCGTTCGACATCGACAAGAACAAGGTGGGCAAGGACCTGTCCGAGGCCATCTACGCCAAGCCCAACAACACCTACGTGTTCCAGCAGGTCCCCAAGCTGGGCGTCAGCGTCGACCGGGGCATGACCCATGACGGCCTGGGCAAGTACCTGTCCCAGGTCATCGAGAAGGCACCTGGCTCGACCGCGGACGTGGTGGGCATCCTCAAGGAGCGCAAGGTCGACCTGATGGTCTCGTACCTGCCGGTGGGCAGCGAGCAGGCCACCAAGTGGTATGTCGAGCAGGCGCTCCAGGCGGGCGTCGGGTTCATCAACGCCATCCCGGTGTTCATCGGCCGCGAGCCCTATTGGCAGCGCCGCTTCGCGGCAGCCGGGCTGCCCATCATCGGGGATGACATCAAGAGCCAGGTGGGCGCCACCATCAGCCATCGGGTCCTGACTCGGCTGTTCATGGACCGGGGCGTCCGGCTCGACCGCACCTACCAACTCAACTTCGGCGGCAACACCGACTTCCTCAACATGCTCGAGCGCGAGCGCCTCGAGTCCAAGAAGATCTCCAAGACCAACGCGGTGACCTCGATGCTCGACTACGAGGTCGACCCCGACGATGTCCACGTGGGCCCCTCGGACCACGTGCCGTGGCTCAAGGACCGCAAGTGGTGCTACATCCGCATGGAGGGCACGACCTTCGGTGATGTGCCGCTCAACGCGGAGCTCAAGCTGGAGGTCTGGGACAGCCCCAACAGCGCGGGCGTCATCACCGACGCCATCCGCTGCCTCAAGCTGGGCCTCGACCGTGGCCTCTCGGGCACGCTCGTGGCGCCCAGCTCGTACTTCATGAAGAGCCCGCCCATCCAGATCCATGATGACGTCGCGCTGAACCGCGTCGAGGCGTTCATCAAGGGCGAGGACAGCGAGACGCTGGTGGGCACCGAGACGGCGAAGCCCAAGGCGACCCGCAAGATGGCCAAGGCACGCCGCGCAGTGGAGACCGACGTCTCGTCCCAGATCACCGTCGAGCACGCCAAGGCGGGCATCACCATCGGTTGAGCCTCGAGCCACTCGCACGATCGCGTGCCCGCGGGCCACGTGCCGGTCTGGTGAGGCCGCAGGGCTCGAGGGGCCGGTCTCTGGGCTGGGGCCGTCCGGACGATGCCACGAGTTGATGCTAGCATCTGATGCGTGAGCATCAGGCGCACGACCTTGGCAGCCGACGCGGACGATCTCGACCTCCTCGCTGACGAGGCACGCCGGCGAGGGGTCAGCCTTGCGGCGATCCTCCGAGAGGCGGTCAAGGCGGAGGCCGCGAGGCTTCGCTCGACGACCAGGCCCCGGTTCGGGATAGCTAGGTCCACGGAGGGTGCCGCGCGGGTCGCGGCGCGCGACGAGCACGCACCCGTCCGCGATCGACGGGGCTCCTGATGGCGCTCGTTCTTGATACCGGGCCAGTCCTCGCTCTCCTGGACGCCGGCGACCCGGATCATGCGCGCTGTGTCCGGATGGTCGACGAGGTTGGGGAGGACCTGGTCATCCCGACCCCGGTCCTCGTGGAGGTCGACTACTGGGCACTGAAGCTGCTCGGACGGGATGCGTGGCAGACGTTCGCACAGGACGTCGAGCGAGGCGCCTACCGTCTCCATCAGCTCGACGCGGCGGACCTCGTGCGCATCGCGGATCTCGAGCGCGCGTATGCGTCGCTCGACCTGGGACTGGTCGACGCGGCGGTCATCGTCGCGTGCGAGCGTCTTGGCGAGCCCAAGGTCGCGACACTCGACCGACGTGACTTCAGCGTGGTCCGTCCACGCCATCCGGACCACCTCACCCTCCTGCCTGGCTGAGGGCCACGGCTCCTGGCCAGGTGAGAGCCTCGGCCGCGGATCGTGGCACCATGCGCTGGTAGCACATGACCGACGCGCCCCGGCCCATACCCGACATCGCGCTCTGCCCCAGCGGGCGCGCCACGAGCGGCTCGTGACCGAGCTCCAGCATGCAGGCGGGCAGCACTCCGGCGTCGATTACGCGCCCCACCGGAGGACCCAGATCGGGCGGCTCGCCCGAGTCGTCGCGCGCGCCCGCGAGCGGAGCGTGGTCCGACTGTACCGAGGGGCGTCGTTCACCCTGGGGCACACGACCACCCGCGTCACGGAGCCCGCGGCACGGGCCGTGTCGCTGGGCAGCTATCTCGCGTGGCGCTCCAAGCGTCGCATCGTCCAGGCCAACGCCGCGCACATCCTGGGCCTCCCCGAGCACGACCGGGCAGTCCGGGGGCTCGCCCGACAGACCTACGCGTCGTACTCCCGATTCGTCGTCGAGCTCATGCGGCTCCCGTCACGACCCGCGGACGAGCCGCTGCGGCTGCTGCCACCCACCGGTCCGGCGCACGAGGCGTTCGGGCAGGTGTGGGCTCGCTGCCAGGCGGAGGGGCGCGGCCTCATCGCGGCCTCGGGGCACATCGGCAGCATCGAGATCTTCGCGGGCTCGTATGCCCTGCAGGGCATCCCGACCTATGGCCTGGCCGACGACACGGCGTACCCGGAGCTGTTCGACCTCCTCAACAGCCAGCGCGCCCGCTGGGGCGTCCGGATCATCGGCTGGCGCAACCTGCGCGAGATCTACCAGGTGCTCCGCGGCAGCCCGGCGGCGCTGGGCATGGTGGTCGACTGGGGGTATCGGCCCGATGACGTGCCCGTCCGCCTGTTTGGCGCCTGGACCACGCTCCCCGCAGGACCTGCGACGCTCGCCGCGAGGACCGGCGCGATCATCCTCCCAGTCGCCGCCTTCCACGATGCCGCGACCAACGGCTATCACCATGTGACGTCGTCCCCGCTCGAGGTCTCGGACGCCTCCCCGCGCTCCATCGCCATCGCCACCCAGGCCATCGCGGACGCGCTGGAGTCGTTCGTCCGAGCGGCTCCTGAGCAATGGCACACCTTCAAGCCCATGTGGCCCGCCGGGGACGCCGAGTCGCGTCGCCTCGAGGCGCGTGCCATGTCCATGCTCGAGGACGACGTCCCGTCGAGGTCGCGAGGCAGGGCGGGGTGAGCGTCACCGCCGCAACGGCGGAGCGCCTCCGCGATGCGGCCCAGCGGATCGCGGCGCGCCTGATGCTGCTGGGTGTCGCAGCGCTCCAGCGGTTGCCAGACGGACCGGTGTACGGCCTCGGGTTCTGGGCCGGCAGGCTCGCGAGCCGCCTCATGACCCAACGGCGCGCCCTGGTGCGTGCCAACCTCGGGCGGGTGTGCCGAGCACTCGTCGCGAAGGGCGACGCGACACCGCGGACCGCGGCGGCGGCCCACGACGAGCGCGCGCTCGACGACCTGGTGCGCGACGTGTTCGGCCATTGGTTCGTGGCGTATCTCGAGGGGGCCATCGCCCCTCGCTATGACGCTGCGACGGTGCGCCGACGTGTCCGGCCGGCCGACCCGGCCCTCACGGCGAGCGCGGTCGCGCCGGTGCCGGCGGGCGAGCCGGGGCCCATCTTCGCAGGGCTCCACCTTGGCTCGGTCGAGATGGCCGGCATGTATGCGGCGCGCGTAGGGTCGATACGGCTGGCGGGGCCCATGGAGCGGGTCGCCAATCCCATCCTCGCCGACTACTTCCGACGCACCCGGGGTGCCATCGGCTTCGACCTCATCCCCATCCGTCATGCGTCCGTGGAGCTGCGCGCTCGGCTCGCGCGCGGCGAGGGGGCGGCGCTGGTCGCGGACCGTCCCATCGGCGGTGCCGGGACCGCCACCACGCTGTTCGGCGCACCCTGCCGGCTGCCCGCAGGACCGTCCGTCCTGGCGGTCGAGACCGGCGCACCGCTGTATGCGCTGGCGGTGGTGCGCGACCGAGCCGGCGGGTGGGTCGGCCATGTCGAGCGCGTCGAGGTGCCGGCCACGGGCAGGCGCCACGAGCGTGTCCGGGCCACGCTCGACCGCCAGGTGCGTGCCTTCGAGCGGCTCATCGCACGCGCCCCCGAGCAGTGGTGGACACTGTTGTTCCGCATCTGGGAGGACATCCCGCCGCCATGACCGAAGTGCAGCCACGCCCCGCCGCAGCCCTTGACGAGCAGCCGGGTGATGTGGCGCCCACGGCCTGGCCGGAGGGTGCCCCGCCACCCACGGACCGGCCCATGAGCCGGGCGGACCTGCACATCCACACCCTGGCGTCCGACGGCGTGGACGGAGTCGACGCCATCCTCGATGCGGCGGTCGTGGCGGGCCTCCAGGTCATCGCCATCACGGACCACGAGCGCATCGATGCCGCCGTGATCGCGCAGCGCCTGGCCCGGGAGCGGGAGCTACCGCTTGACGTGATCGTTGGCGAGGAGGTCAGCACCCGGAACGGGCATCTCGTCGCGCTGTTCCTCACACGACGCATCAGGCCCTGGGGCTCGATGCGCGACGCGGTTGCCCAGGTGCACGAGCAGGGGGGTCTTGCCATCGTGGCGCATCCCCTCGTGCCCTACCCCCTGTGCGCCAGCGAGCGCACCATCAGACGACTGCTCGATGACGCCGACCCGACCCGTCGCCCCGACGCCATCGAGGTCTTCAACCCCACCACCGCTCGGATGCGCTGGAGCGCGCGCGTCCCCGCGTTCGCATGTGAGACCGGCCTGACCCAGGTCGCCAGCAGCGATGCGCATCGGGCGTCGGCGGTGGGTCGAGCCGTGACCCGCTTCCGGGGTGATGACGCCAACGCGCTCCGATCGGCGATCATGGACAACGCCACGGCATGGGAGGGCACCGCCTACGTATGGCTGGAGCAAGTGGGGATGTTCCGCCAGCAGACCGCCAAGAACGTTCGCGCCGTGAGGGACACCTTGCGTCATCGGCTCCTTCGCATCGGCAACGGTCGAGACCTGGGCTACCCCCGATGAAGATCGGCCTCGTCACGCCCTACATCTACCCCGTGCCGGGCGGCGTGAACGCCCATGTCCGAGAGCTGTACGAGAACCTCGTGGTGCGGGGTCACGACGTGCGCATCATCAGTTCCACCCACGGGCCACAGAAGTCGAGCGAGGGGGACATCATCCGACTCGGGTATGGCTGGAGCGTCCCAACGAACGGGTCGGTGGGGACGCTCACGGTCTCGCATCGATACGGGCAGCTGGTGCAGGACATGCTCGACCGGGAACGCTTCGACCTGTTGCACTTCCACGAGCCCTTCGTGCCCTTCCTGTCGCTCCAACTGCTGCGCTTCTCGACCAGCGTCAACATCGCCACGTTCCACGCCTACTCCGGCCAGAGTCTCTCCTACGAGTTCGGCAAGCGGATGCTCCAGCGGTTCGCCCGCCGGCTGCATGGGCGCATCGCCGTGAGCGCGGCAGCGATGCACTTCATCGGCCGCTACTTCCCCGGCGAGTACAAGGTCATCCCCAACGGCGTCGACCTGCGGGACTTCCAGCGCGTGGCCCCGTTCGCGCGCTGGCGGGACGGGACCCCGAACATCCTGTACATCGGGCGCTTCGAGAGCCGCAAGGGGGCGATGTACCTGCTCAAGGCGTTCCGGCAACTGCGCCGCGAGGGGCTCGACTGCCGTCTGCTGATGATCGGTGCGGGGCCCCAGGAACGCGAGGTGCGGCGGTACATCGCCACCCGCCGCCTCCAGGGAGTGGAGCTGTTGGGCAGGGTGAGCGACCAGGACAAGATACGCGCCCTGGCAACCGCAGACGTGTTCGTGTCACCTGCGACAGGCCAGGAGTCGTTCGGCATCGTGCTTCTCGAGGCCATGGCAGCTGGCGTGCCCATCGTGTGCTCGGACATCCACGGGTACAAGGGGGTCGTCCGACGAGGCGAGCAGGCGCTCCTGGTGCCCCCCAAGGACAGCGGCGCGCTCGCGGGCGCGATCGGCACGCTCATCCGTGACCCGGGGCTGCGATCCCGCATGGGCAGCAGCGGGCGACAGCGCGCCGTGCAGTTCGGCTGGCCGAACATCACCGCCAAGGTGGAGGAGTACTACGGGTTCGCGATCCGACGGGCGGCTGCCCAGGGCACGCTCCCTGCGGGCTTCGATGCACCCATCCCCCCGGCACCACAGCGCTCGCACACCCCGTCGCCCCCCTGACCGCCCAGCCCTCACCTGGCCGGGCGAGTGTCACCCGGGATGCACCGCATCATGGTCGAACTCCGGTAGGCTGACATCCTGATGGACCTGCTCATACGGCGCGCAACCCCCCGAGACGCGGGCGTGCTCCATGAGCTCGCGGCGGCGACCTTCCCGCTCGCGTCCCCCGACGACTCCCGCCGCGAGGACCTCGACGCGTTCATCGCGGAGCACCTCTCCGCGGCGCGCTTCGGTGACTATCTCCGCGACTCATCACGCATCCTGTTCCTGGCGCTCCTCGAGGGCGTCGCGGTGGGCTACTCGATGCTCGTCAAGGGGGAGCCCTACTCGGAGGAGGCAGCGCGTGCCGTGGCGAGCCGCCCGACCGTGGAGCTGTCCAAGATCTATGTGCGCCCTGAGCAGCACCGTTCGGGGGTCGCCGCCTCCCTCATGGCAACCACGGTGCGCGCGGCTGCGGACACCGGTGCGCGCAGCGTCTGGCTGGGTGTCAACCAGCGGAACGCGCGTGCCAACCGGTTCTACGAGAAGCAGGGCTTCCGCATCGTGGGCACCAAGCCCTTCCTCGTGGGGTCGCAGCCCTACATCGACTTCGTGCGCGAGCTCGTGCTGCCCGACCCGGCCTGAGGACGCGCGGCGCACGCCCGGCCTCAGGTGGCGTCGTCCAGGAACAACGGCTCAGGCCGTCGATGCCAAGAGCGCGCGAGCAGCATCACGACGGCCACGCCAAGACCCGTGACCACGGCGACGACAAGCGAGGTGACATCCACGACCCCACCCTGGACGGGAGGGTCCTGGTTGACGGCGAACTGGAAGTCGTACGTCCACGTCGGCAGCAGGCCCTGGAACGCCGTGGCCAGGCCGCTGGGGAGCGGCAGGCCGGTCAGGTTCGGATACCAGATGAGCAGGAACAGGCCGGCCGCGATGACCACCCCGAGCGCGAACCGCCGCGCGTCACGCGCCCGGAGCACGACCCACGCAGGGGCCAGCAGGACCAGGAGCGAGAGGCTGCCCAACTCATCGGCCGTGAGCCGGAACGTGACGCGTTCCGTGTCGCTTGCGGCAAGCATCGCCCCCACAAGGGCGAGCACGGCCCCCACCACGATGGCTCCCGCGAGCGGGCCGGGGGCCGCCAGGCGCCCGAGCCGGCCGTTCGCACGGACGCCGGGGCCCGCGCGGTATGCCCGCCAGGCCACGCCGATGAGCGCAAGACCCGCGACGACGAGCACCACGAGCACCACGATCGAGCGCTGGCTCAGTGTCACGTCACGAACCGAGGCGCCGCACACCTGCCGACCGGCCTCGGTCGCTGTGGTGTTCGCAGCCGCGCACAGCACGGGCCGGAGCAGCCACATGAGCGAAGGACCCAGGATGCACAGGGCGGCCCCGACCCGTGCCAGCAGCCAGGCAAGCCTCGCCGGCCCATGCCACAGCTCCGCCAGGAGGTGGGCAAGTGCCAGGACCAGGAACGGCACCGCGGTGTAGTAGTGGTACTGGAACGTCGCCCGGTCGATGCGTGCCCACGGCAGCCACATGGCCAGGAACAGGAGCAGGATGAGCGTCAGGGCCAGGCTGCGCCGTCGCCACGCGGCGACCGCCCCGAACACCAGCGCGGGGAGGCCCATCCAGAAGACCACCAGGTTGCCCGAGTCGTAGATCTCGCCGGTGGTGCCACCCGCGAACGAGTCCTGGTAGTACCACACGGGCTTGAGGTTGAGTGGCCACGCCCACCAGGGCGACGAGGCGGCGTGAGGGACCCTCAGGTCGTCGTGGTACCGATACATCTGGAGCGTGAGGGCCCAGAGGTCCTGCTTGGTGTGACCTTCAGGGAGGCCTTGCCAGAACTGGTTGCCGAGCGCCACCCAGGGCGTGTAGCTCGCGATGTAGACCACGATGGGAAGGACCACGAGACATCCCAGCGCGAGCAGCCAGGGCAATCCGACCAGGCGCCCTGGTGCGTGCCACCCGGGTGCGTCGACGGGTGGGGCCCCGCCCAGGGTCGCTGGGGCCAGGGGACCGTGACCGCCACGACCCGCGACAGCCGCGCCGAGACCGACGAGGGCAGCGACGAGAACCACTGTCCCACCCAGCACCAGGAGCCTGGCCGGCGTCACCAGGCCCTCGGACGCGCTCGATGACCCCAGCGCGAACGACAGGGCGATGAGACCCATCCCTCCGACGATCAGCCACACGACGGCTGTGACCAACTCGCCACGGGCGAGCGGCATGGGTCGGCGCACCATCGCTGCCGCGAGTGCCAGCGTCAGCAGCAGCATGATGACCAGGAACGGCCAGTTCCGGTGAGGGTCCTCGACGCCCGCGGGACGTATCGCGAGCGCACCGAGAGTCGCGGTCAGGGCGATCATGCCCAGGAGCGCGATGACCCGCCCCAACGCCGACCGGAGCAGCATCAGGAGCACAAAGCCACCGATGGCATAGGCGGCGACCCACTTGGAGGCCAGGGCCAGGCCCAGCAGCAGGCCCACGAGTGGCACGACCAAGGTCACCTGCCACCAACGACGCCACGTCCCCAGCCACAGCGGCGCGAACAGGGCTGTGGCCAGGACCAGGAACCCGGTGACATAGGCATCGTTCATGGCGATGCGCGGGTTGGCGAAGAGCATCCCCTCCGACAACGCGAGCGCGGCCGCGAACAGGCCCACCGACCGGCGTCGGAACAGGACCCGCGCGAGCAGATAGATGCCGGCGGCGGTGAGCGCGCCCATGAGCACGCCCGGCATGCGATACCCGAATGCGTTGCCGCCCACGTCCACGGTCGCCACCTGCCCATCGTTCGCGAAGGCAAGGATCTGGGTCCGGTCGATGCTCGGGCGATCGGGCTGCGTGTCGATGACCGTGGCGGCGCTCTCGAACGGGAGCGGGACGTCCATGAACACCGAGTGGCCGTGCAGGTCGACGACATAGATCGTCGGTGTGCCGTCCCGGTCGCCGACCACGTGCAGCAGGTCCGCGATGTCATTCGACAGCACCTCCGTGACCGGCCCGGGCATGCCCATGGACCCCACGTCATCGGGGCCGTCGTCCCCGACCTCGATGCGCCGTAGGGTGGAGTCCCCGGCGACGTAGAGCGTGGGGTCGTCAGGGCCGTTGGGGACCCACCGCATCCCCAAGGCACCACCGGCGACCTCGACCCGGTCGATCTCGTCGAGCGTGGTCGCGGCCCGGAAGGAGACACCGTCGGGGTCGGACACCGCGATGACCGGGACAGTGGCGGCCGTCACGCTCACGCCATCGAGCGTGCCTGCGTCGATGCGCGCCTGGACCGATGCGAGCGCCGCGTCATCCACCCAACCGGCGAGCGTCACCTCTGCGGCATCGGCCCGCAGCCGCCGCTCGATCTCGTCCGGGTCCATCGCGAGGTCCTCGGAGAGCGCCTCGGCGACCGTCGACGGGTCCACGACCTCCGAGGGGTGTGCCACCACCAGGGTCGTGCCGGGCAGCACCGCCAGATCCCGCGATCCGGGCGCGTTGGCGGAGCCGACCTGCTCGCCGGTGTCGGGGTCGAACGCGACAAGCGAGCCGCTCCCGGTCAGCACCACGATCGCCGTGTCGCTGGGCGCGATGCGCGCAGGCACGTCGGGGCAGCACGCAGCGAGAGCGACAGGAGCGAGGTCGTCGCTGGCGGGCGTGCCCTGGATGTCATCGAGCGGCGTCGTGTCGAGGGCCGCGAGACCCCCCGCCACCCCAGCCATGTACAGCAGGTGCGTGTCGGGGTCGAGCGCGAGCGCCGTCGCCGGGAACGGGATGGTCGCCACCAGGGCACGGGTGGTCAGGTCGTAGGCGCGCACGTCCTGCCCGGTGGCCACGTACGCGCGGTCACCGCGGCGGCTCGCATCCCGGTCGTCATCGGCCCAGCGTCTCTCGATGGCCACCGACGCCACTGGCACGCCCAGGGCGGACCGGCCGGTCACGCGATGGTCACCGAGCAGCTCGATGCCAAGGGCCATGGCGTACTTGGCGAGGTGGGGATGGGTCCACTCGTAGATGTCGTGCTGGTCGTCGTAGCGCCAGTCCTGGAGGAACTCCATGGCGGTCCGCGCGTGATAGACCTCGTCGAAGTACATGTCATATGGCTCGGCCACCCGGAACCCCCGCAGGGTCAGCGCGGACACGAACACCAGCAGCACCATCAGCAGGTCCAGTCGGTCGAGACGGCCCGGTGGCTCGCCCACGAGCGTCGAGGACCGGTCGGCACGGAGAGGACGCGGCGTGATGCGATCGACAACCCAATCGAGCGCCGAGGGCCCTCGGACGGGAGCGTCCCAGGCGACCTCGCCCGACGTGTCGGGTGCGCCCGCGACCGCGAGTCGATCCGCGCCAGGTCGGGCCAGCGGCCGGGGCGAGCCGGGCATCACCGTGGGCCCCACGGCCGCCGCCTCCACGACTGGCGCCTGTGGGGCCAGCCGGTCGTGCTCTCCGGCCGCCCCGCGCCACAGCCGCCAGGCGGCGAACAGGAAGCTCGCTGTCACCAGGAGCACCGACGCGAGCGCGAACGCGGGCGTCCGGGCGGCCTCACCGAAGGGCAGGCCCACCATGTCGTCGGTGCCCCACAGGTCGTACGTGAGCACCGCGTGGAGGTTGATGAGGCTCGCCGCCGAGAGGCCCACGAGCACCACCAGCCACGCGCGCGAGGCCACGGCGACCAGGGGCAGGAGCGCGAACACAGGCACCAGGTACCGCTCGTGGACGCGGGTCGGGAGCACGAAGAAGGCGAGGGCGAGGAAGACCGCCGCCACGATGATCGTCCGCCGCTCGTCCCGCCACAGCAGGTTCGCGAGGCCGTACAGGAAGCCGCCGATGAGCAGCAGCGCACCGACCGCGAACGCCGAGATGCCAGCCATGAGAGGCACGGTGTCAGACTGCCAGTAGGGCATCGCCCAGGCGAGTGCGGTCTGGCCATCGAGGCCCACGAGCGCCCAGGGGTTGAAGGCGTTGACGGTGAGGTACTCGTAGCCGGATGCCGTCCGGCCCATCAGCTCCAGGTACTGGGGGATGCCCATCCCGAACGGCAGCGCCAGGACGTGGTATGCCACGAGGGCCACGATGCCTGAGGTCACGAGGCGGATGGGTCCCTGCGCGCGCGCGAGCCAGCCCCGCAGCCGGGCGGGCGCCCATGGCGCGTGCCGGGGCCCCGAGCCGGGCCGGAACAGATGGCGCCGGAGCAGCACCACCGCCGTGAGCGGGATGAGCACCACCCCGAACTGCGGCTTGACCAGTGCCGCCAGTACGCCCAGCAGCGCGGCGCCCTCGCTGTTGCCACGGACCAGGGCCGCGACCCCCATGAGCAGCACGAGCGCCCCGACCGCGTCCGTCTGGCCCCACAGCGCCGAGTCATACCAGGTGACCGGGTTCAGCACGTAGAGCGCCGCGGCACCCAGCGCGAGCCCCTCCGCGCGACGGGACGGCCATGCCCAACCAAGGACCAGGCGATACAGGAGCCAGCCGACGGCGATGTCCGCGAGCATGGCCGGCAGCTTGATGAGCGACATGGCGAGGGCGCCGGGGTCGCCGCCCCCGAGCGCCTGGGACAGGAACCCGATGGGCCACAGCACCAGCAGGTATCCCGGTGGGTAGTCGATGAAGCCCGCGTTGGCGTAGAAGCCGCCCGGCCCCTCGCGCGCCATGGTCATCGCCCAGGACACGTAGGTCGAGAGGTCCGACTCGAAGCCGGAGGCAGGGAACAGGATGTATGCGATAGTGAGCCGCAGGGCCAACGCGCCAAGCAGCAGCGGGAAGAGCGTCGTGGA
>WBZO01004961.1_pt1 | contig 13903 bp, 7 predicted proteins | sample 5204261 | NCBI WGS metagenome assembly WBZO01 (sample SAMN12412400, study PRJNA552823) | activated sludge metagenome | isolation source: activated sludge from anammox sidestream of wastewater treatment plant... | place: USA: North Carolina | collected 2017-09
CGGTGGCCGAGAAGGTACTGGCCATCGTAGCCGAACAGACCGGTTATCCACAGGAGATGCTGGAGCTTGATCTGGACATGGAGGCCGACCTGGGCATCGACACAGTCAAACAGGCCGAGACCTTCCTGGCCATCCGGCAAACGTTCGACATCCCGCGCCGTGATGATCTAAAGCTGCGCGACTATCCCACGCTCGGCGCGGTCATCGACTTTGTGCGGCAGAACCGGCCGGATTTAGGCAAGGGGGCGAACAATGGCGCCACTGCCCACTTAACCGCCGAACCTGTCGCCGAAGCAAGCGCGAAATCCATGCCCGCGCCGAGCCTGCCGAGCTACCAACTGGAAGATGCCGACGCCATGCCGCGCCGGATCCCTGTGCCCTCACTGCGCCCTCCCCTGGATTGGTGCAAACCGACGGGAGTGACGCTCGACGCCGGCAGCCGCGTGCTGATCATGTCAGACCACGGCGGCGTAGGTAAGGCGCTCTCCAACCGGCTGGAAAAACTCGGCGTGACGGCGCTAATGATAGAAGAGCCTCTCGCCGCCGGCGCGCTGGAATCACAACTGCGTGCATGGTTGGCCGAAGGACCAATCCAGGGCGTTTACTGGCTACCCGCGCTCGATGTCGAGCCAACTCTGGAGGAACTCGAGCTGGAAACCTGGCGCGAACTGAATCGCATCCGCGTCAAAAATCTCTACACCACGATGCGAACGCTGTATGAATCGGTCAGCGGGCCGGGCACTTTCCTGGTATCAGCCACGCGGCTGGGCGGGTTGCATGGTTACGGGCCTGACGGCGCGACAGCTCCGCTAGGCGGCGCGGTCAGCGGCTTCACCAAAGCCTACAAGCGCGAACGGCCGGATGCTCTGGTCAAGGTCGTCGATTTCGAGAGCGGTCGCAAGACCGCCACGCCGGCCGACGCGCTCATCGCCGAAACATTGACCGATCCCGGCATCGTCGAGGTAGGCTACTACGAAGACAACCGCTATACCGTCACGTTGGTAGAAGAGCCGGCGGCCGACGGCCAACCCAGCCTGAAGCTCAATTCCGATAGCGTGTTCCTCGTCACCGGCGCGGCCGGCGGCATCACCAGCGCCATCATCGGCGACCTGGCAGCCAACAGCGGCGGAACGTTCTACCTGCTCGACCTGGTGCCTGAACCGGCCGCGGACGATCCGCAAATCACCCTCTTCCGGCAAGGCAAGGACGCCTTGAAACAACATCTAATCGCCACAGCCAAGGCAGCCGGCGAGAAGATCACCCCCGCCCAGATCGACAAGCAGATCATGGCCGTAGAGCGTAACGAGTCGGCCTTGCGGGCCATCGAATCTGTCGAGGCGGCCGGGGGGAAGGCTTATTATCGTTCGGTCAACTTGCTGGACGGCGTGGCCGTGACCGCAGTCGTAGACGAAATCCGCGAGAAGTTCGGCCGCGTCGACGTCCTCGTCCATGCCGGCGGGATCGAAATCAGCCGCTCGTTGCCGGATAAAGACCCCGATCAGTTCTCGCTGGTTTATGACATCAAGGCCGACGGCTTCTTCAGCTTGCTGAAAGCGGCTAAAGAGATGCCCATCGGCGCAACCGTCGCCTTCAGCTCTGTGGCCGGACGGTTCGGCAACAATGGTCAGACGGACTACAGCGCGGCCAACGACCTGCTGTGCAAACTGACAAGTAGCTTGCGCCGCTGGCGACCGGACACAAAAGGCCTCGTCATCGACTGGACGGCCTGGGGTGAGATCGGCATGGCTACGCGTGGTTCCATTCCCAAGATCATGGAGATGGCCGGGATCGACATGCTGCCGCCCTCTGCCGGCATACCCACGGTACGCCGCGAGCTGGTGGCCGGATCGTATCGGGGTGAGATCGTCGTCGGTGGTCGCCTGGGTATGCTGGTAGAGGAGTGGGATGACACCGGCGGCCTCGACATCGCCAAGGCCAATGAGAAATTGGCCGCACAAGCTCCGCCCCTCCTGATGCTCGGCCACATCACCGCCGCCAAGCTCTACGGCGGATTCCAGGTGGAAACGCCCCTCGATCCGAACGAGCAACCGTTCCTCTATGATCACGCTATGGACGGGACGCCTTTGTTGCCCGGCGTCATGGGCACCGAAGCCTTCGGCCAACTGGCGATGGCGCTGGCCCCCGGCTATCAGGTGGTCGCTATCCTGGACGAGCATTTCCTCGCTCCGTTCAAGTTCTACCGGATGGAGAACCAAACTTTGCACCTAAGCGCCATTTTGTCACCTCTGGGGGACGGCCAACTAATAGCGCGAACGGTGCTAAGCTCCGTGCGTGATTTAGGCAAGGCGGGGTTATCACCTCAGGAAAAACGCCACTTCATGGCCAAGGTGTTGCTGTCAGACGCAATCGAGCGGCCGGCGATGGAATTCACGCCGCCGCCGGCCGAGTCGCTGCCCATCGCCGCCGGCGCCATCTACAACATCTACTTCCACGGCCCAGCCTACCAGGTTCTGGAACGCGCCGGCGTTGAGGGCGACACAGCCATCGGACTGATGACCGTCGATTTGCCGCCAAATACCAACCCGGGCGACGCCGCGTCAGTGATGGCGCCGCGTCTCATCGAGCTATGCTTCCAGACCGCCGGCGTGTGGGATATTCAAACCAACGGCACAATGGCTCTGCCTCTGGGGTTGGAATCAGTGACGGTCTACCGGCAACCGGTCGAAGCCAATGGCCGGCGGCTCTACGCACTGGTCAACGCTCTCGACGGCGGCGAAGCGTATCAGGCTCTCGTGGTCGACGAAGCCGGCGAAGTTTATGTCGACTTGAAGGGCTATCGCACTGTCGCCCTGCCAGGCCAGGTGTCCTTTGACAAACTATCACAAGAAGTGAGTGCGTAACGATTCGCGACTCGCTCTGTTATTGAACCATCTCATCTCTCCTCGATAGGCCACCCGCCGGAAAACTCTCCGACGGGTGGCCTGCTTTCAGCCCCTCTTCCGCTATAATGGGGTGATGCCCAGTCAATTATCCGGAATATTCCAGACGGCCGCTGGCCCCCTGAGATGGCTAGTTCAATCCGACGCCGCCGCCTTCCAATCGGCAAGCGACGCGCCTCTCGCATGGTTGAACGCCGACGAAGCGCGGTTCTGGCAAGCGCTGAAGACGGATAAGCGCCGTCGCGACTGGGCGCTCGGCCGTCGGGCAGCCAAGGAGCTATTAGCCAAGTTCATCCTGGATGAGACGAGCCAGAGCGTGACTTACGAGCAGATCGTCATCCTGCCCCATGCCGATGGCTGGCCAATCGTCACCTTGCCCACACTCGGCGCCGAAGCTCCGGCCGTCACGCTATCCATCAGCCATTCGCACGGACGAGCATTCTGTGCCGCCATCAGAGGTCGCGATCTGCTATTGGGCGCGGATATCGAACAAATCGAGAGGCGTTCGACCGCATTCGTCGAAGAATATTTCACGCCATTGGAACGACGCTATCTGGCCGCCGCACCCGAAGAACAGGTCGACACGCTTGCCAATGCCATTTGGAGCGGGAAAGAAGCGGCCCTGAAGGCTATCCGCCGCGGCCTGGCGGAAGACACCCGGATTGTGTCGTGCTTGCCCCACCCAGCCATGGTCATCGATCCCGAATGGTCGCCGATGCGAATCGTATGGAACGAGGAGAGGCTCGCGCGGCCGATGCCGGCGCTCACCGGCCGCTGGCGACGCTCGAACAACAGCGTGCTGACGCTGGCCTACGCCGCCTGAATGATCAACCCGCGGTCGTGACGGTCGTCAATTCGCTCTGGCGGATCCGGGTGACCGCTACCCAGGCCAACGCCATGAAAAAGGCGCTGAAAAGGAACAGCCAACGATATTGGGAGCCCATCTGCTCGACCACCACGCCGCCGAGCGTCGGGCCGATCACCGCCGCCAGTTGCGAGGAAAAATAATACAACCCCGTGAACGCCCCAACCTGACGCTCATCGCCGAAGTCGTAGACCATCGGCAAGCTGTTCACGTTGACCATTGCCCAGAACAACCCGCCCAGGACCAGCGTGACGATGAACATGACCGCGCCTTGTACCAGGAAGAACGCCGCCCCCAGAACGATCACCAATCCAGTCAGACCGACCAGAATGACGCCGCGACGGCCGTAATTCGTGCCCAGTAACCCTGCGGGGAGAGCGAAGATCATGAACGACAGGCTGATGGATGCGGAATAGATAGCGGCCGACCCCGGCGAAATCCCCAACGAGAACACGGCGAAAGACGACAGGCCGGCCTCCAGGGCATTGAAACCGATGAACCAGAAGAGGATGCCCAGGAGAATATAGAACAACCCGCCTCGATGCGACTTGCCGATAACTTGCCGGAGGCTGTCCATCAAAGGGTACTTCGTTTCGATCGCGTCTTCTTCAAGCGTCTTCGTCTCTCGCACGCCAAAGAGGGCCACCAACATGGCGGCGATCATCAGAATGGCCCCGGCAACGAACGGCGCCGACCGGCCAAAGTTGTTGAAGAGGAAACCGCCACCCAGGAAGGCGATCAGACTGCCGACGCCACCCATGAGATTGATGATGCCGTTGGCCTTGCTACGGTCATGGGCCGGAAAGAGATCCCCCAGCCAGGCGACCGTCGGCGAGCGGAAGAGCGCCATACCGAAGTTGGTGATCAGGATAAAGGCAGCCAGGGCCAACGCAGTCTGCGCAAAGGGGAGCAGGATGAAGCCAACGACGGCGATGGGCAAACCAAGCAGGATCCACGGCTTGCGACGGCCAAAGCGATTCCATGTCCGGTCGCTACGCGCGCCCACCCAGGGTTGAACAAAAATATTGATGATGTTGTCCCAGGTCATGATGAACAGCGCCAGCGAAGGAGCGAGGCCGAAGCCAACGATGTCGGGGATGCTCCTGCCTTCAGCCAGCAGCTGCGCCTCAAATACCGGGTTGCCGGCCTGGAGAAAGAGAGGAATGAACTGATTGAAAATGGGCCAAATAATACTGATGCCCAGGAAACCAAAACCGACGATAAACGTCTTTCGATAAGAAAATCGGTGCGAACCGTCCTTCATGGCCGTTCCTCCTGACAAGTTGTAGTCGCCGCGCTAAGTATAGGCGGGCATCGAACGATTCGCAATGAATGAAGGAGGGTTAGTGGGCTAACGCAGCGGAACCCGTCACTCGATAGTCATGCAGGCCGTCGGGATAAAATCGGTGGGATAACCGGTCACACTATCGATGCACTGACAATAACTCGTGGCGACCGCCTCCCCAGCCCACATCCAGTACGAGACCGATGTTCTTGAACAGGCGACTCCGTCAGGGGCGCCAACAGGAGGGGGCAGCGGCCGGCCCCGTTCAAGGCCCAGTCCTTCCGACCGCCCCTCCTGCACCAGGAACAAGCGCCAATGGCGTCCATCTGCACGGCCAATCTGTACCTGGCCGTTCCGCGCGAGCACGAAGGCCAGCGTCGGCGTCAGAATGAGCGCCAGCCAAAACAGCACAACTATCAGCATCAACAGGCGACGTAACCAGATCTTCATCACGAAAAGCAGGCATGTCAGGCCGGTTCAACAACCGGATCGCCTGACATCGCTTTCAAGTATAGCTCAGTCGTGTATTCTTTCACCATCCGGCGCGTGCTGAATCGCCAGGCATTGGAGCGGACAGCCTCGCGCATGACCTCAACCCAGCCTCGCGGCACGCCGTCACGATCCTGAGTGTAGTAAAGTGGGACGACCTCTTCTTCAAGGATGCGATAGAGAGCCTGGGCGTCGTTGTAGTCTTGCTCCTCAGCGCTGGCAAAGGGTTGCTCCTCGATGCTCCAGCCATTCGCGCCGTTGTAACCTTCGACCCACCAGCCGTCAAGGATACTGAGGTTGGGGATGCCGTTCAACGATGCCTTCATGCCGCTGGTACCGCTGGCCTCACGCGGACGACGCGGCGTATTCAACCATACATCGACACCTTGCTTGAAGTAACGGGCCGAGTGCATGTCATAATCTTCGACAAAAGCCACACGGCCGCCGAACTGGTTCGCCTTGGCCATCGTGTACACCTGCTGGATGAGCTGTTTGCCGGGTTCGTCGGCTGGGTGCGCCTTGCCGGCAAAGATGACCTGGACGGGACGATGCATATTCAGCAGAATGTTTTGCAGCCGGTCCATATCGGTAAACAATAAGGAGGCGCGCTTGTAGGTGGCAAAGCGGCGGGCAAAGCCGATCGTCAACGCGTCGGGATCAAGCAGCGTGCCGCCGACGAGGACCTCGGTCGGATCACACAAACCATCCACCCAGGAGCGGCGAGCGCGGGCGCGAAGGAAATTCATGAGCTTGGCCTTGAGGGTCATGTGGACGCGCCATAGCTCTTCATCGGGGACTTCGGCCAGACGCTCCCACAACACCGGGTCATCATGATGCTCTTCCCAATCGGCGCCGAGATATTTGTTGAAGATATAGCGCATTTCTCCGGCCGTCCAACTGGGCACGTGGATACCGTTCGTGATCGAAGTGATAGGCACCTCACTTTCGGCAAGTTCAGGCCAGACGCGCTGCCACATCTGGCGTGAAACCTCCCCGTGAAGCTTGCTGACGCCGTTATACTGGCCCGCCAAACGCAGCGCCAGCACGGTCATATTAAAAGCCTCACCCCAGGACTCTTCGTGCCGGCCCAAGGCCAGGAATCTTTCCCGGCTGATACCGAGTTGCCCCCAGTAGCCGTAGAAGTATTTATCCATTAGGTGGAATGGAAACGCATCATGGCCGGCCGGGACAGGAGTATGCGTGGTGAAAATGGTCTGGCTCTTGGTCCGCTCGACCGCCTCGTCGAAGGATAGACCCTCGGAGACATGCCGGCGAATCATCTCCAGAAGCAGGAACGCTGAATGACCTTCGTTCATATGCAGCACGGCCGGATCATAGCCCAGGAGGTGCAGCAAGCGGACACCGCCCACGCCAAGCATAATCTCCTGGCGAATACGCATTTCGTTATCGCCCGAATAAAGCCGGGCCGACAACTCGCGATCCCACGGTTCGTTCTCGGGGACGTCGGTATCCATCAGGAAGAGCGGCGCGCGGCCGACCTGAACACGCCAGATACGGGCATGCACCACACGCGAATCGATCGGAACATCGATCCGCATCTCCCGGCCCGCGCTGTCTCGAACCGGCAGCACCGGAACATTGTTGTAATCAATAGGTTCGTAGACCGCCTCTTGCCAGCCGTGCGATGGCACATGCTGGCGGAAATAGCCCTGCGGGTAAAGAAAACCGATGCCCACAAACGGCAGCCCCAAGTCACTGGCTTCTTTGGCGTGGTCGCCCGCCAGGATACCCAGGCCGCCGGAGTAGATCGGCAATGAACTATGAAGGCCGAACTCAAACGAGAAATAGGCGATTGTTTTACGGGTCAGATGAGGGTAGGTGACGTGGAACCAACTATGGCCGCTCTCCATCGCCCGATCGTAATCCATCATTACCTTGTTATAGCGGCGCAGGAATGCAGCATCCTGAGCACGTGCCTGCAGCGTTTGATCGCTCACCAGGCGCAACACCCTCACCGGGTTGTGTTGTGTGCGCCGCCACAAAGGATAATCGAGCCGGCGGAAGATATCGCGCGCCTCCGCGTTCCAACTCCACCAAACATTGTAAGCCAGCTCCGGCAATCGCTGAAGCTTATTCGGCATTCGGTCGACTAATTCTTTCATCTCACTCCTGGTTCTCTCCGCTCCAAAGGCGCTATAGCATAAACAGTTGGCCCATGGAAAGCCGGCTTGACTGGATCATAATCACCAAAAAGACGCATGAATCCAGATGTTGTACAAATTGATTCGGGACGATTTGGGCGATCAACCCAGCCGGGCGGGAGAGGTCATTATCGGTAAGATCTACCATTCTTCGCATTCACATGCTGTCAATCAGCCGTGATCTATTTGTTGATAGTTCAACAAACAGGCAATTATAGCGCGCTAACGAGGATAACGCACGTAAAAGTGACGCCTCCTGGAGGGCAAGAGTTTGAGGAGATAGCGATCTAGGGTACGGACAATGCAACCGGCAGTTTCATGGGGATTGGCTCCTTGATGCGACGCACAATCAGGCCGGCGATTTCTTGGCAAATCCAGTTGAACTGGTCTTCGGTCATCAACTCGTGGTTGATGATGGGCGACGGGTTGGTGGCGTTAATGAGATAGACGTCATCCCCCTTAAGGACGAACTCCGTCATGTTGATCTCATAGCCGTAAATATTGGCGATTTGAATGGCTATGTCGACCATATGTTGCGCCGCCTTGCCTTCCAGCTTGGTTGCCTCGACGAAATAGCGCCCTGTGTCCAAAGAATAGGGCATGAGAAGCGTCTTCTCGCGGCCGATCACAATGCAATGATACTGATGATTCGACTCGACCACTTGCTGCAAGACCATCGTGCGCGTGCCGCTCTCATCGTAACGCTGGATAAGTTCCTCCACAGAATTAACACGATGGGAGAAACGACGACCGCCGCTGCGGACGTCCTTGAAGATGGCCGGACCGCCGATGTAATCGATGATCGCCTGCCAGTCCATCGGATAAGCCAGGTTGCGGAAGCTGTCGGGAACGGTCTCGGTGCCGACATCTTTATTGGGCAAGACGACCGTCCGGGGTGTCAGTACGTTCAGGTGCTCGGTGATCGTCCCCGCCATGAACTTGGTATCAATCGCCCAGACGAACGGATCATTAATAATATAGCAGCCCTTCAAAGCCGCATACTTGACATAAGTACGGAAATAAGGGATTTCGTGGGACATGCGATCGACGATGACATCGTAGGGCACGGGTTCATCCAGAAACGTCCCCCCTATCTTGACCATCTCCGCCTGAATATCATCGTGGCGTTCGTTCAGGATACCCATCACCGTATCGGGCATTTCGTTCTCACGCCCAATAATGAAACCGACCAATTTCTTTCCGTCTCGGCTCATCCTATATCTCCCATCGAGTGTTCAGGGAAAGAAAACCGTCAGGCCGCCATTCCCCAGCAGAGCGCGGCAGTCCGGGCCATTAGGCCGTCGCTGATATGTCATTACTATAACCAATTCATGCCCGATGCTCAAATCATACTCTGGCTCGGCCCGGCGCCCATCAGCCGCCGTTTGCCAGAAGGTTCTCGATTGCTCCCTGAAATACCGCGAAAGGCTGCGCGCCCGAGATGGGGTAACCGTTCAGGAAAAACGCCGGCGTGCCAGTGACGCCCACACGCGTGCCTGCCACTATGCCGGCTTGCACGGTCGCCTTATGTTCATGACCATCAAGGCAACGGGCGAATCGGGCGGCGTCCAACTTGAGTTCTCCCGCATAGCCCTTGAACAGCTTCCCGGCATCGTCGCGACCCGACCATTCGTCCTGACGGCTGAACAGTATGTCATGCATTTCCATGTAGGCATCCTGGTCATTGGCGCAGAGAGCCGCCTCTGAGGCCAGCTGTGCCTGGGGATGGATACCCGTCAGCGGGAACTCCATGAATACATAGCGGACCTTGCCCGTGGCAACGTATTCCGCGTGAATTTGCGGGAAGGTTTCAACGAAGTGGCGACGGCAGAATGGGCACTGATAATCGGTGAATTCAACCATCACGATCGGCGCGTCAGGATCGCCCAAACCCGGTAACCCTGTCGTATCGATCTCAACCGGGCCTGCGGGCGTGGGCGTAGGCTGTGCTTGCTGGGGGGCGGCCACATAAGCATCAGCCAATGTGCCTTCCTCGGCCAGGCCAATGGCATACTCAAACAGCTCATAAGGTTGGGCGCCGCTGATGGGAAAACCGTTCACAAAGAAGCCCGGCGTCCCGTTTATCCCCAGGGCGATGCCCTCGTCCTGATTCGCCTGGATCAGATCGTCATAGCGACCGTCGCTCAGGCAGGTTGTAAACTTATCCTCATTCAAACCCAGCTCGACCGCCATCTTGACGAACGCGTCTTTCGCCGCCGCGCCAAGGCCGCCCCATTCATTCTGCCTTGTGAAGAGCGCCTCGTGCATCTCCCAATAAGCCCCCTGCTCGGCCGCGCAACGCGCGGCGACGGCCGCCGGCCGGGCCTCAGGATGGATCGGATCGAGCGGGAAATCCTTGACGATATAACGCACGCGCCCTGTATCGACCATTTCGGAGACAAGCCGGGGAAGCGTCTCGGCGGCGTGCCGGGCACAGAAGGGGCACTGGTAATCGGTGAACTCAACGATAGTCACGGCCGCGCCAGGATCGCCCATCTCCGCCACGATATTGTCCATGGTGAGAGTCGCCGGAGTTGGCTTGACGGCCGGGCCCTGGGGCGCGTTGTTCTGCTCCGCCACGGCCGACTCACCGGAAGCCACAGCCGCGATAGCCTGATCGAAGTACTCCAGTGGATAAGCCCCGATGATCGCCTGGCCGTTCAGGAAAAAGCTGGGCGTGCTGTTAACGCCCTGGCTACGCCCCAATGCCAGATCAGCTTTGATTTCCTCCGTGTAACGCCCTTCTTTCAGGCAAGCGACGAAATCATCTCCGCCGATATTCAGATCATCAGCATATCGCGCAAAAACATCGTTGGCGTTGCGATTCGACCACTCGGCCGCGTCGCTATACAACCGGTCGTGCATTGCCCAATACGCGGCCGCCCCACTCTCTCCCGCACAGCGAGCCGCATTGGCCGCGGCCGTCGCCTGGGGGTGGATAGAGTCCAGCGGGAAATCATAATAGATCAACACGACTTCGCCCCCCGCGATCTGGTTGTCCAGCAGGCTCGGCAGCGTTTCGTTAGAGAACCGGCCACAGTAGGGGCACTGGAAATCGGAGAACGCCTCCATAACGACCGGCGCGCCCAGGTCTCCCCGATAAGGCCGCCCCTCGGGGGTAAAGCCCACGGGAATACCGTTAGCATCCGTCTCGGCCACATTCACTTCGGCATTAGTCGGTTCCACGGTGGCCGCCATCACATTCGGTGTTTTGGCATTGGAGGCCTCGTCGGCCGGCAAATCAGAAGCGCCTGAACCGGCAGCGGGCATTGGCGTGATGGCGACCGGCGCGGTCGGAGCCGCACACGCAACCAACATCACGGAAATTACAAACAGCAGGGGAATAAAAAAGCGAAGGCTTCGTTTTGTCATTAAGCTATTCCAAAGGGCGATTGTACGGCTTCTGATTATAGTGGAGCCGAGAGATTAGACACGCCGGCCGTCGGGAAACTTGCCGCGAACCTTATGAATTATAGCTGATTCTCATGATGACGCGTCCCACAATAAGCGATCGTGGGCCACCGTTTCACGGGCCACCGCCTATGGCCCGTTTCGTCACGGTCGCATCCAACCCCCGATTATGCTAGACTAATCTATTGCACTGTTTGTATGACAGTTCAGCATGAATCAAAATCAATTTCGAAAAGGGCAACGATTTGTGAAGCGATTGTTGTTATTGCTAATTCTAGTCTCGGGGGTCATGGCGGCGTGTCGCCAGGGTGACGTCCCCCCGCAAAGTCAGGCGACCAATACCGCTCCGGTTACGTCCGATAATACCCCTGGTCCAGACACTCAGGGATCACAAGCAACCACCAACGCCAGCGCGACCCTCGCGCCGACGGCGTCACCAACTTCGATACCAACACCGCCGACTCCTTCGCCAACGCCATTGCCACCTAAAGACCTCATCGTCTGTGTCAGCGGCGAACCGGGTGATCTCTATCTTTATGGCGACCAGTCGGCCGCGGCCGTGGCCGTCCGCCACGCGATTTACGAATCGCCTTACACCTCGCTCAACTACGAGTATCAGCCGCTGGGCCTGGAGAAAGTGCCAAGTCTGGCCGATGGCGACGCCATCTTGAAGACAGTCGAGGTCAACGCTGGGGAAACCGTCGTCACTTCAGATGGACAGGTTACAACCTTAGGGAAAGGGATTGAGGTGGTCAACGCCGACGGAGTGCGCACGCCCTACGCGGACGCGCCCATCCCAATGAAGCAGCTGGTCGTCGAGTTCACCTTCAAGCCGATGACCTGGTCGGATGGGACGCCGGTCACGGCTGAGGATTCCGTCTTCAGTTTCCGGCTGGCCGGCGATCGCTCCGCGGCCCAGATCGACGAGCAGGTGCGCTATACCGCGACATATGAAGCTGTCGACGAGCAGACGGTCCGCTGGACAGGTTTGCCCGGCTACATCGACCCGACTTATATGACTCATGTCTGGACGCCCCTGCCAAGCCATCAACTGGCAAAGATCGATGCGGACCTGTTGTCCTCGTCCGAGGAAGCCGCCCGACAACCACTAAGCTACGGCCCGTTCGTCGTCGATAGCTGGGCTGATGGCGAGACCATTCATCTGATCCCCAACCCTCATTACTATCGGGCCGCTGAGGGTCTGCCATATCTTGATTCGTTGACATTCCGCTTTCTGTCGTCGAGCAATACCGGATTCCCGGAAGGTTATGAGGGGTGCCAGATCATTACCAGCGATCTGCTTTCGTTCGACGCCGTGCCGGCCATCGATGAGGCCGCGGCCGCCGGCGAATGGGTTGAATACACGGCCACGGCCAACGTCGTCGAGCAAATCATTTTCGGCGTCGCTCCGTCGGCCGGCTATAAGTCAAATCACCAGGTCTGGTTCGATGACGCACAATTGCGCCAGGCCGTCACCCAATGTACCAACCGGCAAGGTATCGTTGACGAGTTGCTTTATGGTCGCGCGCCGGTCATGGACACCTTCGTACCTAACGATCATGCTCTCCACCCGCAGGACTTGCCTCAATGGACCTACGACCCGGCAGCGGCCAACGCGCTGCTCGACGAGCTGGGATATATCGATAGCGACGGCGACGGCATCCGCAACGATATCGCGTCCAGCCACCCGATCTCGATCACGCTGGGCACTAATAGCGAGAGCTTGCTACGCAGCCGGATCATCGAGATGGTCAGCGAAGACCTGGCGGGTTGCGGCATCCAGGCCGCACCTGTGACATACGAGGCCGGCATATGGTTCGCGTCCGGCCCGGCCGGCACAGTTTTCGGCCGCCGGTTCGACCTGGCGCAATTCGCCTGGCTCAGTCGAATAGAGGCTGGTTGTAGCCTCTACCTGAGCGACAATATCCCCGGCCCAGTCGCAGAAGGATTCGCCGGCTGGCAAGGGGTCAATGTCTCCGGTTGGGCTAACGAGGCTTACGACGCCGCCTGCCGCGAGGCCCTATCCCTGTTGCCGGGCCAGCCCGGCTACGTCGAGGCCCACCAGGAGGCCATGCGTATTTTCGCACAGGAATTGCCTAGCATGCCGCTATTCACGCGGATGCGTGTGGCGGCGACGACGCCCGACGTATTGAATTTCCGGCTCGATTCTACGCAGCCATCGGAGCTGTGGAACGTGTTTGAGCTGGACCTGGCCACAGGCGGATCATAAACGACTATGATGCACGCGGGTGCCGCTGAGGACGCCGGAACAAACGGCAACGAACGGTATATGATCGTTGGGCTTGGCAATCCCGGCCGGCCTCACCTCTATAACCGTCATAACATCGGCTTCATGGCCGTTGATCGGCTGGCCGCACGCCATGACATCGAATTGAAGCGCGTCCAAAACAAAGCCATCATCGGCACCGGCCGGATCGCGGACCGGCCGGTCATCATCGCCAAGCCCCAGACCTTCATGAACCTCAGTGGGGAGGCTGTCGGACCGCTGATGAAATATTACCGCGTGCCTCTGAGCCATCTCCTCGTAGTCTATGACGAACTTGACATCCCATTCGGCGCTATCAGGCTGCGCGAGAAAGGTGGCGCGGGCGGACACAACGGCATGCGCTCGATCATCCAGCATTTAGGCAACGAGTTCTCCCGATTGCGCCTGGGTATCGGGCGACCACCGGGGCGCATGGACGCGGCGGCGTTCGTTCTGCAGGACTTTGGTCGTGACGATCTGCCGTTGGTAAGCGAGATGCTGTCCACTGCGGAAGAAGCAATAGAA
>WBZO01001378.1_pt2 | contig 13902 bp, 9 predicted proteins | sample 5204261 | NCBI WGS metagenome assembly WBZO01 (sample SAMN12412400, study PRJNA552823) | activated sludge metagenome | isolation source: activated sludge from anammox sidestream of wastewater treatment plant... | place: USA: North Carolina | collected 2017-09
GCCCGTCCGGCGCGGCAGTCGGGAAACGGCGCGGCGCCACGCTCATCGGCCTGCCCCCGCACCTGCGCGCGCCGGCGCGGCGCCGTCGCTGCAATAGGGCCGGATGCGATGGGCCTCTTCGGCCGCGAGTCGCCACTGGAACGCGCCACCGTCGCTCACGTAGTAATACACCGTGCCGTTCGGTATCAGGAGTACCGTGATGCCGCCGAAGCCTGCCATGTACGGCACCCATGTCGGCTGCGCACAGCCGATGTAGGGGCTCACGTCGTGCGCCCAGAAGCCGTTGGCATAGCGGAAGCGTGCGTCGATGGCCGTCAGGCCCCGGTCGAGCGGATTGCGTTGCATCGCGCGCGCAAACTGCGCCGCGTCGAAGAGCGGCGTGCCGTCGATGCGCGGTTCGGGCGAGACGAGCAGGGCACCCAGGCGTGCGATGTCGTCCCGATGCAGCAGGAGCCCGTAGCCCGTGAACGGTTGCGCGGCAAGATCGCGCGTACGTCGCGACGCCGCGAGCACCGAGCTCAGCGACAGCGGTTCCCACAGCCCACGGACGAGGACGTCACGATAGAAATCCGCGTCCCTGCCCTGGTGGCGCCGCCAGAAGGCCGAGAGCGCGGTGCCGAGGATGTAGGTGTCGATCGTGTGATAGACCCAGCGCGTGCCGGGCGTTGCGCGCCGCGGGAAATGACGACAGGCGAAGCGGATCTTCGCAGCATGGTCCTCCGCGACGAAGAACTGCAGCATCGCCGGCGACTTCTCGTCCTCGTCGTAGACGGGCGAGTCGTAGTGGCCCGTCGCCATGTCGAGCGTGTTGCCGAAGGTGACATCCTGCCAGTGCCCGGCGTCGCGGCAGTCCGGGACGTAGTCCGCAATGTGTTCCGCGAGCAGCTGCGGGAAGCGCCGCGAGAGGTGCATCGTCCCGAGTCCCGCGACGAGGCTCTTGGCGAGCGAGTACGACGGCATGTCGAGCACGTCGCAGTACGGATAGGGTCCGTGGCGCGTGTCGCAGCCGCCGGTGTAGTGGATGCCGTCGATCACGAAGCCGAACGCGCTGAGATCGGCCGCCCTGACTTCGGCGCCGTTTGCGAAGCGTTCGGGGCGTGCACCCGGGAAGTCGTGTGCCAGCGCGCTGATCGGCCGCGTCGGCAGACGCGCCGTGACCTCGCGCGCATACCGGGCGACGACGGCGTCGCGGGCGGCCACGCTTTGCGGGCGATAGCGCGCTGCGAGGACGCCCCACAGGTCGATCTCGAGATACGGGCAGGTCTCGCTCGCGATCTCGTAGACGGCGTTCGACGTGCGGCCGGTGTCGTCGAACAGGAAGGTCAGCACGCCGTTGTGCACGCAGTTGGCGTTGCGCTCCATCAGCGCGAACGGCACGGCGGCGCGGGTCATCCCGTCGTCGGCGACTTCGGACCACAGCCGGCCCGGCTCGAGCACGTACTCCCAGAGCGGGTGGCGGCTGCGCTGCGGACCGCGCGCGACCGGAATGAGCGCGTCGCCGCTCGTGACGAACTCGAAGTCGAACGCCGGCAGGTGTTTCACGATGTCGGGCGTGTCGATCGTCGTGCGGTAGTCGTCGCGCAGCACGCGCATGTCGCCGCGCTGCGCGGTGCGCGACAGGACGAGGCGACCGTTGAAGGCGTGCCGGGGCGGCGCCGCGGTCGCCGGTGGCGCGAACTCGGCCATCGCGACCGGCTCGGAGAGCCGGCCGTCGGTCATGAGCCGCTCACGCGAGAGCGTGCGCGCCGCATGCGGTGCACTCGCACCCGGCGCCGGGTCGCTCGCGGCAGCCGCGTGTGCCGCCACGACGCAGGCGAGAATGGCGAGCGCGGCCGTGAAAGCTGTCTTCGTCACGCGTGACCCGTGGACGACAGGAGGCCTGCGGCGGTGAGCGCCGCGCTCAGGGGCTCGAGTTCCGCCGCGTAGTGGCGCGCGATGCCGACCGAGCGGGCGTGCAGGGGCTCGCGCACCTGCGCCGCGCTCGCCGTTGCAGTGGCCGCGGGATTGCGATGAAAGTCGAGGCAGGCGCGATCGAAGTCGAGGCCGCAATGCGCGAGCAGGGCGCGCGTCGATGCTTCCTGTGCCGCGACCAGCGCTTCGTAGTCGATGTCCAGGAAGCGGCCGGGGAGCACGCGCCGCCAGTGCGCCATCAGCCGCGAGGAGGCGATGATGTATTGCGCGAGGTCGCCGAGGTCGTACGAGAACGGGTAGCCCATGCGAAAGAGCGTCTTGTACATCGCATGGCCGTTGTCGAGCGGATTGCGCCGCACGTGCACGATGCGCGCGGTCGGCAGCGCGAGCGCAATCAATCCGAGGTAGAGGAAATTGAGCGGCGTCTTGTCGACGAAAAAGGGCTTGGTGCCGCCATGGCCCGCGACGCGGCGCAGATAGTCGCGGCCGAGCGCCGCATGATCGCAGCGGGCCGATTGCGCAATGAGCGCGTGCCTGTCCTTCGCAGGCCCCGCGGCGTGCATGACCGCGAGCGGCAGGTCGTTGAGTTCGCCGAAGCTTTCCACGGCCGGGTGGGACGCGAGGATCCGGTCGACGAGGGTCGTGCCGCTGCGCGGCAGGCCGACCACGAAGATCGGGCCGGGCGCTGCCGCGTGCGATCTCGATGCCGGCGCGAGGACCGGCCCGTCGAAAGTCGCGATGATCGCCTCGATGGCGGCCACGTCCGCCTCGACGCGATAACTCAGTTGCGCGCGCCGCGCCCGTGCGCCGCGCGCGAGCCATGCGAAGGATCGCTGCCACTCACCGAGGTCTTCCAGCTCCTTCGCGAGCGCATACGAGAGCGCGACCTCGCCGCGCGGGCCGGCGCGGGGCACCATCGCCTCGAGTTCGGCGATGTGGTTGCGGTCGGGCGTCTGGCGGCGCAGGGTCGCGCGGTTGTACCACGCATCCGCATCCTGCGGCTCGAGCGCGATCACGCGATCGAGATGGGCTTCGGCGTCGGTTAGGCGGCCGACGGCGATCTCCGCGGCCGCGAGATTGTAGATCGCGTGCGGATCGGACGGTGCGAGCTGCACCGCGCGCACGAGGCAGCGCCAGGCATCGTCGTGTCGCGCACAATGCGTATAAGCCTCGGCGATGCGCTGCAGGAGCACGGGATCGCGGCCCGCTGTGCGCTCCAGCGCGGCGAGCGCGGCCAGAGCCTCCCGCGTGTCACCCGTACGCAGCGCGTGTTCGACCGCTCGCAGGCGGGCGTCGCCCTCTCGCTTCAAGGCGGCGCCCACCCGGGCGCCTTCAGAAGCGCCAGGTCACGGTGACGCCCACGGTGCGCGGCAGCGATATGAAGCGCTTCGAGCCGTTGCCGTAGTAGCCCTCGGACGGCAGGGTGCCCATGTAGGCCTCCGTGAAGAGCCCGGTGACGCCGGCGTCGTCGAAGATGTTCTTGGCCCACAGCGTCGCTTCCCACTGCTCGCTCGCCAGTGTCGTCGAGAGGTTCCACAGCTGGAAGCCGCCGAGCCGTGCACTGTTCGACGAGGTCGTGCTGATCGAGTTCTCGGTCGAAGACTGATAGTAGCCGTTCACGCGGCTCACCCACGAGCGGTTGCTGCCGACCGGCACCGTGTAGGCGAGACCCGCCTGCACGGTGTGTTCGGGCGTGCCCGGCAGCTTGTTGCCTGCCGTTGCCAGCACGAAGCCCGTCGGGCTGAGCGCATCCTCGTCGAGCTTCGCGTCGACATAGGTGTAGCCGAGGTTGATGCCGAGCCGGTCGGTCACGCGGCCGTCGAGCTCGAACTCGAGTCCCTTGGTGCTTGCCTTGCCGCCGTTCACGGCGGCGAAGAAGCCCCAGATCGGCGTCGAGGTGTTGATCTGCACGTCCTTCCAGTCGACGACGAAAAATGCCGTGGAGTAGCGGAAACGCTGGCTGGTTCCCTTGATGCCGACTTCGTAGTTCGTGACGGAATCCGGACCGAAGCGCAGGAAGCCCGGGTTCTCGGCGAAGGTGCCGCTCGTCGGGATCGCGTTCGAGCCACCGCGGCGATAGCCTTCGGACACCGTGACATAGGCGAGGTGATTCGGCGCGAACTTGTACGAAACATTGCCCTTCCACAGCACGCCGTCGTCGCTCGTGTCGAAGCGCGAGTTCGTCGGCGGGAAGACGCCCGCATAGAGCGGCAGGTCCATGAACGAGCGGTTCGTGAAGTCGTAGTCGTAATAACGGAAGCCGCCGGTCACGTTCAGCCGATCGGTGAACTTCCAGGTGAGCTCGCCGAAGAGTGCGCGGTCCTCGAACGACTCCTTGCGGGAATAGTCGAAGTCCTTGTCGCCGGTGACGAGCTGCGGCAGTCCGGTCAGGGCGTCCCACCAGCGCTTGAAGCCGCGCAGGAAGCTCTGCTGAGTCTGCCCGAGATCCTGGTCGCGGTAGAACGCGCCGACGGTCCAGTCCGCGCGGCCCTCGCCGTTCGAGACGAGACGCAGCTCCTGCACGAACGCGCTGTCCTTGTAGGTGCGCACTGCGGAAGCCATCGGTCGCGGATAGTTGTAGTAGAAGGAGAGGAAGCCGGCCTGCGCGTAGAAGCCCGTGTTCTCGCTCACGCTGTCGCCGGTGTGATCGTAGTACGAGGAGCTCGACGTGAGCGTCGCGAAGCCGAAGTCGATGTTCGCCTCGAGCGCCGCAACCTCGACGTCGCGCGAGGAAGGCTCGAGCTGGATCGAACCGTTTTCGTACGCGCGATAGCGGCGGCCGTAGCCGTCGAAGCCGACGGTCTCCTGCCTGCGCCCGCCGATCTCGTCGCTCTGCGCCGTGTACGACAGCGTGAGGTCGATCGTGTCGGTCGGGTGCCACGCGAGCGCAGCGCGCCCGTACCAGATCTCGACCGTGTCCGCGTCCTTCTTCACGTAATACTCGGCGTCGTCGCTCAGTACGCCGCCCGGTGCGACCGGAATGCCGTCGGCATCGAGCCGGTACAGGTTCACGTAATCCGTGAGACCCGGGTAGTCGAGCCGCGAGCCGGTGATGCGCAGTGCGGCGGTTTCGCCGAACGGAATGTTGACGACGCCGTCGATGCCGTAGCCGACATCGTCCGAGCCGTTCACCTTCGAGGCGGTGCCGGAGAGGCTGCCGGCGAACTGGCCGAGCTGCGGGGCACGCGCGATGTAGCGCACCGTGCCGCCGAGCGAGCCCGAGCCGTAGAGGGTGCCCTGCGGACCGCGCAGCACCTCGACCCGTTCGATGTCCTTCAGCAGGAAGTTCGCGTAAACCGGTGTCTCGTTGAGATAGGTCGACACCGTCGGCACGGTCGAGAGCTGGTAGTCGCCGTAAGCCGAGCCGTCCGAGTTCACGCCGCGGATCATGATGCCGTTGATCACGCCGGAGTTGCGGTAACCGCGATCGACGATCGCGACTCCAGGCACGGTGCGCATCAGGTCCGCGTTGTCGACGATCTGCCGGCCTTCGAGAGTCGCACCGGTGACTGCCGTAATGTTGTACGGCACGTCGATCGTCGATTCGGCGCGCCTCGTTGCCGTGACGATGATCTCCTCGAGGGGCGCCGATCCTCCTTGTGCGGCGGCTTCCTGCGCGCGCAGTTGCGCGGCGGGCACGCCTGCGAGCACGGCGGCCACGGCCGCGGCGACCGGCGAGCGACGGGCTACGGGACCTGTTCTGGACATCGACATGGCGCTGCTCCCCTGCTGCTTTTCGGTTATCCGGTTGGTGCGTCGTTCAGGTCCGGCATCGCGAGCGGACCGAGCGCGCGCAGTGCATCGGACTGGTTGTGACCTTCGAGGTACGGTGGAAACCGCACCTTGCTGTCACGGAAACTCTTGAGCGTCTGCGTGAGGCCGTGCCAGCCGCGCCGGCGCGTGGCGTGCACGTGCCCGATATCGAGGTCGGCGGTCAGGATTTCGCGGCCGCTGCCGGCTTCGTACACGACCTCGCCGCCCGGCCCGTAGATGCCGGAGCGGCCGAAACCGAGATCGCCCGCGACATTGATGTCGACGAACCAGCACTGGTTGATCGCGGCGTTCGCGCGCGCGATCGCGAGCTCGACGTCCCGATCGATCGTGTTCGTCATCGTCGGGTGAAGGATCACCTCGGCGCCGAGCCATGCCAGCGTGCGGGTCGTTTCCGGGAACCACATGTCGTAGCAGATCGACACGCCGAAGCGCGCGACACCCGGCACATCGAACACGACGAACTCGCTGCCCGGCGTCACGCCCTTCTCATAGGGAAAAAACGGGAACATCTTGCGGTAGCGCGCCACGACGCGCCCGGCCGGGTCGATGACCGGCGCGGTGTTGTAGACCTTGCCGTCCCGCAGCTCGAAGAGCGAGCCGGGAATGAGCCACAGCTTGTTGCGCGCTGCGGCCGCGCGGAATCGCTCTTCGGCGGGACCCGGCAGGGGTTGCGCAAGGGCCGGATCGGGGCCGAACACGCCGAGCTCTCCGATCACCACCATCTGCACCCAGGGGAAGCGCTTGCGTACCGAGTCGATCTCGCGATCGAAGCGGTCGAGATTGTCGGCCCGGGGCAGGTCGAGCTGCAGCCCGGCAATGGCAAATCGGCTCAATGCGACCCCGCGCGTTCCTGCCGTCGATGGCCGACAGGGACGTTGACAGCACTCGCCGGATACGGTTAGGTCCAGAATGGCGACAGCGATGGGGCCAGATGCGGGCGGGTCGATGAGAACAGGAATTGAACTGGGTATCGTTCTCGATGCCGCGAGCGGGATTACGCTGCAACATCAGCTGCGGCGCAAGCTCGTGCATGCGATGGAAAGCGGCATTCTGCCTCCCGGCAGCCGCCTGCCGTCGTCGCGCCGGCTCGCCGGGGACCTCGCGGTCTCGCGCAATACGGTGGCGCTCGTCTACGACTCGCTGCTCGCCGACGGCTACCTCGCGAGCCGCGCACGCAGCGGCGTGTTCGTGACCGATGCCGCCGGCTCCGGCCGGGTGGCGGCAACCACGCGCCGCCCGCGCCGCCTCCGGGATCCGGCCAGCGACACGGACTACGACGAGTTTCGCCGGCCGCCCAACTGGCACCAGTATCCGTATCCCTTCCTTGACGGTTGCGTCGACCCGTCCCTGCTGCCGCTCGGCGAATGGCGCGAAGCCTTGCGATATGCGTTTGGCAAGCAGGAACTGATGCGTCACGCGCAGGTCGGTGGCGAAAGCGACGACCCGGCGCTGCTCGATGAATTGCGCACCAAGGCGCTGCCCGGCTGGGATATCGAGGCGGGGCCGGACGAGGTGCTGGCCGTGCCGTCGCATCGGCAGGCCCTCTATCTGGCGACCGAGGCGCTGCTCGAACGCAGCACGGCGCTCGTGATGGACGACGAGGGCGATGCCGACACGCGCCGGCGGCTCGCCGCGCGCAGCGCACCTACCTTCATGCTCGAGCGCGACCGGCAAGGTCCCGTCGTCCCGGAGACGCTGCCGGCGCGCAGCGTGATCGTGCTCGGCGCGCGGCGCGTCAAGCAGGGCAACGTGATGAGCGCGGCACGCGCTCGTGCGTGGCTCGCCGCGGCAGAGGCGGCCGATGCGTGGATCGTCGAGAGTACGCCGCCGATCGAATTGCGCGAGACCGCAGGCGACCTGCCGTCGCTGCGATCGATCGATGGCGCGGGCCGGGTGCTGTTCGTCGGCTCGCTGGCGCCGGCCGCGGCGATGGGCGCGCCGCCGGCGTTCATCCAGGCGGACGCGACGGTTATCGAGCGGGTCCGTGCCGCGCGGCGCGTGATCGGCGCCGGGTTTGCACCCGGCCTGCAGCGCGCGTGGTCGCATTTTCTCGCGCTTGGCCACTATGGTGCTGCGCTCAAGCGTAGCGGCGCGATCCTGCTCGCCCGGCGCACCGAACTGCGCGACGCGCTGAACCACTACCTGCACAAGTTCGTGCAGATCGGCGTCTACGCGCGCTCGAGCGCGCACTGGGTGCGCGGCCCGGCCGGGATGAACGCGCTCGCGCTGGCGCGCGCGGCCGCGGCGCAGGGTGTGCTGATCGAGCCGGGCGGCGAGGGCGATCCGCAGCTCCTCGCGATGGGCGTCACCGGCCTGCCGAAGGAGCGGATACGCGAAGGCGTGCACCGGCTCGCGCGTCTCTTCACGCGTGACCCTGCGCTCGGTTCGCGCCGGCTCGAGGACGAGGCAGCGCCGCCCCTGCGCGGCACGGCGTTGCGACGCGCGCTCGGCGGCAAGTCACTCCTCTATAACACCGTCTGGGGCGAGCCCTGCACGCTCGAAGTGCGCCGCGACGGCACGCTCGCGGGACGCGTGGGCTATCACGACGAGGAGCGCGACACGGGGGTCTGGCGCATCGAGGGCAACCGCTGGATCCGGCAGTGGGACAACTGGGCCTACGGGGAGCGCCTCGCGATGCACGTGATCGTCGACGGCGACCAGGTTCGCTGGTACAGCCTCGAGGGTCTGCTGATCGACACCGCGGTGATCGTGCGCACGTGACTCGCGCGGCTTGCGGCAGCGTCGACCGCCGGCGCAACATGCCGGCTTCCCGATCGATGGGTGGAGGGGTGCCATGTGCGACAACGACGCGTTCGACGACATGGTCGCGTATCAGCTCAGGTCGAAGGAGCTGTCGCGGCGAGACTTCAGCGCATTGACGCTCGGGGCCGGCATGATCTCGGTATTGCCGCCGCTGGCGGCGGCCGCCGGGCTGACGGAGTCCGAAGTCGAGGTGAAGACACCCGACGGCACGGCGGACGCGTACTTCGTGCACCCGGCAAAGGGCACGCATCCGGGAGTCCTCGTGTGGCCCGACATCTTCGGCCTGCGCCCCGCGTTCAGGCAGATGGGCCGGCGGCTCGCCGGATCGGGCTATGCGGTCCTGGTCGTCAACCCGTTCTATCGTACGCAGCACGCACCCACATCGCCCCCGAATCCCGACTTCAATGATCCGCCGACGCGCGCGGCGCTGATGGCGCTGTCGGGCTCGCTGTCCGCGACGACCGCCGCTGTCGACGCCCGCGCGTTCGTGGACTGGCTCGATGCGCAGGGCGCCGTGGACAAGCATCGCAAGTTGGGCACGACCGGCTACTGCATGGGCGGCCCGCTCGTGATGCGCACCGCGGCCGCGATGCCCGATCGCATCGGCGCGGGCGCATCGTTTCACGGTGGCGGACTCGTGACCGACAAGCCCGACAGCCCGCACCTGCTCGTGCCGAAGATGAAGGCACAGTTCCTGATCGCGATCGCCGAGAACGACGACCAGCGCCAGCCGGAGGCGAAGGACGTGCTGCGCAAGGCCTTCGCCGATGCGGGCCTGCCCGCGGAGATCGAGGTCTACGCCGGCACGAAGCACGGCTGGTGCCCGCCGGACGCGCGCGTGTACGACCACGACCAGGCCGAAAAAGCGTGGGGGCGGCTGCTCGCACTGCTGACGCGGGCGCTCGGGTAGCGCTGCCTTGACACCCGGGAGGCGCGCCCGGACAATCCCGCGCCCCCGTGGAAAGGTAGCTCAGCTGGTTAGAGCACGGCACTCATAATGCCGGGGTCGAGGGTTCGAGTCCCTCCCTTTCCAGTACCCCTCGCAAGTATCGGTAAATTAAGGCGAAATCGTTTCGCCGGGCGAGCGGGTACAGAGGCGGGTCCAGCGTGCCGGTACAGAAATGCTCTCGACGGAACTACCGTTCGAGGGTCGCCGTTCCGCGCGGCCTTCGGCGCTACGTCAAACGCTGCGAGATCGTCCGCAGCTTGCGAACCGCAGACAGGACGGAAGCGAGAGTCGCTAACCTGTTTCACAAGCTGAGGAGAGACGCTCGCTTCATGGACAGTCGACAGATCGAGGCACTTGTCGCGCAGGTTTTGGATACCGAGCTTCACGAAGTCGAAGAGCGGCTTGCGCTCGGCGGGTGGAAGATCAACGGCGCTCACTGGAACGACACCGCGCGGCATGTGCTCCTTGAGAAGATCGACGAGCTGCAGGAAGCACTCGCAGATAACGACCTTCGAGGCACACTCGACGACGCTCGAAGGATGTCGCCCGGACTTTCTGACTCCGCGCAGCGCATCCTCGCTCGTCGCTTGCTCGAAGTCAGGATCGAAGCGTGCCTTGCAGAACTTCGAGGTATCGACGGCGAGCCGATACGCCGGACAGTGATCGCTCCGCGTGCTCCTGATGCCGCACAGCAGGCACCGAAAGGCTCGACGCTGTTGTCGGTAGCGGCTGCCGCGTGGCTCGACTCGAAGAAGCTCGGCGGCAAGATGAACGCGAAGGCACTCTCAAGGCTCGCGGGCATGGCGCGCACTGTGTGCGAGATGGTCGGTGACAAGGCCGTCGGCTCTGTGACGTAGGACGACATCCGCGGCCGGGGCTTTGCGCCGCGCGCTGCCGGGCTTCATCAACAGCGCATCGCGCGCAGGCGTCATGGCTTGAAGCTGCGCCCGGCGCGCCCACCGCCACTTCAGTTCAGCTGCCCGATCACGTCTTCACGCTCGGCTGGATTTCGGACGCTTCGCTCGCGCAAGCGCTGACCACCGAGCTGGCGCAGGCGCGGGCAGCTCTCTACGCGCGCGACGGCACGCTGGGCAAATCGCGCCTTACGCAGCTCCTGAAAACGATAGCCGCGTCCCGCCCGGAGCAGCGGTGCGGTGAAGTGAGTGATCTCGTCACCTTGAACGCGCAGAACCTGATCACTTCGATGCCGGATACCCCGGTGCCTTTCGAACCAAAAATGACGTTCGCGCGCGACACCGCTTCGCAACAGATCGGAGTGTGCTGCCGCTGCTTCGTGTTTGAACCGTCGACCGCAGCGTCAGTTGACTCGGAGGGGGGGAGGTTAGTATATAAACGTGACATCCTGAATCCACATGGAAGCTGGAGCAGTGCACATCGTGGGGAAGGCGATCAAGGTTGGAATCGCACTGAGTGTGTGCGCCCCATGGACGAGCGCCATCACATACGCGGAGTGTGCGGACTCTGCCTACGCGTCGGCACGCCCCTCACCGGCGAAACCTGCGCAGTACAGTCCCATTACCGTCGTGTTGGGTTGCTACAGCATTTTTACAGGTGGCTTCGCCAACTGTGCGTTTACCTACAAGGTAGTCGGACTGACGCCGCCTGAGTCCGATCCAGCGAATAACGGCGGACATTTCGAGCACGTCGGCATTCGGCCACTCGTGCTCGCAGATGAGCGCAACCCCGGCGGCGGCGTGCTGTATCCACGTGATGCGGACGGCAGTCCTCTCCGCGTCGCCGGCAATACTCAGGAAGTTCCGCCGCTTGCGCAAGCCGTACTCCGGCATCCAGCGCCGCAGGTATCGGGCCGCCTCGCTGTCGTGTCGACGATTACCGCTCCGGCCGGCCAGTTCTTCTGCTTTCTTGATCCCGCCGGGAGAACGCTGCTCACCTACGCTGTCATCGACGTAGGCATTCCGGGACTGGAATCGTTACCGGCTTCTGGCACGGACTATCAGGTCGTCCGGGGCGGAACCGCAGAACACCCTGACGGCACGAATGGCACGCCCGGAACGGTTCGAAAGTTGCTTGAAATTGCGGGGTACTATCGCGACGCTACCGGCAGCATGCTCAGCGTCAACGATCTGAGCCTCCCGGCAGGCGGGCTCTTTGACATCCACTCCAACTGGCAGAAACCGCACCAAACACACAGAGAAGGCTTGGATGCGGATATCAATCGACAAAATATTGGCGGGACATTTGCGAAGTGCCTCGACGACAGAGCACTCGCAAAATCAGTTCTGCTAGCAGCCGCTGGCGGCACGGGGCCTTACCTGTATTGTGAAGAAGACGGCCTCAAGCACATCGACTTCTGACGAGATGGAGTGCGAGATGACAAGATGGAGCCCGCGTGCCGCGCGACTATCTTCGATCGGCATGATTCTTGTGCTTGCGAGTGGCGCCGCGTGGGCCCAACTGGACGGCGCGCTTCCCATACCGGTGTTGAGAAACGTCACCGTCGATGCCGTGGTCACTTGGTCCGACGCGGCGGGTACTTATCAATACTCGTACACCTTGAACAATCCTGCAGCAAACACCGGAAGCATCGATGGCATTCAGGTCGATATTCGCAGTTCCGGTCCCGCTTACGGCGATCCGGACGCACTGATCGTCGAGTTCGGGAGTCGCAATCTGACATTTCGCCGTATGTTGCAGATGCTGCCCCCCGATGCGGCGACCATGGTTCCGGTCGGCTTGGACGCGCCAACAAATTGGTACGCAGCTATCGGTGCACGCGGCTTCGCTGCATTCATTCCTGGCACACCGGCGCAGGTGGGGCGGCTTCCCGATGCATTTCCGCCCGGGCAGAGCCGTTCCGGCTTTGTGCTCACGAGTTTCACGACGCCCATCATTCGTGAAATGACCTTGGTTCCGGACTGGATCTACGTATCGACATCGCCTGACGGTATAACCGGGGAGGAGGAAAAGCGAGCCAGGGAAATCGCAGATCAGCTGCCCGATCACGTCTTCACGCTAGGCCCTTCTGCCGTCTTCCCCGGCTCGTACGAACAGTGGGATTTGCTGCGAGACAACCTCCAGCGGGCCATCGCGCTCGGCTGGATATCGGACGCCGCGCTTGCGCAAACCTTGGCCAGTGAGCTGGCGCAGGCTCGAGCGGCTCTCGATGCACGCGACGGCACGCTGGCCAAGACGCGCCTTGCGCAGCTCCTGAACACGATTGCCGCGTCACGTCCGGAGCAGCGTCGACGTGAGGTGAGCGATCTCGTCACCTTGAACGCACAGAACCTGATCACCTCGACCCCGGATACCCCGGTGCCATTCGAACCCAAAGTGACGTTTGCGCCCGACACGGCATCGCTGCAGATCGGAGCGCGGTACTCGCTGACCGCGGATGCCATCAATCTGGGCGACGGCAGCCCTCTCAACGACTACCCGGTGGATTTCGAAATCATCGAGGGCCCGAACGAGTCGCGGGCCGCGTCCCTGCGTACTGGCAGCAATGGCAAGGCCGTATTCAGCTACGTCGGAACGGTGGTGGGGCGCGATCGCATTGCCGTCAGCGTCCCGGGCGATTTTCACGTCGAGGCCGGTGTCGCCGAAGTCGAGTGGACCACCGGACCCGACCTCGCGATTCCCTTCTTTGCGCCGCCGGTGCTTCGCTCGCAAGGCGGCAACGACGCCGTAATTCACGACATGACGGTCAACATCAGTGACATCGCCGCATCGCCACCCTCGATCACCCGCTACTTTCTCGGGGACACTTCACCGGTGGACCTCAGCACCGCCGCCGTACTCGGCGAGCGGGCAATTCCCGCCCTCGAGCCACATGCGGAAGACATGAGTCCCGCCGTACACGTTCGATTGCCCGATGGGCTCGCCGCGGGCACTTACTATCTCGCGGCGTGCGCCGATGCGCCGCAGAGCGTCGTCGAGCTGAACGAATTGAACAACTGCTCGTTCGGCGAAGTCGAGGGCTACCTGTCGGTCGTGGCACCCTTTGAGCCGGGCACCATAACCAATGCGCCCCCTGTTTGCACCAACGCCGCTGCGGACCCGCCGCTCTTGTGGCCACCGAATCACAAACTGAAGGTCATCGAAATAGCAGGTGTGACGGATCCGGATGGTGATCATGTCACATTGCGCATTTCCGCCATCACGCAGGACGAGCCGGTCAACGGCCTCGGTGACGGCGACACGGCGCCAGATGGATTCGGTGTGGGGACGTCGCAGGCGCAAATCCGATCGGAGCGGTCGGGCACGGCCAACGGTCGTGTTTATCGCATTGCATTCACTGGCGATGACGGTAAAGGTGAAACCTGCACCGGCGCGGTCAGCGTCGGCGTGCCGCATGACAGGAGCCAGCAAGCGCAGCCGATCGACGACGGTCAATCGTACGACTCGACGCAACAGTAAAGTCGCAGTCGCTGACCTGCTCCCAATTTTCAGTGCCACGGCGAGGTGAGTAGAGTCCGATTTCCGAGGGGAGATCGGGCATGAAGAAGTCGAGGTTTACGGACGAGCAG
>WBZO01004964.1_pt1 | contig 13902 bp, 8 predicted proteins | sample 5204261 | NCBI WGS metagenome assembly WBZO01 (sample SAMN12412400, study PRJNA552823) | activated sludge metagenome | isolation source: activated sludge from anammox sidestream of wastewater treatment plant... | place: USA: North Carolina | collected 2017-09
AGGCCGCGGTACTTCACCTCGAGCGTTTCGCGGTTGTACCGCTTGCCCCCGCACGTGTCGCAGAGGACGAAGATGTCGGGGAGGAAGTGCATCTCGACGCGGAGCACGCCGTCGCCCTGACACGCCTCGCAGCGGCCGCCCTTCACGTTGAAGGAGAAGCGGCCGGCCTTGTAGCCGCGGGCACGCGCCTCGGGCAGGCCCGCGTAGAGCTCGCGGAGCAGCGCGAACACGCCGGTGTACGTCGCGGGGTTCGAGCGCGGCGTGCGGCCGATCGGGGCCTGATCGATCGAGATCACCTTGTCGACGTGCTGGAGCCCTTCGACCGCGTCGCACTCGCCGATCGGCGCCGTCGCCGAGTAGAGCTTCGCGCGCGCGGCGGGCAGGAGCGTGTCGACGACGAGGCTCGACTTGCCGCTGCCGGACACGCCGGTGAAGCAGGTGAAGAGGCCGGTGGGCACCTCGACGGTCACGTTCTTGAGGTTGTGCGCGCGCGCGCCCGCGATGCGCACCGACGTCTTGCCCTTGCTCCTGCGCGACTTCGGCACCGGGAGCTGGCGCTTGCCCGAGAGCCACGGTCCGGTGATCGAGGCCGGGTTCGCCATCAGCTCCTTCGGCGTACCCTCGGCCACGATGTTGCCGCCGTGCACGCCGGCGCCGGGCCCCATGTCGACGACGTGGTCGGCGGCGAGGATCGCCTCGCGGTCGTGCTCGACCACGAACACGGTGTTTCCGAGATCGCGGAGACGCGCCTGCGCCTCGATGAGCCGCGCGTTGTCGCGCGCGTGGAGGCCGACCGACGGCTCGTCCAGCACGTAGAGCACGCCGACGAGCGCGGCGCCGATCTGCGTCGCGAGGCGGATGCGCTGCCCCTCGCCGCTCGAGAGCGTCTGCGCGCTGCGGTCGAGCGAAAGGTAGTCGAGGCCGACGTCGATGAGGAAGCCGAGGCGCGCGGTGACCGCCCGCAGGAGCGGCTCGGCCACGGCGCTCTCGCGTGCCTGGAAGTCCTGCGGGCCGCCCGACTTGCCGAGCGTCGAGAGGAAGTCGCGCAGGCGCTGGAGCGGCATGCGCCCGAGCTCGGAGATGTCCTTGTCGCCGAGCTTCACCGCGAGCGCCTCGGGGCGGAGGCGGCGGCCCTTGCACGCGGTGCACGTCCGCGTGACGAGGAAGCGGCCGAGCTCGTCGTCCGCGATGGCGCCCTCGTCCTCGTCGAGGTCGTCGACGTCGTCGGGGACCGCCTGCGTCCCCTGGTCCTCGAGGCGCGCCTCGAGCCGCGGGACGATGCCGGCGTACTTGCCCTTCTTGCCCTTCGCCTTCGCGCCGCCGGGCGCCTGCGACGCGCCGCCGAAGAGGATGGCCTTCCTCGCCTCCTCGGGGAGCTTCGACCACGGCTTGTCGGGATCGACCCCGAGCGTCTCGACCGCGCGGGCGACCTCGGTGGCGAGCGCGACCGATCCGCGGCGGCCCCACGCGAGGACGACGCCCTCGCGCAGCGTGCGCTGCGGATCGCCGATCACGCGCTCCGGATCGACCACCGTGCGAGCGCCCAGGCCGTCGCACGCGGGGCAAGCGCCGTGCGGGCCGTTGAACGAGAACATGCGAGGCTCGATCGGAGGGAGCGAGATCCCGCAGTCGACGCAGGCGAAGCGCTCCGACAGCCAGAAGGGCTCCTCGCCCTCGACGGCGACGAGCAGCCGTCCCTCTCCGGTCTTGAGCGCGAGCTCGACGCTGTCGGTGAGGCGCCCCTTGATGCCCTCCTTGAGGACGATCCGATCGACGACGACGTCGAGATCGTGGGGCCTCCCGCGATCGAGCTCGATCGGATCTCCGAGGTCGACCACCGCGCCGTCGACGCGGGCGCGAACGAAGCCCTCGCGGCGCAGGCGCTCGAGCTCGAGCTTGAGCTCGCCCTTGCGCGCGCGGGCGATCGGCGCGAGCACGCTGAAGCGCGAGCCGTCGGGCAGCGCGAGGATGCGGTCGACGATCTGCTGGACCGTCTGCGCTTCGATGCGCTTGCCGCAGCTCGGGCAATGCGGAATGCCGACGCGCGCGTAGAGAAGGCGGAGGTAGTCGGCGATCTCGGTCACCGTGCCGACGGTCGAGCGCGGCGATTTCGACAGCGGCCGCTGCTCGATCGCGATCGCCGGGGAGAGCCCGTCGATGCGGTCGACGTCGGGCTTCGCGAGCTGCTCGAGGAACTGCCGCGCGTACGCCGAGAGCGACTCGACGTAGCGGCGCTGGCCCTCGGCGTAGATGGTGTCGAACGCGAGCGACGATTTGCCCGAGCCGCTCGGGCCCGTGAACACGACGAGCTTGCCGCGCGGGAGCGTGACGCTCACGTCCCGCAGGTTGTGCTGCCGGGCTCCGACGACCACCAGGCGGTCCATGGGAGCGCTTCGTACCACGCGTGCCGGCGGGGGGCGAACGGGCGACGCACGCCTTCCACGACTTTGCTCATTTCGGCCGGGCGTCCGCCCGGGGGGGAGGCGGTCAGACGGACGCGAGGGCCCGGTCGAGATCGGCCACGAGATCCGCCGCGGCCTCCAGGCCGCAACTGACGCGGAGCAGCCCTTCTCCGATCCCGGCGAGGCGGCGGGTCTCCTCCGGCATCGTCGAGTGGGTGGTCGATGCCGGGTGCACGACGAGGGTACGGACGTCGCCCAGGCTCACCGCGTGGGTCGCCACCCGCAGGGTCTCGAGCACCCGCCGCCCGCGATCGAGTGCCTCGGCCGGGGAGGGGGCGGCGAGCTCGAACGAGAAGAGCGCGCCGTACGCATGCATCTGCTTCTGCGCGAGCACATGGCCGGGGTGCGAGGGAAGCGACGGGTGATGGACCACCGCCACGCGCGGGTGAGCGGCGAGATGCTTGGCGAGCGAGGCCGCCGTCGCGCAGGCGCGCTCCTGCCGGAGCGCGAAGGTGCGGAGCCCGCGGGCGACGAGCCATGCGGACAGCGGCGAGATCACCCCGCCGAAGCCCTTGATGACGGTCTCGCGGATGCGGGCGATCGCGGCCTCCGTGCCCGCGACGGCCCCGCCGATGACGTCGCCGTGGCCGCTGATGCCCTTGGTCATCGAGTGGACGACGAGGTCCGCTCCGTGAGCGAGCGGCGTCTGCGCGAACGGCGTCGCGAACGTCCCGTCGACCACGACGATCGGCGAGGGCGAGAGCGCATGCGCGAGCTCGGCGATCGCCTCGATGTCGACGACCCCGAGCGTGGGGTTCGACGGCGTCTCGACGTAGAGGATGCGTGTCGAGCTCGTGATCGCCGCGGCGTACGCCTCGCGCGTGCCGTCGACGAACGTGGTGGTGATGCCGAGCTTGGGCAGCCGCTCGCGGAACAGGCGCGCGCTCTCCGCGTACATCGCGCGCGGCGCGACGATGTGATCGCCCGAGCTGCAGTGCGCGAGGACGACGCCCGCGATCGCGGCCATGCCGCTCGCGGTCGCGCACGCGGCCTCGGCGCCTTCGAGGGCGGCGAGCTTCGCCTCGAGCGAGCGCACCGTGGGGTTGCCCCACCGGCCGTAGATCCAGGCCTCTTCCTCGCCGCGGAACGCGCGCGCGGCGTGCTCCGCGCTCTCGAACGCGAACGCGCTCGAGAGGACGATCGGCGGATCGAGGGCGCCGCTCGCGTCGGGCTCCTCCCCGGCGTGGACGCACGCCGTCGCGATCGCGTCCGCCCGGCTCCTCAGCTGCTCGCCGTATCCGATCGAGGTCTCGATCACGGCGCGGGACTGTATCGCTCCTTGGCGAAGGAGACCACCACGCCACCGCCGACGACGAGCGCCATGCCGAGGATGGCGGTGAGCGGCGGGCGCTCCCCGAGGGCGACCGCGCCGAGGAGGGCGCTCGCGACGACCGCGAGGTAGCTCATCGCGCTCACGCGAGCGGCCTGCTCGAGCGAATACGCGCGCGTCATCGCGATCTGCGCGAAGCCCGCGCAGACGCCGGCCGCGACCATGAACGCCGCGTCGCGCGTCGTGGGCATGCGGAGATCGAAGAGGGAGACGACGGCGAGCGTCACGGCGGCGAACAGCGAGAAGTGGACCGCGATCGCCTCCGCGCTCTCGGTCTGACCGACGCGTCGCAGGAGCATCATCGCGATGGACGAGAGCAGCGCGGCGAGCACCGCGACCGCCGCGTACACCCCGCCGCCGTGCGAGGTCCCTCCGAATACGAACGTCGGGCGCACCACGAGGACGACGCCGCCGAGGGCGAGCGCGATGCCCAGGCCGACCGCCATCGTCGTCCGCTCGCGCAGGAAGATCGGCGCGAGCACCGAGAGGAAGACGGGCATCAGGTTGAGGAGCGTCACCGTGTCGCCGAGGCCGAGCGTCGGCGACGACAGCGCGTAGAACGTGGTCATCATCGCGCCGGTGCCGAAGAGGCTCCGCCAGAAGATCGCCCTCCGGTCGGTCGCCGCGAGCGAGACCCCGCGCGCCCGTGCGACCGCGATCGCGACGATCGCGCCGATGAGGGCGCGGACCGCACCGACGCTCGCCCAGCTCGCGCTCGAGCTTGCGAGCTTCGCGAAGAAGTTCATGAACGCGAACAGCGTCGCGCTCGCGGCCATGTAGGCAAGCGCTGTCGACGATCGTTTCAGAGCGAGATCCTGGGCGCAGATTGTGCTCGCAGACGGGGTCCTTTTGATACCCTTTGTTCCGACATGCTCAAGGTCGAGTGCGAGTCCTGCAAGGCGCCCTACCAGGTCGACGAGCGGCGCGTTCCGGCGACGGGGCTCAAGATGCGGTGTCCGAAGTGCGGGCACACGTTCCTCGTCACCGATCCGTCGAAGGCGGGAGGCGACGCGGGCGCCGCCGCGGGAGCACCGAAGGCGCCCCCGCCGAAGAAGGCGACGATGGTCGGCTTCGGTGCGCCCGGCGCGCCCCCGCCGGCCGGGAAGCCGCCCGCGCCCGCACCGCCGAAGATCGCTGCGCCCTCGCTCGACGACGATCTCGGGCTGCCGGCGGTCAAGCCCGCTCCGCCGAAGCCGGCCCCGAAGGCTCCGCCGCCTGCGCCTCCCGTCGCTGCGCTGCCGCAGCTCGACGATCTCGATCTCCCCGCGCTCGCCGGTGACATCGGCCTGCCCGCGCCCGCTCCGGGACGTGGTGCGCCGAGGCCCGCGCCTGCTCCTGCCGCTGCGCCTGCGCCCGCCGCTCCCGCGTTCGGGTTCGACATGGATCTGCCCGCGGTGCCGGCCGGCGGCGGTGGCGGTGGGTTCGGAGCGATCGATCTGCCCTCGCCCGTCGCCGCGCCGCCGCGCGGCTTCGGTGATCTCGATCTGCCCGCGCCGAAGGGGGCGGGCGCGGATCTGCCGAGCCCGAAGGGCGGCGGCTTCGCCGATCTGCCGATGGTTGCCAACGATCTGCCCATCGTGAGCGGAGGGACGGGCCTGCCGATGCCAAAGGGCGGTGGCGGGTTCGGCGAGATCGATCTGCCGTCGCTCCAGAACGATCTGCCGCAGCCGATGGGCGCGAGCGCGCACCTGCCCGCGCCGCACCTGGGCAACCTGCCTTCGCCGGTCGCAGCGGGCGCGCACCTGCCCTCTCCCGTCAGCGACGACCGGCTCATGCCGACGCGCGCCTCGGGCGGACCTCCGCCTCCGATGACGTTCGGCGAGCTCGATCTCCCGCTCGTCGGCGGTGGCGCTGCTCCCGCCGCGCCGCCTCCCGCCTCGGCCCGCGGCGGCGATGCCGTGAGCTTCGGCGAGCTCGATCTTCCGCCCGATCCATCCGTGGTCGCGCCTTCCGGCGGTGGAAACGCGGTCTCCCTCGCGCCTGGCCCCGCCCCCTCGGGCGCGGGCGGCGGGATGGGGTTCGGGGAAGTGGATCTCGGCGGCGGCAACGACGCCGGGCCGGTCATGGGGCCCCCCCCGGCGACGAGCGCAGGCAGCTTCGCGTTCCAGGAGGCGTCGCTCGAGACCGCGCCCGCTCCATCGCAGCAGAAGCAGCGCCCGCAGGCGCCGGTGCGCGCGCCGTCGAAGGCGCCGAAGATCCTCGCGGCCGCCGTCGCCGTCGTCGTCGTCGGCGGCGCGCTCCTGCAGTTCACGCCGGTCGGGGCCTTCGGCCATGTGTTCATCAGCGAGGCGCTGCACAAGGGCGACTACCTGAAGAACGCGTCGGTCGCCGGTGACAACGCGCGCAAGGCGCTTGCCGGTGACACCTTCGCCGCCTCGCAGAAGGCGGCCGACGAGCTCGCCGAGGCGCGCAAGAAGTCGCCGCGCTCGAAGCCGCTCGCCGCGACCGCCGCGTTCTTCGAGTACATGCACCAGGTGCGCTTCGGCGCCGACCCCGCCCGCTCGGCACGCGCGAAGACGTTCCTCGTCGAGATCCCGCCGAAGGACGAGGTCCCCTACTTGTATTCTGCACAGGCCGCGGAGGCCGCCGCCGCGGGCGATTGGGCGAAGGCCAAGCAGTACCTCGATCTCGCGGCGGCGAAGGACCCGAAGGACGGCATCCGCCAGGATCTCGCGATCCTCCGCGGCGAGATCGCCCTCGCCCAGAAGGACTCGGCGGCCGCGATCAGCGCGTTCACCGAGGCGCAGTCGGTGGCGCCGACCGCACGAGCGAGCTTCGGCTTGGCGCGCGCGCACTACCTCGCGAAGAACTACCCGAAGGCGCGCGAGGCGGTCGACGCCGTGCTCAAGATCTCCGGCAACCACGCCGGCGCGCTCACCTTGCGCGCGCTGCTCACGTGGGAGCTCCAGCGCGACGACAAGACGGCGCTCGAGGATCTCTCCGCCGTGCTCGACGAGAAGGCGCGCAAGTCCGAGGCCGCCTCCGAAATCTCGGGCGCGCTCGCCGCGAAGGGCTGGGTCATGCTCGCGCGCGACCGCGCCGGCGAGGCGCGCGGCGCCTTCGACGAGGCGGTGAAGACCGACCCTCGCAACGTCTCGGCGCTCGTCGGGCAGGGCGAGGTCCTCTACTCCGACAGCCGTTACACCGAGGCGCTCACGCGCTTCCAGGAAGCGAGCGCGAAGGACCCGACGAGCGTGAGCGCGCTCCTCGGCACCGCGAAGGCGGAGATCGCGCTCGAGCGGCTCGCCGATGCGAAGTCGCGCCTCACCGCGGCCCGCGCGAAGTGGCCCAAGGACATGGGCATCGCCTTGTGGCTCGCGAAGACCGAGGAGGCGCTCGGCAACAAGAAGGTGGCCGAGGAGCTCTACGGTACGGCGATCGATCTCGCCGACGCGCAGAACGCCGAGGCGATCAACGCGTACGCCGCGCTGGCGCGCTTTCTCGCCGGCCAGGGCCGGACGAACGAGGCGCAGGCGAAGCTCGACGCCGCGCGCTCGAAGCTGCCCGACACCCCCGCGCTCCAGCGCGCGTTCGGCGACGTCGCCGCCGCGCAAGGGCTCAACGAGCAGGCGGTCGGTCATTACCAGGCGGCGCTCGAGAAGAACCCCGCCGACCTCGGCACGCGCTTCCGCCTCGGTCAGACGTACCGGAAGATGAACAAGCTCGATCAGGCGGCCGAGGAGTTCGACAAGATCGTCGCGATCGACAAGGAGTACCCGGGCATCGCGCTCGAGCGCGGCGTCCTCTTCGAGAAGTCCGGCGACGTGCAGAAGGCGCTCGAGCAGTTCAATGCCGCGTTCCAGAAGGCGCCGAAGGACCCGGACCTCAAGCTCCGCGTCGGCGCCGCCTACGTCACCATCGGCGACACCGAGAAGGCGATCCCGCTCCTGAAGCAGGTCTACGAGGAGCGCCCGAACAGCGCCGAGGCGAACCACTTCCTCGGTCGCGCCTACCTGAAGCAGGGCGGGCTCGAGGCGACCGCGGCGATGCGGTACCTGCAGCGTGCGGTCGACCTCGATCCGAACAAGGCCGAGTACCACTTGTATGTTGCATGGGCTGCGAACGAGGCGAGCCCGGCGCAGCTCGGCCTCGCACGCAAGCACGTCGACAAGGCGCTCGCTCTCGACAAGCTCCTCGCCGACGGGTACTGGCAGCGCGGCGTCGTCGAGCTGCGCGAGGGCTCCCTGGGGGACGCGGTGAAGGACCTGAAGAAGGCGCTCGAGCTGAAGCCCGAGCGCACCGAGGCGCACGCCGCCCTCGCCGAGACCTACGAGCAGAAGAACGAGACCCCCGCGGCGCTGGCCGAGTGGGCCAAGGCGATCTCGATGGACGACAAGCAGCCGACGTGGCGCTGGCGCTACGGTCGCTTGCTCGCCGACAAGGGCAACGCGGGCGAGGCCGCGAAGCACCTCGCGTTCGCGGTCGAGAAGGGGAAGTCGATGCAGCCGCGTCCGGGCTGGCTCGGGCCGGCGGCGTTCGAGGCCGGCGAGACCCTGCGCAAGACGGGCAAGAAGACCGAGGCCTGCGACAGCTATCGCCTCTTCCTCGAGCTGTCGGCGCCCACGAACCCCGATCGGCGCGACGCGCTGAAGGCCATCGACACCCTGGGCTGTCCGTCCGATCGCTGACCCGCGATCAGGCCATCACGCAGGTCATCGCGAGCATCGGCGCCGCGAGCGCGGCATCGCCGTGGATGGCGATGCGCGACGGCGCGTCATCGGAGCGAAGGCCCTTCGTCCAGAGGCGCCATGCGACGTCGCCGTCGAGCACCACCTCGCATGCCGGATCGGCGACGACCTTTGCCTCGAGGCGCCACGCGTCCGTGTCGCGGACGAGGCACCACACGCTCGTCGCCTCGCCGCCGATCGAGAGCTGCACGGCGGTGCCTTCGGGCGCGGCGACGTCCCGGTAGGCGTGCGGCAGCGCGCGGACGAACGTCGTGAGCACGGGCAGCATGTGCCGGCGCGATGCGAGGTCGGGCTTGCCGACGGCGTCGCGGATCTGCTGCTGGTGGTGCCACTTCTCCGTGTACTCGCGCGCGACGTCGAACCAGTGCGCGCTCTTCTCCTCTCCGGCCCAGGCGACGCCGAACCCGGCTGGCGCATCCGGCGCGATGGAGGCGAACAGGGCGAGCACCTCCGCGTCCGCCTCGGCGATCATCCTCACGAGCATCTTCGGGCTCAGGCGGCGCGTGGCGACGATCCACTCGCGATTGAGCCGCTGGATGAACGCGACGAGGTCGCCGTAGCTCTGCCCGGTGAACGGCTCGCCGAAGAAGCCGTCGCGCTGCATCGCGAGCCGCCGGAGCGAGCCGTCGAGCAGGTGCGACGCGAGGTCCTTCACCGTCCGGTCGCGGTGGATCGTCGGCTTCAGCCAGTCGGCGTCGTCCAGGGATTCGAGCAGCGCGACGAGCGCTTCGTTCGTCTCGCGCAGCACGTCCATGACCTCGATCCGCGGGAGCGGGCGCATGTGCCTCACATCGAGCGAGCGGCGTAGATCGCGAAGGCGAGCGTCGTGATCGCGAGAACCGCGAACACGATCATCTGCACCGGTGCGCGCGTCTTCGGCTCCGGCGGGCTCGCGGGCGACTCGGAAGCCGCCACGGCTTCTGCGGCCTCTGCGCTCTTCTCGGGCTCGAGCGGTTCGCCTTCCATGAGAGCCCCGAGACTACGGCGATCGAAGTTGTTCGTCGAGGGCGCGGGCCATGCGCGCGTACGCGTCCACGTCGAGCGTCTCTCCGCGCGCGTCGAGCGGGATGGCCGCCTGCTCGGCCGCTCGCGCGATGCGATCGGCGGCTGCGACGCCCGACCACGCGTTCCGCAGGGTCTTCCGCCGGGCGCCGAACGCACCTTTCACCAGCGCGCGAAACGTCTCCGTCTCCTCCGCGCGACGCGGGCGTTCGGGCACGAGCAGGATCACCGCGCTCGTCACGTCCGGCGGCGGATGGAAGGAGCCCGGCGATACGTTGAAGAGCTTCTTCACGCGGAACGCCGCGCGCACGAACACGGTGAGCGCCCCGTACTCCTTGCTCCCCGGCTCCGCCGCGAGGCGATCGGCGACCTCGAGCTGCACCATGAACACGACGCGGTCGAGATCTCCGGCGTGCGCGACGGCCCGCTCGAGCAGTCGTCCGGTGATCTGATAGGGCAGGTTCCCGCAGAGGACGCGCGGCGATCCCTCGTCGCGTCCGCCCAGCAGCGCAGCCGGCTCGGCGGTCTGCGCGTCGCCCTCGACGATCGCGAGCTTGCCGGCCTCCACGAACGAGGCGAGCTCGCGCTCGAGCACCGGGACGAGATCGCGATCGCGCTCGACGGCGACGACGCGCGCGGCGCGCTCGGCGAGCACGCGCGTCAGCGCGCCCGTCCCCGCGCCGAGCTCGAGGACGCGGGCACGTCCGACCTCCGCGGCCGGTACGCAGGCCGTCGCGATGCTCTCGACGACGTGCGGCGCGACGAGGAAGTTCTGACCGAACCCCTTCTTCGCCGAGAGACCCGCCTCGCGGAGGAGCGTTCGCGGATCGGTCATGGGCTCTCCTGCGGAGGCTCGGCCTTCGCCCGTTGCGGCACGGCCCGCGCGCGCACGCCGAGGCCCCGCATCGCTCGCTCCGCCCGCGACTGAGAGGCGCGGACGCGCATGCGGACGGCGTCGAAGACGACGTCCTCGACCGTCGACGGCGGGCCGGGCGCGCGGGCCTCGAGGCTCGGCTCGAACGAAGGCATCGTCCAGCGGACGTCCGTCCGCCGCGCGCGCAGCTTGCGGATCGAGCCCTCGACCGGGCTCCCGGGAGGCGGCGGGGGCGCCCACACGTGCACGATCGTCGCGCGTCGCTTCTTCTCGAGCAGGAGCTTGTCGAGGAGCGTGGCGAGCTCGCGGTCGGCCTTCTCGCGCTCGCCGTCGATGCGCGGTGGGACCTCGACCCCGAAGGCGGCGAGGTAGTGGCGGAGGCGCTGCTCGCGCGGGGTGGCGGCGTGAGGAAGGCGCGGCGCGAACGGGGCGCGGACGCGCATGGCCTCGGCGCGCGTCGCGAGCGCATCGAAATTCGCGCGCGGGACGTCGGCGAGCCCTCGCGGATCGAGCGGACGCAGATGCTCGGCGACCCGCTGCGCGAGCTCGGCCTCGTCGAGCTCGCAGCGATCGGCGTCGATCATGCTGGCGGCGCTGGCCAGCGCGGCCACGATGCGCGAAGCCTGCGCGGGACCGCCGTCCGGCGGCAACCAGGTGCGCACGCGGGACGCGAAGACCGCGAGGCCGACCTTGTCGCCGCGTGCGAGGTGACGTGCGGCGACGCCTCCGACCTCGTCGACCGCGAGATCGAGCGGCGCCTTGCCCTCCTCACCGGCCCACAGCTCCACGGACGCGTCGAGCAGCAGCCACACGACGTCGCGCTCTTCCCGCTCCATCTCGCGGACCAAGAGGCGTCCTCGGCGGGCGCTCGCCTTCCACGCGATGCGCTTGAAGGCGTCGCCGGGCATGTGCTCGCGCAGCTCCTTGAGGGTCTCGCCCTCGCCCGGCAGGTTGACCGCTTTCCCGGTCTCGGCGACGTGCCTCGCGCGACCACCGCGCGGCGCCGAGAGCATCGCGAGCAGCGGCTTCGGTACGACCTCGATGCCGTGCGGGTTCGCGAACATCAGCGGGACCTCGTAGAGGCCCTCGCCGCCGAGCGGTGTGCCGCGCACCTCGAGCGCGATGCCGTGGACGCCCCACCGGCCGACGCGCTTCGGTCGGACGCGCACCTCGAAGCGCACCTTCGAGGCCGCGGGAAGGTCGAGCACGTTCGGGTGGAGCGTGACCTCGAGCATGCTCGACGCGACGGGGCGGAGGTTCACGCCGCGCGCATCGTCGAAGCCGCGGTTCCGCAGCTCGGCGTCGAGCACGATCTCCGTCCCGCGATCCACGCGCGTCACGCGTCGCGCGGTGCCCCATACCATCTCGAATCCGGAGGCACGGATGCGCGTCACGGTCGAGAGCGCGAGCGCGCGACCGAGCGTCACCGCGAGCAGCATCGCGCCGCCGAATGCGACGGCGGCGCTGACCTTCGCCGCGACGCCGACCGCGACCATCGCCGCACCGGCGAGGGCGACCTGGAACGTGGCGCGCGTCGGATGAAGCTGCATGGCGCGCTCGAAGATGCCTCACACGGCGCGGAAGCCGCGGCGGTAGCCGACCTTGGAGAGCGCCTCCTCGATGATGGAGTCGCGCGCGCGCGCGTCGCCCTCGACGTCGGCGACGAGGACCAGGCGATGCGCGAGCACGCTCTGCGCGACGGCTCGCACGTCCTCGGGGACGACGTAGGCGCGGCCCGCCACGAGGGCGTGTGCCTTCGCCGCTTGTACGAGGCCCAGCGTCGCGCGCGGGCTCGCGCCGAGCGCGACCTTCTGGTGGCTGCGCGTGTACGACGTGAGCGCGACGGCGTAGTCGTGGAGATCGTCCTCGACGTGGATGCGCGCGGCGATCTGCTGGAGCGTCACGACGTCGTGCGGGCTGAGCACCGCGCGCAGCGCCGGCGGCTCGATGCCGTGCGTCTTCAGCATCTGCGCTTCCTCGCGCGCCTGCGGGTAGCCCATCATCACGCGCACGAGGAACCGGTCGATCTGCGCCTCGGGGAGGGGATAGGTGCCCTCGAGGTCGATCGGGTTCTGCGTCGCGAGGACGAGGAACGGGTTCGGCAGCTCGAAGCGGTCGCCCTCGATCGTGACCTGACGCTCCTGCATCGCCTCGAGCAGGGCGGACTGCGTCTTCGCCGGCGCGCGGTTGATCTCGTCGGCGAGGACGACGTTCGCGAACACCGGACCTGCGCGGAGGCTGAAGGTGCCGTCGCGCGGCGAGAGCACGTACGTGCCGGTGATGTCCGCGGGGAGCAGGTCGGGCGTGAACTGGATGCGCCTCGCCGAGCACCCGAGCGCGGTCGCGAATGCCTTCACCAGCGTCGTCTTCGCGACGCCAGGCACGCCCTCGAGCAGCACGTGCCCCTTCGCGAGCAGCGCGACGACCATCACGTCGAGCGCACGCGGCGAGCCGATGTACGTCCGCTGGACCTCGCGCCGCAGGTCGTCGATGCGCTCCTTGGCGGCCGCGATCTCGGGCTGCTGCTGCGCGCCGCCCATGGGCACCGTGGTGCTGCTCATGTCACCGCCTTGTCGAGGAGCCCTGGCGAACGCGCGGCGTTCGCATGCGCGGCATCGAGGAGCTGCTTCACCGAGCGGGCGATCGAAACGACCTCGTTGTCCCGGATCGGCTGCACCATTCCTCCCGTACGCTGGTAGACGACCATCGTCTCGACGTTCGACATTCGTAGCAGAAGCTTGGAGAGGCTGCGCACCCCTTCGGCGTCGAGGAGGCCGTGCTCGGCGACGCGCACGAGGAGCTCTTTGTGCGGCGGGACCTTGCTCGATCCCACGAGGACCGCGAGCTGCTCTTCGAGCGCGCTCTTCAGCTCGAGGATCGCGAGCACGCGCGAGGTCTGCGGCGCGGCGATGACCGCGGCGTGCCCGGCGACGCCGCCCTGCGCGACGGTCGGCACCCTGCGGACGAAGCGCGGCACGACCGGCTTGTGCAGCTTGCCGGCGCGCGATCCGACCCAGACGACGAGCGCGAGCCCGAGCGCGATCCCTGCCGCCCATGCCAGGGGATCGGGCAGGCCCTCCTTGCGGATGATCTCGAGCGCGTCCTTCAGCGCGCGCAGCCACTCGGCGAGCGTGCTCTCCTCGCCGCCGAAGCTGCCCTTCTGCTCGAACGCGCCCGAGGCGACGAAGAGGCGTCCGCCGCGGTTGCCCCAGGAGTCGCTCTCGACCGCGTAGCGCACGAGCCCGCGCGCGAAGGACTTGTTGCCCGCGTACCGGAGCATGGAGTTCATCACGATCGACGGATCGCCCACCACGAGGAAGCGTCCCTGCGGCGCCGGCGGCTTCTCGCCGACCGCGCCCGCGACGGCGACGAACACGTCCGGCTCGTTCGCCCCGCGGATCTTGAGCACGGGCGAGAGATCCGGATGCGACAGGCCGGTCGCGTGGTTCGTGACCACGCGGTTGACGTCGGCGACCACGGGATGCGCGCTCGCCGGCTCCGCGAGCGCGAGCTGCGGGTTAGACCGCAGCGACTCGGCAGGGTGGC
>WBZO01004966.1_pt1 | contig 13900 bp, 10 predicted proteins | sample 5204261 | NCBI WGS metagenome assembly WBZO01 (sample SAMN12412400, study PRJNA552823) | activated sludge metagenome | isolation source: activated sludge from anammox sidestream of wastewater treatment plant... | place: USA: North Carolina | collected 2017-09
GCGGACCGTCGCATCGTTGCGGCGGAAGTCGGAGTAGGCGAAGGTGACCCCGATTGGAGCAGCGACTCCGGATGCCTTCAACTGGCCCGCACCGGCCAGATAGAACGACAGAAAAGCGCCGAGAGCCTGCGGATGTGTGTCGAGGTACGTGTTCACCTCATTCGCAATATTCACGTGCGTGACGGCCGAGGTGATATCCGGAGCGAGGGCGGCCAGCAGCCCTTTGTAACGCGCGATGAGAGTGGGGTTGTCCAATTGGAGCGAGGTCAGATCCGGCGGAATCGACAATGAAGTGTTGTCGACCGACTTGATCGTGAGCGCCGCTTTCATCCCGTATTGCTTCGCCCAATTCATGTAGCGCCGCAGTTCATCGAAGTTGTAGGTTCCGGGCGTGGGCTCCAGTTCCCTCCAACTGGCGCTGATGTGCAGAAACCTGGTACCCGCATCGCGGGCCTGGAGCAGGCGCGCGAGTTGCCCGGTGGGAGTGTGATCTCCCTGCGCGGAGGGGTTCGGAGTCACGCCGGCAGGCGGGCAGGGGCCCGTTTGAGACACTCCAACGGGCGGCATTTGAGTGAGCGAGCGGGAGTTGGTCAGCAGAAACGAGAACGTATCGGTGCCCATGCGGACGGGACCCGTCCCGGGCGCGAAGTACCAATCCAGCGTGCTGCCTCCGAAGTCCATCCGGAATTGGAGGCAGTTCGAGAAGGTCCCCTTCGGCGTCGTCACCGTGGCGGTCCTGCTCAGCAGCGTTACCGGCCCGAGTGCGCTCTGCCAACTCGATCCGGCCGTCGCGCTGGCCGTGAAAAGCGGCATCGGCCGGTCCAGATACATCCGCGCTGCCGGCGAATAGTCGACACCCTCGACATCGAGATTCTCACCGTTTGGGCTGACGATCAGGCTCAACTCCCAAACCGTTGTCTTGATGCGAAATAGAGTCATCACCTTAGTCCCGAGAGTGCGAGTGTTCTCGAGGCTGATACGGTACTGCGCTCCCGAGTAGCTGTTGGTCAATTCCCAATAGTTGCCGCTGGACAGCGGCAGGATGCTTGGGTCGGCGCTGGCCAGCGGCGCCAGCCCAAGTAGAAGAATGCAAGATGAAAATGAATAAATCCGAGGTTGCATGACAGGCGAAGGACGCAGTCCGCCTATCACAAACCTGCGCGGACCGTGTTCTCTATACGCCTATCGGCTGATCCGGCGTAGGACGGTACGGAGTCCTGTTGCCTGGGTGAAATCGGTAGCCCCAATCAGGGACTCTGCTCCCGTTTCAGATAGGTTGAAAGCCTCAATCGGAGCGCAGGAGGGGTGCGGTGGACCGCACGTGGAGCACTGCTGTCAGCGCTGACGTCTGCGCCGCACGGTGCCTGCTGCGAGGAGGGTCAAGCCACCGAGAGCCATCGCTGAAGTGCTGACCTCGGGGACCGCGTCGACGCGGACGACGCTGAAGGTGTCGATCGTCACCTGCTGGTTGCCGAGGTCAATAGTGTCCCGGGAAACAAAGTCAAGCACAAACTTCAGAAACGGATTCTCCCTCAGCAGCGACAGCGCGACGTCGGTGGAAGGGTTCGGGAGAACGTCCGCATAGAGTCCGGGCACGATGACCTGGCTGCCGACGAAACTGAAGGCGGCGAAATCCAGACTGGCGATGCCGATCTCGCCGAAATCACCGCTGAGCGTCAGCAGACTGGACTGCCCGAAAGCGGCCAGCGGATCGCCAAAGAACACCACTCCGTTGCCGACGGGCCCTGGATTCAGCAGTTCGGCAAACGCCGCCCCACGGATATCCCAAGCGAAGTTTCCCCCTCCAAAATCCGCCAACTGAACCGAAAGCGTGGAAGTGAGCGGGTTGATCGTAGCCGCCGATGTGGAGAGACAAAGTGCGATGGCCAGCAGGCCCAATTGGAGCAGTTTCTTGCGCATCGAAAAACCTCTTATGTGGGTTTTGCAGGAGATATAATCCCAGTCAATTATGAGTAACATTGGACGGTTCGCCGAACAATAGCCTGAACTCGCCGATTGGTCCTATCTCGTTTAGTACTTTGGTTCTACGCACTGAGGTGCACAATCGGGCTAAAACCTTTATGTAGCTGAAGATGCGGCTATTTGGTTGAAGATTGACCGTGCACGGTGTACTCTATGGAAACAACACTCATTCTTGGACTGGTGGACTCCGGCTTCTGCGCATAGGATCGGACCGGCCCGGATGGCTGGTCACGACGATGGAGGGTCCGGGCAATACTGTTGTCACTGGGACAGTCACACACACGACGATGAGACCGCTACTGCTTTGCTTATCCGTTGTTCTGTCGAGCGGCGGCATTCTGATCGGGAGCGCTGGGCAGGTGCCGGCCGGCGGGCCTTTAGCGCAGCCGCCGGCATACCGGCTCGAAGCTGGAGACCAGATCGAGATCCGGTTCTTCTACAATCCTGAACTGAACGAGAAGGTCGATATCCGGCCCGACGGCAGAATCAGTATGCCGCTGGTCGGACAGATTCTGGCGGCAGGGGAGACTGTCGAGTCGCTGACGACGCACCTGACGGGTTTGTACAAGCCGATTCTGAAGCAGGCGGAACTCACGGTTCAAGTGCGTAGTTTCGTGGGGCGGAAGTTCATTGTCGGCGGTGACGTGCAGCGGCCCGGGGTCTTCCCGCTGATTGGAGGGCAGACGATCCTGGGTGCGATCATGGAGGCGGGAGGCTTGAAGTCGACATCCAAGCGGGATCGTGTCATCCTGGTCCGCCGCTCCCCGGCAGGCACACCCGAGACGATTGAGATCTCGCTGAAGCGCCAGGGGACTAGGTTCCCGGGGCAGGCGCTGATGGAAATCCAGCCATATGACATGGTGCTCGTCGACGAGTCGGGCGTGGCGAAGGCCAACCGGTTCGTCGAACAGAACATCACCAAAATGCTCCCGGTCGTGTTGACGACCGGATTCACCTATCTGTTCGGAGGCACGTTTATTCGATGAATTCCGCGGCGAGCAACCCCGGAGCGGGCATCATGGTTCCGGAGGAGAACCCGATCACGAAGGAGATGATCGCCGGCTTCATCAGCCGCCGGTGGTTCATGATTCTCCTGGTGTTCGCCGGCACAGTGGTGGGGACCTATTCGGTCCTCAGCCTGATGACCGAGAAATACGAAACCGAGTCGAAAATCATAGTGAAACTCGGGCGGGAGAATGTCGACCCCCCGGCCACCGTGCGCGGAAGCGTGCTGGTCACGGGGCTGCGTCTCCAGGATGCCGCCAACGAGATTCAGATTCTGCGATCCAGCGAGATGCTCGGGCAGGTTGTCGATGAAGTGGGTCTCGAGGCGTTCCGAGCCAAACCCACGCAGCCTGCAAGCCTGATCGGCTGGGCCAAGTTTTATGTGAAGTCGGCGGTCAAGTCGGTGAAACGCGGCTACGACGAGATGCTTTTCACGCTCGATCTCAAGAAGCGGCTGGGCGAACGGGAGTTGGCTATCGAAACTGTTCGCGAGGGCACTCAGGTTGAAATCGAGAAGGACACCGACGTCATCGGCATCCGGACGCGCCTGCCGGACTATACGCTCGCCGAAAAGGTCCAGCGAAGCATGATTGCGGTGTACCTCGCCGGGCGGGGCGGCGTGCGGCAGAACGATGGCGTGCGCGAGTTCCTCGACGCCGAGACACAGGAAGCGCGCCGGAGCCTGGCGCAGATCGAAGGCCGGATCCAGGATCTGAAGGGGCGCAAGTCCATCACGTCGCTGCAGGAGCAACAGAGCCTGCTGCTCCGCGAGTTGCGCGACCTGACGACGTCGAGCATCCAGGCGCGCACCGAGATCGCGGGGTTTGAACGGCAGGCTCAGGAGCTGCGCGCCCGGATTGGAGAGACGCCGCGCGAGATCCGCGCTTCGCAGCAGGAAGTTCCGAACCCGCTCATCAATTCTCTGCGTGAACGGCTGGTCAATCTGCGCGCCCAGCTTTCGACCACGTCCAACAAATATCAGTCCGATTCGATCGTCGTGGCCAATCTGCGCAAGGAGATCGCCGATCTCGAAACGCAATTGCAGGCGGAGACCAGCACGCGCCAGGGTACGGTGACGTACGAGGTGAACCCGCTGCGGCAGAGTCTGGAGAAGAACCTGCAGGAGACGACTGTCGCGCTGGCCGGCGCGCGGTCGAAGTTCGACCAGCAGACGCGGTCGCTCGAGCAACTGCGCCGGGAGCTGCGCGAACTCGATGCGACGCAGGGCACTCTGCAGGATGCCGAGCGGACTCGCGTGGCCGAGGAGGAGCGATACCTGAGCCTCGTGAAGAAGCGTCAGGCGGCGCACCTGGACAACGAACTGCTCGACAAACGAATCTCCAACGTGAACGTGCTACAACAGCCGGCCAGCACGCCCGCGCCGGTCTATCCGCGCAAACTGCTGATCTTCTACATCTCTCTCGGCGTGGGCCTGCTGCTCGGCGTGATCATTGCGCTGGTTGCGGAGTATTTCGACCCGAGCATCCGCGATGTCCGCAAGGCCGAACTGATACTGCAGGCTCCGTGCCTCGGCGTTGTTGACTACGGCGCCAATCCGGCGGGTTCGAGGTAAGACGGTTGCGGGCGCCGGTCGCTTCCCTGCGCGGTTCATTGCTGGCCCTTTCAGGCGGCCTTGGTGCGGGCGGCGCGCTCGCGCTTCTGGCGGCCAAGACGTCGCCGTTGATGGCCGCTGGAATCTTGGGCGGAGCGGTGGCCGCGGCCGCGGTCTTCTCCTGGCCGTTTCTCGGATTCCTGCTGACGGCGTTCGTCGTGCCGCTCGAGCGGATCGGCCGGCTGACGAATGACAGTGCGGTAACGACGATTTCGCTCATGCGCATCGCCGGGACGCTCTCGCTGGGCGCGGTGCTTTTCCAGGCTCTTATCCGGAGGCGCGGCCTCTGGACGCCGAAGCACTTCTGGCTGTACCTCGGCTACTTCGGCTTCCTGGTGCTCTCGGTCGCCAATCAGGATTCGATGCGCGAGGGAATCCGAGGGGTCAGCTCGATGCTGGCCAATGTGATGTTCCTGCTGCTTGTGTTCAACTCCGTCCGAAACCGCGCACAGATCAAGCTGGCGATCATTGCCTGGCTGGTTTCCACGGTCGGGATCGGCATTTTCACGATCTACCAGTACCATGCCGATGCCGCGGTGACTGAGGACCAGAGGGCCGCCACCGGGATGCGGACGACCGACGAGCGGTTCTCCACGGTGCTGCACGACTCGGCCGAATACGAGTTGCTCGGAAACAACATCAAACGCGCCATTGGCTCCACATCGAACGCCGCCGTCTACGGGATCAACCTGATCCTGGCCTTGCCGTTCTACTTCTGGCTGCTGCACAGCGAACGCCGTTGGTGGGTGACTCTGCTGCTGCTGTTGTCGGCGGCGATTGTCGCCTACAACACGCTGCTGACGAACACCCGCGCCGTCATAGCCACAATGGGGTTTTCGCTGTTGTTGTGCCTGCTGATGGGCGTGGCGCGTGTCCGCAAGGAGGTCTGGCTGGGACTGCTGGCCGGGGTCGTCGCAATCATCCCGATGATCCCGCCTGAGATCTACGAGCGCGCCCTGACAGCGTCAAACTACACGGTTGAGCGCTCCGCCTCGCTGCGCTACCGCTTCACTTACTGGGAAACCGCACTGGATCTGATCTCGCGGAACTTCTGGACCGGCGTCGGCGCGGGGAACCAGACCATCATCCCCAAGACCGTGCGTAACGTCCGCATGGCCCCGAACGCCAGCGCGCACAACGAGTATCTGAACAGCCTGATGGAGGTGGGCATCTTCGGCTATGCGGTGTTGATCGCCTTCTTCTGGGCGATCTGGAGCAGTCTCCGTAAAGGCATGAAACGTTTTGCGCAATTAGGGGATCGCGATGCCGTGTTGCTGATGCGCTGCATCATGATCAGCTTCCTCTCCGTGCTGTTCTTCGCGCTTCAGGCCGACGTCATGCATTTTCCGTTGAAGGGGTGGTGGCTGACCGCGGGCCTGGGCGTCGTTCTGGAACGGATGAGCAGAATCGGCGCCGCTGCCCCGACAACAGGAGGCCTGGAGAGCCCCGCCTAATGGAACCGAACCCATGAACCGTCCCGACGTCGCCGCAATCATCATCAGCCTCAACTCGAAGCACTTCCTGAAGGGCTGCCTCGAGTCGCTGCGCTCGACGCAGTGGGACGGCTACACGTACGAGATCATCGTCGTGGACAACGGCTCCACGGACGGCACGGTGGAGTTTCTCACCTCCCAGCATCCCGAGGTCCGCCTGATCGCCAACGAAAGCAACGTGGGCTACTGCAAGGCAGGCAATCAGGGCGCGGAGATCTCCCGGGCGAGGCACTTTTTCTTCCTGAACGACGACATTCTCTTTGGGGACCATTCGATCCCGCGGCTGGTGCGGTTTCTCGACGAAAACCCTCGGGCGGGCATGATCGGCAGCCGGCTGCTAAACGCTGATCTGACGGATCAGTTCTCCTCGGGGCGGACGTTTCCTCACCCGATGAACGCTTTGTTCAGCCGGAAATCACCTCTGACACGGCTCTTCCCGAACGTGAAGTGGGCCCGGGGCTACCTTCTGCAAGGGAAGTTCGATTCCAGCGAACCATTCGAAGTGGACTGGCTGTCGGCCGCCGCAATGATGATCCGGCGAGAGTGTTTTGACGACGCCGGCCGGCTGGTGGAGGACTTCTACTATTTCCACGAGCAGATCATCTGCGCCCGGGCGCTGGAGAGAGGCTGGAAGATCTATCTGCACCCGCAATCCAAGATCGTCCACTTCGAGGGCGCCGGAAGTGGTGTCCGGACTCGGCGGGTGAGGGTGAAACACATCGAGCGGTTCCACGTCGCTGCTTACAGGTGGTTCTGTCTGCACCACGAGATCGGTCAGTACAGCCCGGCGCGTCCGTTGATCGCCGCCGCGCTGGCGGCGCGCGCGGGGCTTCTCATGCTCGCCGAAAACCTGAGGCCCGAGCAGCCGGCGGCCGAAGTGCAACTGCGAAGCGGACGTCCGGAAGGAGGCCTGCCGCTATGATCCAACAGTCGCCTTACCCGTTCGAATTGGTGTGCCCGGGCTGCAGGAGCGCGCTCGAGTTCTTTCCGGATGAGATCCGCTGCCGGTCCTGCGCGGCGCAATACGGCTACCGGAGCGGAGTGCCCGACCTCATCCTGGGCGGGCGCTTCGATGATGTAGAAGATGACGAACTCTATGCCCACGAGGAGATGACCTGCACCTACACAACGGAGCAGTACATGATCCCGCTGCTGCGGAGACTCTTCCCGGATCCCGGCAAGCCTCCCCGCGTTCTATCCCTCGGGTGTGGTCTGGGCATCGACGTTGACCTGCTGAACAGAGCGGGGTATCGGACGGCGGGGATCGACAACGGCAATCGGACAGTGGCCTGGCAGCGGCGGTCGCACCGCGCGTGCCTGTACCTGGCCAACGGCAAGCACCTGCCGTTCGAGCACGGCTCGTTCGACATGGTCTATTGCGGGTGCGTGTTCCCGCACGTCGGCGTCGAGGGAGATTCGAACAGAGTAACGGCCGGTTACCTGGAAGACCGGCTGAGCGTCGCGCGGGAGATGTCGCGCGTGCTCAGGCCCAATGGCGCCATCCTCGTGAGCAGCCCGAACCGGCTGTTCCCCCTCGACCTCTTCCACGGAAGGAAACCGGGCAAGCAGATCTGGCCAAGGCTGAATCCGCCCACCAGCCCATTCCTGCTGTCGGCGAAGGACTACAGCCGGTTGTTCGCCGAAGGCGGCTATCAGCGGCGGGAATTGCTACCCGTCGACAACTACTGGGGGTTCTTTCGAAGGAACAAATCGCTGGCGGGCCGCTTGACGGCGCTGCCGGTGAAGACCGTTTTCAAACTGAGTTCCACCGCCTGGGGCAGTGGACTGAGAAACTCATTCGTTTCCCCCTGGATCAGCATGCTGTTTCAGAGGTGATGGAGGCAACTTCCGGATGATGCAAGTCAGCTTTAGCAAGCTCGCGCTGGCAGCGCTCTGCCTAAGCGGTGCGGGCCTCTACGGACAAGGCGGCTACTGGCCGCTGGCCAAGTCGAAACGTTGGGAATTGCGCTCTCCGGCTGTTGGCCAGCCGATGGTGTTCGATGTCGATGAGGAGACGCGCGGGGAGTTTCGGGTTCGCTGGGAAAACCCATGGGTGGCCGCCACCTTTTTCTTCCGGGTTTCGGGAGACCAGGTGCTGCTGAGCCGCCTCGATATGGGCGCGGGCACCGCCAGCATGCCCGCGAACACGGTGTACTTCGACTTCGCCCGGGGCAAAGGCTCGAACTGGCGCAGCGCCGCCGGCGAGATGACGGTCCTGGAAACCGGCGCTTCGGTGAAGACGCCATCCGGCAACTACCAGAACTGCATTACCATCCGGGCCAAGGGGTCCGACGGCGGAGCCACGTTCTGGACCTTCGCTCCGGGAGTCGGGCCTGTCCGGTTCGGGCAGGGGCGCAACGCGTTCTTTCTGACTTCCCTCGACCACTCTTCGGCGGAATCGGCTGTCTCAACCTCCCGCTCGAACTCAAACACCCGGCCGTCGCGACCCGCCGGAACAACGCGCACCACGGAGACCACCGGCGTGCTGATCGGCGTCGATGCGAATCCGAGCGCCAGACGCGGCTTCGACGCCAGAGCCATCCGCGATGCCTTCGATACCGCCGTGGATGCCGGCATGAACTTCACGAAGATCCATCCTAAGTGGGATGAAATCGAGAAGAGCCCAGGCAACTATCAGTTTGGCGATTTCGAGCGGCACAGCCAACGGGCCGCGAATGGCAAAGTGCCGATCTATCTGGGTATCCGCACGATCGACACGCAGAAGCGCTCCATGCCTTCGGCTTACGCCCGATGGCGCTGGGACGATGCCAGGATGAAGGACAGGCTGACCCGCCTCCTGGAAGCAGTTCACGCGAGATTTCAGGGCGATATCCGCTGGGTGGCTATCGGCAACGAGGTGGACCAATACTTCAAGCACCATCAGAATGAAGTCGATCAGTACGCGAAGCTGATGGCCGCGATCGCGCCGGTCATCCGGCGCCTGTGGCCCAACGCCCAGGTTACGGTCAACTTCACATGGGAAGCCGCGGACCGTGTGCGTGACTACCAGCCGATCTTCGACCAGATGGATGTGGTCTCGTTTACCTACTATCCTCTGAACCCCGATTTCACGGTGAAGAACGTGAGCGAGATCGACGGCCATTTCCGCAAGCTCTCGGAAGCTGCCGGCCGAAAGCGGATCATTCTTCAGGAACTCGGCTATCCTTCGGGCGCCGCCAACAAGAGCAGCGAAGAGAAACAGGCTCAGTTCATCGAACGGTCCATCCGCGCGGCCCGCGCGCTCGGCAGCCAGATGGTCGCGATGAATTTCCTCTGGATGTCCGATCTGCCTGATTCCGTCGTTGAGGAGTTCGCGAAATACTACAATCTGCCCAACGCGGACCGATTCAAGTCCTACCTGGCAACGATGGGGATGTTCGACACCCAAGGCCGGCCCAAGCAGGCCTGGAGTGTCTTTCAGAAAGAGGCCCGCTAGTCGCGCCAGCCCTGCTGAGCGTGCGTGATCAACTGTCCGGATTGGAGGAATCTGATGGCTCAAGAGTTCGTTCAACTGGTGGCGTCGCCCGAGACTGACCGTTTGCTCCGGTTGAAGCGGCAGTTTGTTCACCTGCCCCGGGCGCCCCGATACCTCGTGCCCGTGCTCCAGCATGGTACGCCGCGCAAGTGGGCCAACATCGCGCTGGTGGAGACCGAACTCAAACTGCGCCGGACCGTCCTGCGCAGCATGCCCTTCTACTACTTCGTCGATCCGTGCAACGTCTGCAACCTCCGGTGTCCGTTGTGTCCGACTGGCAACTACACCCTGGACAAACACCAGGGAATGATGAGCTTCGAGATGTATAAGGGCATCATCGACCGGATCAAGGACTATGCCCTCACCGTCGGCGTCTATAATCTCGGAGAACCGTTCCTGAACAAGCGCGTGTTCGACATGATTGACTACACGCAGGCGAACAACATTGGCACCAACCTCAGTTCGAACTTCAACTGGCCCGTGCCGGTTGACGTGAAAGACATCGTCCGCTGCGGCCTCGAGTACATCACGATTTCGCTGGACGGCCTCTCGCAGGAGACCTACGAGAAGTACCGCGTCAAGGGCGACATCAACGAGGTGATCGAGAATCTCAAGGCGCTGGTGGCTGCGAAGAAGGCGATGAAGAGCGCCACGCCGGTTATCGAATGGCAGTTCATCGTGTTCAAGCACAATGAGCACGAATTGCCGCGAGTCAAGGAACTCGCCCGAACCTGGGGTGTGGACCGGCTCAGAGTCGTACCGCCGACCATTCCGCCTGAGATGGTGGACGATGCCGCCGTCCGCGACGAGTGGATGCCGACGAACAAAGTCTACCGCGAGCACGATCCGGCCCTGGCCCAGCAGCGCGGCTACATCCTCGATCAGGCCTGTTTCTATCTCTACCGCACCATGCGCATCGATCCCGACGGGTCGATCGCTCCGTGCTGTTATGCCCGCGACAGGACGCACAATTACGCCAATCTCGACGATGGCGATCTCCGCGAGATCTGGAACAACCGGTACTACGTGAGTTCTCGCCAATTGTTCGCGCGCAAGCCCCTGCCAAAGGATCGAATCAAGACATTCTGCGACGAGTGTCCGATGTACAAGCGGTGCGCGCTGCCGAACAACGGACGGAGGAGTTAGCCGAGGGCGCGGCGATAGACATTCAGCGTGGCCCGGCCTGCATTCTCCCAGGTGAAGCGGCCGGCCTGCGCGAGGCCGCGCGCGCGCAGGGAGGCGCGCAACTCCGTATCGGTCGCAACCCGGCACAGGGCTGCGGCGATCTCGTCGGTCCGCAGCGGATCGACCAGTTCCGCCGCGTCTCCAGCCACCTCCGGGAGGCTCGAAACGCGTGACGTCACCACCGGCGTGCCGCACGCCATCGCTTCCAGAACGGGCAGTCCGAAACCCTCCCACAGCGTTGGGAAGACCAGCGCTTCGGCGGCTGAGTAGAGAGCGCACATGTCTTCATCCCGGACCTGACCGACCTCCACAACGTGAGCCCGCACGCCGTTTCTCTCGATCGCCGCATCGATGAGGGTGGTGTCAAAGTTGCGCGCGCCCGCGAATGCCAGCTTGATGTCCAGGCCGGTCTCGGAACGAAACCCGGCGAAGGCGTCGATCAGCCTCGCGGTGTTCTTTCTCTTCTCGAGATGGCCGACGTGCAGGAAGTACGGGAAATCGAGTCCGAGGCTTGAAGCCACGACTCGCTTCGCCTCATCGATGGGCGCCGGCCGGAACTTCGGGTCCACGCCGTGATGGACGACTGCGAACTGTTCCTCCGGAATTCGGAACAACTCCCGCGTGGTGTCCATCGCGCTCCGCGAAACGCAGATCACCTGCCGCGCGCTCTTCAACCCGCGGGCAATCATGGCGCGCAGGCGCATCGTGATTGCCTTGGGGTAGAAGTCCGGGAAGACGAACGGCGTGACGTCGTGCATGGTGAAGACCAGCGGGGCCGGACACCACAGCGGGGGCACGACCGTGGCGTGCAGCAGATCCAGCTTCTGGCGGCGAATGTGATAGGGAAGGGCAAACGCTGTGCTGAGCCAGCGTTGCCGCGGCTTCAATACCTGGCAGGAGGCGTTGGTCGGCAGGCCGGAGTATGCGCGGGGCGCGCCAGGCTCGAGGGCGAACACCCGGAACCGGCTCTCCGGGGCCAGCCTGGAGACAGCCTCGGCGATCCGCACTTCATATGTCTGGGGTCCGCCGTAGGCCCGGCCGGCGAACACCACGAAAATGCCTGCATTCATTGACGCTGAGCCTTCAACGGAGCACCTGCCGCCTCGCTCGCCAACCCGGCAAGCCTGTATCCGCCGCGCCCGGAGGGCGGCGCGAGCGGACCCATCCGGCCCTGCGCGTCGCTGCGCTTGCGGCCGGACTCCCGAAGCCGTGCCCTGTCGCAATCCGTGCATGCCTCCGGCTTCGCCGGTCTGATGCCGCGGCAGTCGGTCTCGAAGGCGCGGAGGACTCGCGCTGCCGCCTCACACTCGAACGAGGCGGACAGACCAGCCGAAATGAAACGAATACTGCTGATCGGCCATTCACATGCGCGTCGCGCAGAAAAGCCCGCCGGTGAATGCACGCCTCTCATTCACCTCCCGGCGTAGTTCCGCTCGTAGTAGTGCTGGTAATCGCCCGACCGGACCCGCGCGACCCATTGCCGTTCCTTGGCGTACCACTCGATGGTGCGTTTCAGCCCCTCGTCGAAACCGACGCGCGCGCGCCAGCCGGTTGCCTGCTCGAGCTTCGCGGTGGTGATGGCGTAGCGCCGGTCATGGCCCGGGCGGTCCTTGACCGGCGTCATCAACGATTCCGGCTTGCCGAGCGCCGCCAGAATGCGGCGCACAACCTCGACGTTCGGCAGCGCCATGCTGCCGCCCACGTTGTAGATCTCGCCGGACTGGCCGGTGGTGAGTGCGGCATACACGGCCCTGCAGTGATCGTCAACATAGAGCCAGTCGCGGACTTGCATGCCGTCGCCGTAGATCGGCAGCGGCTTGTCCTCAAACGCGTTGGCGATCATCAGCGGGATGAGTTTCTCGGGAAACTGGTACGGACCGTAGTTGTTGGAGGCCCGGGTGACGATCACCGGAAGCCTGTAGGTCGTGTAGTAGCTCAGGGCCATCAGGTCCGACGACGCCTTGCTGGCGGAGTAAGGGCTCGAAGCGTGCAGCGGCCAGGTTTCATCCGCGTCATGCGGTTCTTCGATCGAACCGTAGACCTCGTCGGTGGAAACGTGCAGGAACCGGCCGATACCCTTGCTCCTCGCCGCCTCGAGCAACGTGAACGTCCCGCGGATGTTCGTCTCCACAAAGGCTGCAGGCCCAAGAATCGAACGGTCGACATGCGATTCCGCGGCGAAGTGGACGATTGCATCTGGCCGCTCTTCGGCTATCAACTGCCCGATCAACTCCGCGTCGCAGATGTCGCCGTGGACGAATCTGTAGCGCCTGTCCCGTTCGACCGGCGCGAGGTTCTCCAGATTCCCTGCGTACGTCAGCTTGTCCAAATTCACAAGCCGCGATGGCCAATCCTCGGTCAAAGCCAGGCGTACGAACGCCGAGCCAATGAATCCAGCTCCTCCGGTGACAAATAACCTCATCGTCAAAATACTCCTTCGACCGGCGTGCCGGTCCAGCGCTTGGCCCTTGCCTCCGAATTCAGTCCTCTTCGTACTCAGGCCGCATGCGCTCAACGTACTTGGCTGCGCGCAGCAACGACGGAAAGGTCCCCGCGTCAGTCCACCAGCCTTCCAGGACCGAATAGGTCAGCGTGCCTTCGGCGATGTAGGCGTTGTTGACGTCGGTGATTTCCAACTCGCCGCGGTTCGAGGGCTTCAGGGTCCTGATCTTTTCGAACACGGTTGGATCGTACATGTAGATCCCGGTTACCGCGAAATTCGACTTCGGCTGTTTCGGCTTTTCTTCGATGCCGATGATGCGGCCGTCGCTCAATTCCGCAACTCCGAAGCGCTGCGCGTCTTCCACCTCCTTGAGGAGGATTCTGGCGCCGCCACCCTGGCGGTCGAACTCCTCGACGGCATGACGGATGGACTTCTCGACAATGTTGTCGCCCAGAATGACGCAGATGCTGTCGCCTTCGGCGAAGTGCTCGGCGAGTCGTAGCGCGTCGGCGATGCCCCCTTCCCCTTCCTGGTAGGTGTAATCGATGTGATTCAGGCCGAAGTCTTTGCCGTTGGCCAGCAGTTGGAGAAAATCGCCTGCGGAATTGCCGCCCGTGACGATGAGGATATCGCGAATCCCGGCGTCGACCAGCGTCTGGATCGGGTAGTAGATCATGGGCCGGTCGTAGACCGGCAGCAGGTGT